>JAAUXY010204260.1_pt1 | contig 42136 bp, 30 predicted proteins | sample 7278121 | NCBI WGS metagenome assembly JAAUXY01 (sample SAMN14350117, study PRJNA611818) | marine sediment metagenome | isolation source: surface marine sediment (1.8m) | place: French Polynesia: Moorea | collected 2018-08
CACGATCGCGATCGCCGCGGGCCGCACCAGGCTCATGGCCTGCAGTGTCTGACGTACAGCCACGAATCACAGGAAAGCCAGATTGCCGGCGACCAGCACCCGAATGTAGGCGGCGCTCAGAGCGGCGATCTCCGGGCTCTGACCGGTGAGCAGCAGGGCGCCCTCGGTCCACCACATCAGCGCCGACAGGGGGATCGTCAGTGCCGCCGCCAGCAGCAGTCCCTGCTTGAAATGCCGCCGGATGCGATTCTGGTTGTCGGCGCCATGGGCTTGAGCCACCAGGGGATCGAGCGCCATCAGGACACCCATTGGAAACATGAGCAGACCGAAACCGACGCTATTGCCCAGGGCGCCGGCGGCCAACGCTTGCGCCGAGTAGCGGCCCAGCATCATGGCGTCGACCGTGCCCATCATCATCAGGCCGAGCTGGACCAGGACGACCGGAGTCGCCAGCCGGAAGACGGCGATAGTTTCACGTTTGAGCAGGAACCAACGATTCATGGGAAGCGGAGGATACCAGGGCCAACCGTTCGCTAACCTTCGTCGTCTAAGACTGTGATGAATGACACGGAGACAAGAGTCGTCGCTCGAGCCAAGGCGGGGGACGAAGAAGCATTCCGGCAGTTGGTGTCAAGCCACAGCCACGAGCTCTTCCGCCTCGCCTATCGCCTGACCGGCAGTCGCGAGAACGCCGACGACGTGGTGCAGGAGGCTTTCTTGCGCGCCTATCGTTCGCTCCATCGCTTCGACGCCCGGAGTCGATTCAGTACCTGGTTGCACCGCATCACGGTCAACTGCGCGATGGATCATCTCAGGCGCGTGCAGCGCGAAGCCAGACGCCAAGACCGCTCAACCGACGAAGGGGCCCTGGAACGTCAGATGTCGCTCGAGCCCGGCCCCGAGCGTCTGGCCGAGAGCGGCCAGATCGAGCGTCAAGTCGAGCATGCCCTTCAGAGCCTGAGTCCGATCGAGCGCTCCGCCTTTGTCTTGAGGCACTTCGAGCAACTATCGATCGCCGAGATCGGCACTCGATTGGGCTCGCGTACCAGCGCCACCAAGCACGCCGTCTTCCGGGCGGTGCGCAAGCTGCGGCGTGAACTTTCCCCGTGGATGGAGACCCGAGATGCCAGAACTGCGTGACCAGGATCTGATCCTCTACTACTACGACGAAGCGGCTGACGGTGACGAGATTCACCGCCGGCTCGAAGCGTCGCCTGAGGCCGCCGAGCGCTATCGCGAGCTGTGTCAGGTCCTCGAGCTGGTAGACCGTCAGCCGGTGCCCGAGCCCTGGGACGACTACGACGAGCGGATCTGGCGCCGTCTTCAACCGCGTCTCTCCGAGCGCGACCGCGGTGTCGGAGAGTGGCTCGGTGCCTGGTTGGCGCCCCGACGCCTGGCGTTGATGGCGTCGATCGCCGCGCTGGTGGTGCTCGCCTTCTTGGCAGGCCGTTGGTGGCCTGGCGCGACCCTCGAGCCAACTCCGCCGCGGGTCGCGGAGGAGCTGACCACCGCCGGCCGAGAACGCATCTTGCTGGTTTCGGTCGGCGAACACCTCGAGCGCTCCGAGATGCTGCTGATCGAGCTGGCCAACGCGCCGGCAGCCGGGGCAGATCTCTCAGGAGAGCTGCGCCGAGCCGAGCAGCTGTTGCCGTTCAATCGTCTCTACCGCCAGGCCGCACGACGCTCCGGCCAGGCCGCCGTGGCGGAGGTGCTCGACGAGCTCGAACGCCTGCTACTCGACATCGCCCACTCCGGCGAGCTCTCCGCGGCCGGCCTCGGCGAGCTGCGACAACGCATCGACGACGGCGGCATTCTATTCCGTGTCCAGGTGATCGGCTCCCGGGTCGATCGGCAGAACCGAAACCCCCAAACACGTCGCTCGCCGGAGTCTTCCGGCGACGCTTAGATGATCGAGGAGATCCACCATGAGATATCGCAACGTCCTCTTCTTCGCCGTCCTGGCGGTGATCGTGGGCGTTGGCCTGCCGGCCATCGCGCAGGAGTTGCCCGCCTTGACCGCCGCCCTTTACGCCGCAGACGATGAGGCCGCGGCTACCGACGAGTCCTACCAGGCGGGGCGTCAAGCGCTCGATCAGAAGCGCTGGTCTGAGGCCGCTCGCCTATTTGCCGACAGCGCCACCGGCAGCTCACCCCACGCCGACGCGGCCCACTACTGGCAGGCCTACGCTCTGCACAAGAGCGGTCGCTCCGCTGAGGCGCTCAAGGTCCTGGCCGCGTTGCGTCAGGAATTTCCAGAGAGCTCGTGGCTCGACGACGCCGGGGCCCTGAAGCTCGAGATCCGCCAGGGGGCGGGAAGTGTCGAGCCCCGCGAGCAGGGGGACAATGAGCTCAAGCTGCTGGCGCTCAACGCGCTGATGCATACCGATTCCGAGCGCGCCCTGCCGATGTTGGTCCGGTTCCTGGAGGGCGACCATACTCCGGAGCTCTTGGAACGAGCGCTCTTCATTCTGAGCCAGCACGACTCGGCCGAGGCCGCGGCCAAGCTGGTCGAGGTCGCGCGCGGCAACCAGTACCCCGAGCTCCAGATGCGCGCGGTGCATTTCCTCGGGATCTCGGACGCGCCGGGGGCGGCCGAGTCGCTTGCAGAGATCTACCGTTCGACCGCCGATAAAGGGGTCAAGGCGGCGGTTCTCCACGGCTTCATGGTTTCGGACGAGGAGGGTTTCCTGCTCGAGCTCGCCAAGACCGAGCCGGACGCCGAGCTTCGCCGTGACGCGATCCACCAGCTCGGCGTCATGGAAGCCACCGGCGCCTTACGCGAGCTTTATGCCACCGAGACCTCCACCGACGTCAAGGCGCAGATTCTGCACTCGCTGTTCATCGGTGACGACGCCGAAGGGCTGCTCGAGATCGTCCGCGGCGAGAGCGACGAAAAACTGCGCCGGGAGGGCATCCGCGGTCTGGGTCTGGTCGACTCGGACAAAGCCTCGGCGGCGCTGGTCGAGATCTACGGCAGCTCCAAGGATTCGAAAACCCGGGAAGCGGTCCTCGAAGCGCTGTTCTTGAGCGACGACACCGAGGAGCTGATCCGCATCGCGCGCAACGAGAGCGATCCGGAGCTGCGCCGAGAGGCCTTCCACCGGCTATCGCTGATGGATGATGACAAGGCGCTCGAATTTATGATGGAGATCCTGGAGAACTAAGGCCCGCGGGCTATCAGCGGGTCATCCGAACCGCTTCCTGCTCGTGCAGTAGATCCTGCCGGGTCAGGTAGAAAGCGGTGAAGCTGCCGTTTTGAATCTCGAGTGCGCTCGGGTGGCCCTTATAGAAACTGGTCAGCATGCCGGTGTCGATCAGGAAAACCCGGGAGTCGAATCGATGGCGAATTTCGAAAGGTTGTTGGGGCGTGTGCCCGACCACGACACGCTCGGCGCGCAGCGACTCCAGGATACTCGGCATCCGAGCAATACCCTCTTCGTCGCTCCAGCGGGCGTAACCGCGGAACCACATCGGGCCGTCTTCGCGAACCGTCAACCAGGAACTGAGCTCGGCGACGTGCCGGATCTCTGCTGAGAGCGATCTCAACGAAGAGGTCTCGTTCATCGCTTCCGCGAGCTGGCGCGCCAGGGCCGCGATCTCCGTCAGGCTGGTGGTGGGCAGGATCCAGCCCTCGTCGACCAGGTACTGACGCAGGCGATCGAAGCTTCGGATCTCCCGTCTGACTTCGCGGTTGATGTCCTCCAGACTCCAGCCGGCAAATTCTGAGTTTAAGCCGCCGTGCACGAACACCGTGCCGCCGACTCGGGCGGCGGTCGGCAACCGGCGCATCCAGCGGCCGATGGTGCCGGTGGGACCGATCTCCTGCAGGTATTCCTGGAGCCCGAGTTGTTGCTCGACGAAGCAACGCTCGATCAGCTCGCGCCGTTTGGGCGGTTTCTCTCGCTTGAGCTGGTGAAGGCGTCGGAAGTGGCTGGCGTAGCGGTTGCAGCTGACGGTCAGTCGTTTCTCGGAGTGGTTGTCGATATGGTTGCGCAGGATGTACTTGGTGACGTCGCGCAGATCGCCGAGTAAGTTCAAGATCTCGTGATTGCCGAGCAGCACAATCACCTCGCCGCCGTCTTTGGGAGCCTGCTCCTGGAGCTTCATCAGCAGCCTGGCGACCTTGGTCGCCCCGGGGCCGCGGTCGAGGAAATCGCCGGTCTGGACGAGGATCGCATCGCCGCCCACCCAGCGATCCTTCTGGTCGATCAGCTCGACTTTGCGCAGGATCTCACGCACGCCGTTGAACGCGCCGTGGATGTCGCCGATCGCGACCACTCGGCGCTCGCTCGAGCCGGGTTCGAGCTCCAGCCCGGCCCGGGAGCTCGGCCCGGCCAGACCAGCCAGCACCAGAACGAGGATCGAGAGTCGACCCCAAGTCCAGGTTCTAGCTGGTCGCATGCTGTGGTGTTGCGGGCTCATGGAGATGCTCGAAGGACTCGGGATGGCGCAGCAGCTGGCGGAATAAGGCTTTGACGATCTCGACGTTGTTGGACAGCAGGTCGAAAAGGTCTTCGGCGTCGATCACCAGCGCCGTGGTCGGGCTCCTGGCCCAGGCTTCTTCGCCACGCAGACGATCGCTCAGGATCTCGTTGGCGCCGAAGGTTTCACGATCGCCGATCTGGCGTTCGACACCGGCCTCTGAACGCAGGCCGACGGCACCTTCGACGACGCAGTACATGGCATCTGCCGGATCGTTGATGGCGTAGATCTGCTCGCCCTCAGCAAAGCTCGCCTGCCGCACGATACTGGCGATGCGCATCATTTGCTCGGCATTGCAGTAGGTGAAGAGGTCTACCGCCTGCAGGTAGACCACCATCTGGATGCGGGTCAGCTTGGTCAACGGATGCCCTTCGAAGGTGATGTCGGCCCGCGCTCAGAGTCCATTCAGAAGGTCCAGAACGTGACGCACAGTCGTCCCAGAGGTCAGACGAGTGAGCGCGGTAACTGAGCAGTTTATCGCACTCCGCGGGCCGGTGCCCGCTGACCAGAGGCTACGCTGTGAAAGGCAAAATGAACCAGTGCTCAAAAAGTGAGACTGTTGAGGAACTGCAGCAGCTCACGGTGGAAGTCGAGCGGTTTGTCGAGGTAGCAGGGGTGGCTGGCGCCGTCGAGCACGACCAGTTGGCTGTTGACCATGGCGCGGTTGAGATATTGGGCCTGTTTGACCGGGATCAAGCGGTCTTCGCTACCCCAGACAATGAGGGTTCGGACCTGGGAGTCCTCGAGCTGGCGCAGATAGCGGTCGATGGCCGCGGGGGCGATCGGCACGAAGCCGGCGACGAAGGCCGGGCGGTCGACCACCAGCGGAAAGCTGAATCGACCGCTCATCGACGGTGCGACGATGGCTACCGGCCGCTGGGTGATCAGCGGCAGCAGGCTGCTGAGGACTTTGGGCGGCGGCAGATCGCTGGCCTCGGACTCGCCGTAGCCCGGCAGATCGAGGGCCAGGGCCAGGTAACCCTGGCGGGCGAGTAGCTCTAGGGTACCGAGCTCGCGCCAGTTCTGGGAGCTGAAGCGGGCGCCGTGGAGCAGCAGGACGGGCGGCGCGTCGGGATGGCCGGCGCTCAGCAGATGCAGGCGTTTGCCGTCGAGCCGGAGCTCATGGGTCTCGATCGCATCCACGGCGGTCGACTGTGCCGGTTCTTCGAGACTGCTTTCGCTTCCCCGTGAGACGACGGGCGGCTCGGTCTTTCGGGCCGCCGGCGGCTGTGTCGGCTCGCCGGCTTCGGCTCCGAGCTCTCCGGGCTTGGGGACGGAAGCCAGGACCGAGGCGGTCACCAGGAGTGTTAGGAGGAGGAGAGGGAGTCGGGTCAGGGTCATGATCGCTCCTTGATACGCGCTTTGATACGTGCTCGAGTCAGCTGGGGTTTGGCGCCGTGCGTCATGTGCCGCTCTGTCAGAGCCGCTCCAGTCATGGAACCGCGAGACTCTGCTGGACGTGCCGCAGGCGGCAGGTCGAGCTGTCGAGGCCGCCCGGGCGGTTGCGAGCCAGCCAGATCTCGCGATGTCGTTCGATCAGGTTGTCGAGCTCTCCTGCCACCGCTCGACGGATCCTGTCGGGCAGGGCGGACAAGGGCTTCTCCTCGCCGGCTTCGAGCCGCGCCGTCGCCAGCCGGCAGGCGAGCAATAGGGCGTCGGCGACCCAGGCGAGCTCGTGCTGGATGACGTCGGCGTCCGGGCGCTGCATCCGCGCGGCGGCGAGCGACGCCACGGCGTGCTCGATGTGCTCGTGAGTGCGGTCGAGGTGAGGAGCTGTCATGCCGCTGCCGCGCCGTTTGGCCGCCGTCTGGTGGGCGAAGACCAGGGCGAAGAAGAGTGCCGAGCCGTTGACGATCTCGGTGCCGGAATGGAGGTAGGCGTCGCCGAGGTCGACGGCGGCGACGCCCGCCTGGCCGCCGCGATCGCGAAAGGCGTGCAGGTCGAGCCATTGGGCGAGCGGTATGCGCTGCGGCTCCTGAGCGGTCTTGGCGTTCCAGGAAAAAGCGGCGCCGGCGGCAAAGCCGGGATAACTGACCGGCAGGGGCTGTAGGTGGCCGTGATCTCCCCAGTCGGCGATCAGGTAGCCAACGGCGCCCTGGGCGGCGCCCTGGATCGCTGCCGCCGCCAAGTTATCGACCGCGTTGCGGGTACGACCGGCGAAGCTGCTCCAGGAGCTGGTGCCGGGGCAGACGTAGAAGTCGAGACCCGAAGCCGCGAAGCGCCGGCTGTCGACGGCGAAGGGGTGGTCGGCTTCATAACCCCATTCGAGGGCGATCGCGTCCTCCGGCAATTCTCTGAGCAGCTCCGGGTGCTGGAGGATGATGTCGCCCCAGAACTGCATCCGGTGTCCGCGCTCGGTAACCAGGCGGTGAACCCGGGTCAGGAACTCGAGATAGACCCTGCCTTTGCCGCGCTCTTCGCAGGCGGCGGCGGATCGGCCGAGACCGAGGTCGAAGGTCTCATCGAGGCCGACGTTGAACTGCCGGCTCGAGAAGCACGGCAGGAGTTGATCGTAGAGATCTGCCAGGAGCTCCAGGCTGCCGGGGTCGACCGGGCACAGGCTAAAGGGCTCGCGCTCGACGCTGAAGGCGTGCTCGACGCCCTCGGGGGTCTCGGCCAGCTGCCGGTAGGGCTCGTGGACCAGCCAGCGGTGGAAATGGCCGAAGCTATTCTGGTTGGGCACCAGCTCGATGAATCGCGCACGGCAGTATTTGTCGAGGTGGCGAACCTCGGCCGGGGTGAGCGGGTCGGCGTCTTGCCACACCACCTCGTGTCCCCGGTAGGCGAAGGTATTCTCCATGTAGAGCTGCAGCTGGTTGATCTTCCAGCCCGCGAGCATATCGACCAGCTGCTTCAAGGTGTCGAGTGTCGGGACCTTGTTGCGGCTGATGTCGAGCATGACACCGCGATGGGCGAATTCCGGCCGATCCGAGACTTCGAGACCCGGCACGGTTCGAGGGCCGTGGCCCTGGCCCAGGAGGTGGATGCGCAACCACTGTGCCAGGGTCGACGCGCCGTAGTAGAGGCCCGGCGGATCGGCGGCCCGGAGGTGAATGCCGGAGGAGCGGATCTCGAGCTCGTAGCTCTCGGGCTTGTCGAGTGCCGGATCGATCTCGAGCCGGATGTCGGCCTCCTGCTCGTTGACGACACGTGGATGTACGCCAAGGGCCTCGAGCTCGGCGGTTACCCGCTGTCTCGCCATACCAGTCACCGCGCCCTTGAGCGCCAGGGTCGGCCGATCGGGGAGCGGGAACCCACCGCCGGGAGTGGTCGCTTGGCGGGGCCGCGGCAGCAGCAGAGTCACGGAGTCGAGCATCACGCCAAGTATCTCATTTGTACCGGAAACTTGCCCTCCCGGGCCGGCTATCAGCGGATCGGTCGAGATTTCGCGCCGATGGCGTGAAATCTCGAATGGGGGCTGGCTTGACATTGACTTCGAGGGCGCTGATCATCTCTCCATGATCGGGCTCATCTCGCCAGGGCGCAGGAGGGTGAAGTGGCTATCGGCCTGGGCCCTATGCTGTCTCGTCGCCATGCCGCTCGAGGCCGGTGTCGTCATGAACCTCCGGACGACCGATTATTCCCTGCCCGAGCCCCGCGTCGAGTCGACGCGAATGGTGATTGGGGCCGGGCTGCTCAAGATGGACATCAAGTCGCCCGTGGGCGAAGGCTCCCCCAAAGACTCCGGGGGCAAGCCAGACTCCGGGGGCAAGCCACCGGGAGCGCCGCCGGGACGCGACCATACGCTGATTTTTCGAGGTGGCGAGCAGTCTTCGATCACCGTCATCGATCATCTCCAGCAGAGTTTTTCGGTGATCGACCGCGAATCGATGGCGGCCTTCAGCGCCGAGATGCAGATTCTGATGCAGGCCACTTCGACGCGGATCGAATCGTTGCCCCCGGAGCAGCGGGCGATCGTCCAGAAGATGATTGAGAGCCGGGTCGGCAAGGCCCGGGAAGCGGGGCCAACCCCCAGCACGGTGCTCAAGACCAGCGAGCGGCAGACATTGAGCGGCCTGCCCTGTGTCAAGTACGAGGTGTTCCTTCGTGGCGAGAAGCTGCGCGAGGTGTGGGTCGCCTCGGCCGCGGCGGTGCAAGGGGGCGAGTCGGCGCTGGCGCTTCTGCAAGAGATGTCTGATTTCTACAGTACGCTGATGGACTCCGTTGACCGAACGGCCCCGGGCCTGGGAGGCGGCTTTCGGGTCGATCAGAATCCGTTCGAGGATCTCGAGCGGATGAACGGGTACCCGGTCCTCACCCGAAACTTCGCGGCCGGTCGCGTCAAGTCCGAAATCGTCCTCCATTCGGTCGGGGAGCACTCGTTATCGCCCGCCGAGCTCGAGCCGCCGGAAGGTTATACGGCGAAAGGGCTTCGGGACCGATGAGCCTTCGTTGGTACACACGACAATGATCCAAAAACCAGACGACTTGATCACACGCTTTGCCTCGTTCGTGGCCGAACGCTATCCCCATGCCCTCGAGTTGACCGGCGAGGCCTTTGAGGTCGCTCTGGGCGACGCGTCGGAAACCTCCTGGCGCAAGCTGGACGCCATCGAAGATCTGAGGATCAAGCTGCGGCGAGAGCTGCGGCGGCGCAGCGGCGACGGCGGTCTGCCCGGCGCGCTCGAGACCACTCCCGGAGTCACCACCCGCGAGCGCCTCGATCGGGCCGTCGGCGAAATGATCGAAGGGTGCGACGGGTTCCTGCGCCGAGAGGCGATCGCCACCTCGTTCACCGAAGAAGAGCGCCGCGAAATGCTCGGCGGCATGATTCTGACCCGCGCGACCGACAATCGTCTGAAGACCTTCTTTCTCGGCGGCGAGGTGCGCTACGAGAACAAGGCTTTTCAGGGCAAGGGCTTTCGATCGCTCGGCCAGGAAGCGGTCTATGCCTCCTGCATCCGCCTGCGCCGCGGTGCGGACTACATCGGCGAGGACGGCGTCTGGCGCGGCGACGTCGTCGCCCCGCTGATCCGTGACGTCGGCGCGGCTCTGGCCATGCACCCGCAGCCGGAAACCGTGCACATGATCTTGAGTGCCCAGATGGGCAAGGGAGGCCCGCCGATGGACGGCCGGGATCTGCACATAGGCGATTTATCGCACGGCATCCTGCCGCCCGCGGCGCCGCTGTCGGTCTCGGCGCTCACGATCTCGGGTATCGCCTTCGCGATGTCCCGCGAGCCGGAGGCGCGCGAGGGCAACGGCCGGGTGGCGGTGACCTATATCGGTGAGGGTGGCACGTCGCTCGGCGAATGGCACGAGGCGATCAACGTCTGTGCCGCCATGCGACTGCCGGCGATCTTCTGTGTCGAGAACAATCAGACCGCGTTGTCGACGCCGCTCGCCGAGCAGACGGCGGTTCGGACGTTCGCCGACAAGGCGATCGGCTACGGTATTCCGGGTTTGACGGTGGACGGCACCGATCCGGAGGCGATCGCCGCGGCTTTCGCCTGGGCCGCTGAACGCGCCCGCGCCGGCCGTGGCCCGACCCTGCTCGAATTGGTGTCGATGCGCATGTGTGGACACGCTCATCACGACGACATGCTCTACCTGGGCCACGAGCCAAAAGTCTCGTGGGACTATCCCGAGCTGCGCGAAACAGGCTATGCCGACTCCGAGGCTTATCAGCGGTGGGCAGAGCGCGATCCGCTCAAGACCTACGCCGAACGGCTCAAAAGTGAGGGAGTGATCGAGGATAACGATCTCGGCAAATGGAAAGACGAGGCTGAGCAGTTAGTGGCGGGTGAGGCGGCGAAGGTCATCGCCGCGCCCTGGCCCGACGCCGAGCGGGTCGGCATCGGGGTCTATGGCGATCAGCCGCCGGTTCGGCGCGTCGAGGTGTTGGCCGAGCGCTCAGCAGATCCGGAGCCCGGGCCGGGAGAAGTCGAGGCGGGCGCGCCGTTCGAAGCCGGCGGTCACACCTTTCTCGAGGCGGTGACTCTCGGCGTCGCCGATGCCCTGGCCCGCGACGAGCGGGTCTTCGTCTACGGCGAGGACGTCGGCGGCAAGTACGGCAATGCTTTTCTGCTGCTGCGACCGTTGCTTGAGCATTTCGGAGATCGCATCCTGAACTCACCGTTGACCGAGGCCGGTACTCTCGGAGTGTGCATTGGCGCGGCCCTGGCCGGACAGCGACCGATCGGCGAGATCCAGTTCAACGATTTCATCGCCACCGGCTTCAACCAGCTGGTCAACAATGCCGCCAAGATCCGCTACCGCTGGGGCGCCGCGGTGCCGATGGTGGTCCGCATGCCGTGGGGCGGCTTGCGTCACGCCGGGCCGTACCACAGCCAGAATACCGAGGCCTGGTTCTATCGCACGCCGGGGATCAAGATCGTCGCGCCATCGACCCCGGAGGACGCCCGCGCGCTGCTCGCCGCGGCGGTCGCGGATTACGATCCCGTGCTGTTCTACGAGCACATCGCGCTCTATCGTGATCCGCGGGTCAAGCAGGTGCTCAGCGACGAGCCGCCGGCGCCGCGGGCGCTGGGCAAGGCGGCCCTGCGTCGCGCCGGCTCCGACCTGGCGATCATCTCTTACGGTGCCTATGTGCACGTCGCGATGCGGGTCGCCGAGCGTTTGGCCGACGACGGCGTCGAGGCGTCGGTGCTCGACCTGCGCAGTCTGGCGCCCCTCGACCGAGAAGCCGTTCTGCGTGTGTCACGTCACTGCGGCAAGGTGTTGATCGTGCACGAAGACACCCGGACGGGCTCGATCGGCGAGAGTCTGGCGGCGATCATCCAGGAGGAGGCCTTCGAGTTCCTGGATGCGCCGGTGCGCATCCTGGGCGCGCTCGACACGCCGGTGCCTTACTCGCCACCGCTCGAGGCCGCGTTCCTGGTCAGCGAAGACGAGGTCGAACGGGCGGCTCGCCTGCTGGTGGCTTACTGAGGGCAAGGCAGCCTCGCCCATACGTCTAAGCTCTGGAGATCCGGAGAGCCAAACCCGATAACGGTTGAGCATGATCGAGTTCGTGACCCTGCTTCTCGGCCTGGTGACCGGCAGCCAGGCAGTGGAGCTGAGCGTCTCCGACCAGGTGGCGGCGGTCGAATTTCGGCTCGACGGTCGCTTCGCGGGTGTGGTGAGCAGCCCGCCGTGGGTTCTGACCTGTGACTTCGGCGACGATCTGTCGCCGCACGAGCTGGTCGTGACCGCCTACGGCTCGCGTCGGCAAGAGCTACAGACCATCCGCCAATGGGTCAACCTGCCCCGCGAGCGGGTGGAGGCGCGTCTGGCGCTGGAGCGGCCTGCCGATGGAACCGAACCCAAGCCAGCGACCGCGCGTCTGATCTGGGCGGCGCTCGACCACCAGGACCCGCCCGAGGTCAGACTGACGTTCGATGGTCAGCCGCTGCCAGTCGATGACCCGGAAGCGATCGCCTTGCCGGCTCACGATCTGCGCAGTGTCCACTTGCTGCGTGCCGAGCTCGTGTTTTCGTCCGCCAGCGTCACATATGCCGAGTTGGTCTTCGGCGGCACCTACGGCGAGGAGGTCTCGACGGAGCTCACCGCCCTGGTGCTCGAGGCGGCCAAGCGACCGCCCAAGCCCGAGGAGATGGTGGGCTGGTTACGCAAGGGCGATCAGCCCCTGGAGGTGGTGGCCGTCGACCGCGGGGCGGCCAATCTTGTGGTTGTCCGCGAGCGCTCCGAGGCGACATCCAGCGCATTGCGGCAGGTGTTCGACGACTACCATCGTCGATACCGTCCCCGGCGTCGAGGATCTCTGGGTTTGCCGGCGAAAGCGCCTTCGGCGCCGCCCGTGGTGGTTGGCGAAGGCGACCGCATCCGGTTCGCTTATCCGACGATCAGCCGCGAGCAGGTGGCGGTCGGACAAGGAATGGCGCCGCCGCTCACCGAGCAGGTGCCGGTGTCGCGAAACGTCACCGATCTCGGCCCGCTGTTCGATACGCTCACCACGGCCTTCTCGGCCGAAGTTGAGGCGCCCGCGGCTCGGCAGCAGTTGGCGGACGCGGTAGCGATCGCCGGTTTGGTGGCGGCAGCCGGGGATCGGCGGCGAGCGGTGCTCTTGATTCGCTCGGGCGTGGCGGAGGACACAAGTCGTTTCTCGCCGCGGATCGTCCGTTCCTATCTACGCCGGCTCGCTGTGCCGCTGGTCGTCTGGTCGATCGGCGCGGTGGACGGCGCGTCGGCGGCTTGGGGCGAGGAGCGGAACGTCTCGAGCTACGAGCGGATGAGAAAGGCACTCTTCGAGCTCAGCGACGTGTTGAAGTCACAGGTCGTGGTGTGGGTCGAAGGCCCGCACCTGAGCCATGAAATCGAGCTGACCGACCAGTCGTCCGGCCTGCGGGAGATATCCTGAGGCGATGATCGCTCGACGCCTCTCGGCCCTTCTGTTGCTCCAGGTCTTGGCTCTGGCGGCACCTGCCGTAGCCCAGGACGAGCCGCTGGGCCAGCCGGCGGGATGGGCGATCGAGGAGTCGGAGTCCCTGATCGCCGTTGCCGAAGGCAGCGAGCTCCGCCTCGAGCCGAACGATTCGGCGAGGGTGTTGATGATCCTGCCCGAAGCTCAGCTGCCGTTGATCGAGGCGCGCGGTCTGTGGGTCAAGGTGCGCTACGGCAATAGAGTTGGCTGGGTCGACCTCGAAGGGGGGCCGCCGCCGGGCGCCGCACCTCGGGACGCCGCACCTCTGGACGCCGCGCCTCCGATCCGCTACGTCGTCACCGAGCGATCGGAGCCCCTCGACATCGGCGATGGCTGGCAAGAGGGTACGCTCGGTCCATACAAGCTGTTCAGCAGAGTCGACGAGCCGCCGCTGATCGACTTGTTCGATCGGGTCGCCAAACAGCACGCCCGCGTCTACGCCGAGCGTTACGGCCTGAAGGTAGACACTGAGCTCGACCCCCGAGAGCAGGGTTCGGTGTTGCTCTTCGCCGGCCGGGCTGCTTTCCTGGAGTTTCAGCGCGCCCATGATCACCAAGTCGCCGAGGCTCCGATCGGCGCCTACTTCCACTCGCCGAACACGGTGTTCATGTATCGGAGGAGCGATTCGCGACAGACACTCGCCGCGACCCTGCTCCACGAGCTCACCCACCTGGTGAATTGGCGGCTGTTGCGGGCGGGCGGGCGAGTGGGAACTCCGACGCCGATCTGGCTCGAAGAAGGCATGGCTGAGGACCTGGCGCTGTCGCGGCTCGACCGCCAAAACCGCCTGACGGCGGGACCTCTGGGGCCTAACAATCTGCGTTACGGCAATAGTCTGGGTGTGAGGCTGTTCGAGCTCGGGCAGCAGATCGGCATCGGAGGCACCGCGCCGTCGCTGCCGCATCTCTTGACGATGGACAAAGCAGCGTTTTTCGACAGCGACGTCCAGCTCAACTACCTGATGTCGGCGATGTGGATACGCTATCTGCTGAACGACGCCGAATCTCAGCTGGCGGTCGGTTTCCGCGACTACCTGGCGTCGGTCGCCGGCGGCGGCCGATCGGACGCGGAGGAGCTGCGATCGCGCCTGGACCGCAGCTGGGATCAGCTGTCTCAGGGATTTCGCGGTTGGCTGGTGGTGCAGCAAGCGCGGGTGGGCCTGTGACCCACATCTACGTCCTGGGTTACGGTGGTGAGCTCAGCGTCAAGGGCAAGGGCACCCGCAACCGTTTTTCTGAGCGCTTGGCGCGCAATCTCGCGGACGCTTTGACCAGTGCCAGCGTCGAGCACGAGATCCGGCGAACCTGGTCGCGCATCTATGTCGAGTCGCCGTCGCCGAGGGTCGCCGAGGTCGCGGCGCGGGTGTTCGGCATCAGCGCGGTGGAGGTCGCCGAGCGCCGGCCCTGGGAGGAGCTCGACGATGTGCTGCGCATCGGAGAGGAGATTTTTGCCCCGGTGGTGGCGGGTCAGACGTTTGCGGTTCGGGCGCGTCGCGGCGGGCGCAGCCAGAAGTTGCCGTTCCGCTCGCCTGATATCGAGCGCCGTCTCGGATCGCGACTGTCGCCTCACGCAGCTGGGGTCAATCTGAAACATCCGCAAGTCGAGGTCCGCGTCGAGCTGCGTCGCGGCGAGGCCTACTTCTCCCATCGTCGCATTCCGGGTCCCGGAGGTTTGCCCTTGGGTACCGAGGGGTGTGCCCTGGCGTTGATCTCAGGGGGCTTCGACTCGGCGGTGGCCGCCTGGTTGATGTTGCGTCGCGGGGTGATGCTCGACTACCTGTTCTTCAACCTCGGCGGCGACAGTCACCGGGACGCGGTGCTCGAGGTGGTCAAGGTGTTGGCCGACGACTGGAGCTACGGCACGGCACCGCGTCTCCATATGGTCGACTTCAGGCCCCTGGTGGAGGAGATCCAGGAGCAATGCCCGCAACGTCTTTGGCAGATCGTGCTCAAACGTCAAATGCTGCGTGCCGCCGCCGCGGTGGCGCGCATGACACGATCGGCGACGATCGTCACCGGCGAGGCCATCGGCCAGGTGTCGTCCCAGACCCTGCAGAACCTGGTGGTAATCTCCGCGGCTACCGAGGTTCCCGTCTTGCGCCCGCTGATCACGTCCCACAAAGACGAGATCCTCTCCCTCGCCCGTCGCATCGGCACCCATGATCCGTCCGCCGGCGTCCCGGAGCACTGCGCGCTGACGCCCAAGCAGCCCGAGACCCATGCCAAACCGCGCCGCACCGCCGACGCCGAATCCGGCCTCGACCCGGCGAGGTTGGCCGCTTTGGTCGAGGAGCGCGCGGTCCTCGATCTGCGAGCGCTCGACCTGAGCAAGCTCTCGGCTCCAGACCTCGAGGTCGACGCCGTCCCGGAAGGTGCCGTCGTGCTCGATCTACGCTCGGCCCCGGCTTTCGAGTCCTGGCATTACCCCGGGGCTCTGCGTCTCGACTACGCCGAGGCTCTCAAGGCCTATCGCTCCTTCCAGCGCGAGTCGACTTACCTGGTGGTTTGCGAGATCGGCCTCAAGAGCGCCCACCTCGCCGAGCTCATGCATCAGGCCGGTTATCGTGTCCATCATTTTCGGGGCGGACTCAAGAAACTGAGGCGCTCTACCGCTGACGACGAGGCGCTGCGGGCGGCGATGTCGCCGGCTTTGCTCGAGAAGTAGATATGATGCTGCTGGTTATGGCAGCAAACGCTGCGATCGTTTCAATACGGTAGGGCATCGAACCTACTGGTCAGGAGGGGACGTGAAGTACCGACATGGTTGGCTGGCGTTTCTGACTTTGGCGTTGACGGTGGAAGGCGTCCGCGCTGGAGACGAGGGTTTGCCGGCCGAGGAGTGCGTTCGCCTGATGCGCGGCGCCCGGATCGCTCGCATGCAGGCCGACGTCGCCACTGAGCTGAAGCAGCTTCAGGCAGCGTTCGAGGCTTGCCCCGGCGAGATCAGCCCGATCTACGCTTTGATGGCCTATTACCGGCAGCGGCCGGAGTTCGAGGCCAAGGCTCAGGAATTCAGGGCTCTGCTCTTGAAGCGCTTCGAGGATCCCGAGCACGATCTGCCGATCGGGGTCATCGAATACCTGGTGGGCGCCCAGGACGCCGAGGAGGCCGAGCTGGCGGCGATCCTGGGCAATGTCTCGCGGCAGGTGGAGAAATCGACCGAACCCGAGCCCGCCCTGTTGCGCATCCAGGCTCTCCTTCAGCGTCGGTTTGGACAGGAGGAAGCCGCCGCGGCAACCCTCGAGCGCCTCTGGCGACGGACCTCGGCGGACGATGTCCTCGGGCCGTTGCTCGATCTCTATTTCAAGCTCGAGCGCTGGCAGGCTGCCGCGGATGTGATGGCGCCGTTGGTCAAGAAGAGCGGGCATCTACGCTACTCCTATGCTTTTGTCCTGGGCAAGCTGGGGCGCTACGACGAGGCCTTGCAGCAGGTTGGCTTTCTGGCGTCCGATGAGGTCGCTCCGGTGGACGGCGCCGCTAGCGAGTCCCCGGCGCCGGTCGATGAATTAGAGGCGGCCGCGGTCCAGAGTCAGGGGCAGGTCCTGTTCGACTTCGCCGAGGGATCGGGTCTTCTCGGCTTGCTGAAGCAACTCGCCTGGGACTTGCGGGATCAGGGCAAAGATCAGCAGGCAGAGCAGGTCTTTCGCCAGCTGTTGGCGAAGGTGCCGGAAGACCCCGAGCTCCAGGCCACGGTGCTCAATCTCTATGCCAGCGAGGAAGAGCGACGCGGCCACGCCGAGGCGTTGGCCGACACCTGGCAGTCGGAGACCGACCCCAACGCCTTGTTCGAGGAGGGGACCCAGCGACTGACCGCTGGCGACGCCGCCGGGGCCATCGACCTGCTGCGCCGGGCCGCTCCCGAGTTCCCGGAGCTCGAGCCGGCCTGGTACAACCTGGGGATGGCCGCCTACCGGCTCGAAGATTGGGAGACGGTGGTGAGCGCTTTCGGGCGCGCCGCCGAGCTCAATCCGGATCGCGCCCAGACCGCCTTCTTTCGCGGCCTCGCGCTGGAGAAGCTCGACCGCTGCAGCGAAGCGGTCACCAACTTGGAGCGTGCCGCCGAGCTCGATCCGAACCGTGCCCTGGCGCATTACTACCTGGCCGTTTGTTATCGAGAGCTGGGCAATCAGACCGCGGCTGCCGCGGCGCTCAAGCGCTACGAGGCGACCAAGAAGTGAGTCCGGCACGGGGCTTCAGCCCCCGTGTGAGAGGTCAGAATTCCCTCACGTAGCGCTTGAACCGCTCATCCAGCTGCCCCGGGCTGAAGCCATAGACGGTCTTCAGCGCCTCGATCGCCGGGTAACCCTCGGCGGTGTAGAGCATGAACGCCGGGAATTTCTGGTCTGCCCATCCCGGCTCGCCGTGGCGCAGGTAGTGCACCAGCAACCAGGCGCTCGGGTAATAGAGCGCTCGTTTCTCGCCGTAGAAGATGTTGCCGTCGGCGCCCGTCAACTGCTCGATGCTCAATCCCTGGCCCTGACGGATCGCGCGCTTCACCTCCTGCAGGCTCATCCGAGGCTGAGGTTTCGCCCGCACCGCGCCAAAGCCCGGGACCAGCACAAACTTTTCCTTGGGAGTCTTGCCCGGGATCAGCTTGCCCTTTTTGAACTCGGAGTTGCCGACGTACTCCGCGAACCCTTCTCCGAGCCAACGGGGCAGGTGGGTGCCCGGCTCCATCATGTGACGATCGATGAAAGCGTGCGTAGCCTCGTGCATCATGGTGCCGAGCAAGTCTTCCGGGGTTGGCATCTCGAGGTGGAAGGCGAACAGCCCCGCCGGATCGTAGAAGCCGACGCTCCACTCGTAGAAGCCGATCTCTCGGGTCAGGGCTTCGAAAGAGGCGCGCCGAGCGTAGACGTAGACCACGATCTTGAGCCGCTCGGGCTGGGGCTGGATGCGATCACCGAACAGATCCTGGATGATGTTGAAGATCGCCTCCAGGTTGCCGGCGATGACCTCGGCGGTCTTCTCGTCCGGCGATTCGGCGATCACCACGAATCGCGGCGTGTCGAAGCGGCGACGGTTGGCGATCGGCATGAACTTTTCGGCCGTAGCTGAGTGCTGGCGCAGTAATACTTTGCGCTGTTCCAAGGGCAGTGCGAGGATCTGCGCGCGCCGGGCCTCGGCGCTGATCGAGGTCGGCCGGGTCATCCAGTGGCCGGGTCCGCCGCTCGCCCCGGCCTGCTGCCGCGCGAGGGCCTGGAACTTCACCGTCCACTCCAGCGTCTTGCCGACCGTCTGCCCGCCCTCGATCGCCGGCGCGTAGCGCCACTCGGAGATCTCCGCGCGCGTCACCTCCCGGAAGAGATCGTCGTAGTCGCTGGCCGGTGTGATCGCCAGCGCCTCGACTTCGGCGACCCGTCCCCGTTCGTCGACCTCGACCCGCACCTTCACCTCCGGCGCCAGGCCGGTACCCGCGGTCTCGATCGGCGTCAGCAGCTGGGACTTACGCAGCAGGACCGGCGCGCGATCCGTTTCCTGGGCCGAGGCACAGAGCCCGAAGCTCGCCAGCCAGCAGAGGATGAAGAACCCTCGTCCATCAGAAAACAGATTCAAACGTCACCTCTTCGATCGGTCATGACGCCTGAGTATGTCGCTTTGCTAGAGCCGCATCAATCTCCAGGAGACTGTTGCGCACCAGCATCCACTTGCTACGCGCCGAGCTGCAACGCCTCCTGGCACCGATGGGTTGGGCCAGAAATTCAAGCTGCAAGATCGGATTTCTGGGGCGTCAGTCGTGATGTAGAGCGACGATCGGATCGACCCTGGACGCCCGGCGTGCCGGCAGGAAGCAGGCCGTGGCGACAACGGTGAAGAGCAGCGGCACGACCAGTGCGTAAGTCAGCGGGTCGGTGGCGGTGACGCCGAACAGCAGCTCGGAGAGAAAGCGCGTCAGAGCGATCGATCCGACCACTCCCAGCGCCATACCGATGCCGGCGAGCTTCAGCCCCTGATTCAGGATCAGCGTCGTGACGCGCCATCGCCCGGCTCCCAACGCCATGCGGATTCCCATCTCCTGGGTCCGTTGGGTCGCGCTGTAGCTCATGACGCCATAGATGCCGAGCATGGCCAGGAGCAGGGCAGCGGCGGCAAAGCCGCTCAGCAGACCGGTGGCGAGGCGGGGTTGGGCCAGGGTGCGAGCGATCAGGTCGTTCATCGCTCGCACCTCGGTGACCGGCAGGCTCGGGTCGATCGCCGCGAGCTGCCGGCGGACGGCGGCACGCAAGCTCTGAGCCTCGAGGCCTGAGCTCAGCACCACCTGCATGAAGGATTGGGCGTTCTGGCGGTACGGCACGTACATCGCGGGCTGGATGTCCTGGGCCAGTCCCCGATGCCGCTCGTCGCCGACCACGCCGACGATCTCCTGCAGCTGGTCCTCGGCATTCCATCCGAAACCGATCCGGCGGCCGATCGGGTCGGCCTCCGGCATGAAGCGGCGGACGAACTCCCGGTTAACCAGGATGACGTGCGGGCTGTCCGCGGTGTCCTGCTCGGTGAAGAAGCGACCGCGCTCGAGGGGGATGCCCATGATGCGAAAGTAGTCCGCGCTGACGCGTCGCTTTTCGGTGTAGGGAGAGTCGCCCTCGGGCCAGGTGTGGCCTTCGATCTCGAAGTCGCCGCTGGACCCGCCGAGTACCGGCAGACTGTTGACCAGGGCCACGCCTTCGACGCCGGGGATCGTCCGCAGTCGCTCCACGGCCTGGTCGAAGAATCGGACCTGGTCGGCAGCTTCCGGATACCGGGCCTCGGGCAGCAGCAGTCCGGAGGTCATCACGCCGTCGGGCTGAAACCCCAGCTCGACATCGGTCAGACTGACGAAGCTGCGCAGCAACAGGCCGGCACCGACCAGCAGCACCACCGAAAGAGCTACCTCAGCGACCACCAGGAGGCCGCGCAATCGAGGCGCGTCCTGCCCCGCCCCACCCTGGCGCCCGGCGTCGCGAAAAGCGTCCGTCAAATGGGTCGACGCGCTCTGGTGCGCCGGTACCAGGCCGAACAACGCCGCCGTCAGGAGGGTGACGAAACAGGCGAAGCCGAGGACGGTGGCGTCGAGCCCTACCTCCGCGACGCGCGGCAGGTCGGCGAAGCGAGCGGCGGCGAACCAGCGCAGGCCGGCTGCCGCGCCAGCCACTCCCAGCGCTCCGCCGACGACAGCCAGGGCGATGCTCTCGGTCACCAGCTGGCGGACCAGGCGTCCACGACTCGCGCCCACGGCCAGGCGGATCGCGATCTCCGCGCGCCGCGTCGAAGCTCGCGCCAGCAGCAGATTGGCAATGTTGGCGCAGCCGATCAGGAGCACCAGGCCGACAGCTGCCATCAGCGCCTGGAGTCGAGGCCGGGCGTCGCCGACAATTCCCTGGGCCAGGTTGGCCAGCCGGATGCCGTGATCGTCCCCTGACGTTTCCTGGAGATGGCCGGAGAGCGCTTCGATCTCACGCTCGGCCTGTTCGACGCTGACTCCCGGAGCCAGACGACCCAGGACCGCGAGGAAGTGCATCTCGCGGGGAGACGTCTCGGGGTCGAGTCTCAAAGGCAGCCAGAGCTCGCGGCCAGGTCCGCCGGCCAAATCCATGGGTAGGGAGTACCTCGCCTCCGGCGGCAGGACGCCGGCGACGGTGTAGCTTTCGCCGTCGAGCGACAGGATGTGGCCGATCGGATCCTGCATGTCGCCGAGCCGATTTTTCCAGAAACCGTGGCTGATCAGAACCACCGGCGCGGCTCCGGCCGGCTCGTCGTCGGTCGTAAAGCCGCGGCCGAGGAGCGGGTGGACACCGAGCGTCGGCAGCAGGTTTGCCGAGACCCGGGCCGCGTCGAGGCGAGCAGGTTCACCGTCGCCGGCAAGATTCACCAGCATGGGGAAATAGGCGGCGACCTGCTCGAAGACCTCGGCATGCTGCTTCCAATCGAGATATTCCGGGTAGGACACCGGCGCGTTGCCGTAACCCGGCTGGTGGTCGAAGACATCCAGCAGTCGTTCCGGGTCCTCATAAGGGAGAGACTCGAGCAACACTCCGTTGACGAGGCCGAAAATTGCCGTCGTGGCGCCGATCCCGAGCGCCAGGGTCAAAACCGCCACGGCGGTGAATCCGGGCCGCTTGGCCAGGGTCCGGAGTGCATACTTCATGTCCTGCCAGATCGCATCCATCGTTGAGCTCCTCGAGTCGTCAGGCAGTGATTCATCAGGCGGTGATTCGTCCAGTTCTGGACCCGCAAGTCATGTCCGGAGATGAGATGCGGATCGTCGAGCCAGGGTTTGAACGCGGCACGCGCTCAGGCCCTCGGCGCCCAAACCCGCTATTTTCGGGATCTGGACGAAGCGAAGGAGGCTCTCTGATCTCGGGGATGTCGAGGCGGCGGCCGAGGCCCTGGACGCCGCGAATATCGCGACGACGTCCTGCGCCTTTGCCGGAGGTTCGAAAGGGCAGGATCGCGGATTCCGATCCCAGCACGGAGCCTGCTACCGGTACAATTCGACCTCGACGCGTGGGACTGAGCTCGTTGCCGAGGTCGGCACATCGGCAGCGTGACAGGTGCTGGTGCGTCTGTCGGCACAAATAGATCTCCGCCCGATGAGCATTCTGCGGCTGAAAGCGCGCCTTTGATGATGGGGAGGCAAGTGCTTCTGTCCTTTGACGAAGGATCTGGTCCTTCGGTTGACAATTATCCTAGCCCTGGTCAAAATGCCCGAAAAAGAGTAGTCTTGGTCTAAGATTAAGCCATCTTAAAGAAACTTCCCTAGAACATTGCCGTCATCTTGACGTTTAATAGAGCAAGTCCGTAGGTCATCCACTCGCGGAAGCTCGGTTCGGGGCAAGGTCCCGACCTCTATCATGTTTTTCGAAAGCGCTCGACGTCCGATGCCCAAAGCTCTCCACGGCCTAGGCGCCGTCGGTGTGGTCGCCGGTGGCCAGGCTGTGTCGCTAATCGCCACCGGCATGACCAATTTCGCCCTGACCATCTGGGTCTGGGAACAGACCGGTCAAGCGACTTCTCTGGCGATTATGGCGGCCTGTACCTTCGGGCCAATGATCGCGCTCACACCCCTTGCCGGGGCCTTGGTCGACCGCTGGGACCGCAAGCTGGCGATGATGCTGAGCGACCTGGGGGCGGCTGTGGCGACCCTGTTGATCCTGGTCCTGGTGTCCACCGACCAGCTGTCGCTCCTGGCGCTTTATCTTCTCGGCGCCCTCGCCGGGGCGTTTCAGGCTTTTCAGATGCCCGCCTACGGCGCCGCCGTCACGATGATGGTGGAAAAGAAGCACTACGCCAGAGCCAGTAGCTTTCTGGAGATCGCCCGCTTTGCCGGTATGGTCGCCTCGCCGCTTCTGGCGGGCCTGCTGCTCGGCCGCATCGGGCTGACCAATATCCTGATTATCGACCTGGTCAGCTTCGCGTTAGCGTTCGGCTCCCTGGCGGTGATTCATGTCCCGCCACCGCCACCCGTCGCCGAGGACCGCAAGGAGGTCGAGACCCCCGGCAATCGGTGGACGATGTTCGGCTGGCGCTACATCCGCGAACGGCCCAGCCTTCTCGGCCTGCTCTTGATCTCCAGCGTCTTCAACTTCGCCTTGATCCTCAACATGGTCGTGCTCTTTCCGATGATCCTGGCCCGCACCGGCAACGATGAGGTTGCTCTCGGCATCGTGCAATCGGCGATCGGCCTCGGTGGCGTCGCGGGCGCTGTTCTACTGGGGATCTGGGGAGGGCCGCGCAAGCAGATTCACGGCGTCCTCGGAGGCTGGCTCCTGCTCAGTTTCCTGGTCACCATGATCGGCCTGGGTCATGGGACCACCTGGTGGAGTTTGGCTTGTTTCCTCTGCTCGGCCTCTGTGCCGATCATCAACGGGACGACCCAGGCGATCTGGCAGGCCAAGGTCGAGCCGGCTCTTCAGGGACGGGTTTTCGGCTGTCGCCGCCTGATTGCTCAAGCCTGGATTCCGGTCGGATTTCTCGTGGGTGGGCCGATCGCCGATCAGATCCTGGAACCCGCTCTCATGCCCGGCGGAGCCCTGGCCGGGAGCGTCGGCCAGATCGTCGGCATCGGACCCGGCTCGGGCTATACGCTCATGGTCGTCGCCTCCGGACTGCTGGCGACCGTCGTCGCTCTAGTCGGCTTCAGCGTCCGGGTGATTCGAGAGGTCGAGGAATTGCTCCCGGATCATGCAGTCGCCGATGCGGACGGGCCCCCGATGGAGTGACTGCGCAGCATCCACCTGGGAGCTTCGGCGCTGTGGGTGTTGGTTTTTGAGCCTTTAAAGCCGTGGTTTCAGATCGGACGCACGACGAGGCGGTCGAAACCCAAGGCCACCACCACGTAGCTACGCAATCTCAACATCTTGCCTTGGCGCCTGAGAAGCGCCGCGCGGTAGACCGCCGCTTGGGCTTCGGCGCGGTCGAGCGCCTCGCGAACTTTTTCCAGTTGCATCAGCTCTCCGCGTCCCGACGCCTTGATGTCTTCGCCGCTCATACCGAGGTCTTTCAGGGAAAGCCGCTTGAATTCGAAGAGTAGGTCCCAGAGCCCAGAAGTCCGCGCGTCTGGCCGTCGCAAAAGGCAGAGGTCCGCGTAACGCTGATCCAGCTCGGGCTCGGAATACGTGATGTAGGCGGCGTCGTTCCACAGGAGCGACATGAAGACAGTCTTGATCGTCAGCTCGTTGGCCCAGATCGCGTCGCGGTTCGAGAAGGTCGGGAAAAGCGTCTTCTCGACGAAATCGAGCAGCGGCTCGAGATCGCCGTCGCGCAAGAAGGCGAAGAGGAGTGCATCGGCGGTGGAACGGGAAGTCCCGAGGGGCATGAGGAGCTTGCGGATGCGTTCGATATAGAGGCCATGTATGACCTCGTTGGGAACCTCGAGCTCTAAGGTTTGCTGCTCTGTCCCCTCCGGCCGCAAGGTGAGCATCCCGAGGTAATAGAGGTAGGAGCCGAAGAAACTGGTGTCCAAGGATGAGCGCTCAAGCAGTTTTTTGAGGGTGAAACGGTCGTGGAGCTGACGGATTTCGAGGGGTGTGTCCTTGCGGATCAAGTCGATCACGCCGTCGCTGGTTGCGGACGCGGCGGCGTCGACTTCGCCGGTCACCTGGGCCAGATAGTCGAGCTTGCTCTCGTCGGCCGCCAGGTTTGAATCGAGCATCTGTCGAGGCGCTTTTCCGGTGCGCTGCAAGTGCTTCAGGAAATAGAACACCAGAGTTGGGTTGTAGACAGTCTCTTCGACGTCCAGAGCGAAGCGGTAGCCGTTGTACCAGTCGCGCATCATGGCCAGGGTGTCCTGGACGTTCCAGCTCGGTAGACTCGAGCCTTTGCTGATCTCGGTGTCGAGCTTGCCGAGCAGATCAGCGACGTCCTTTTCGAGGAAACCGCAAAGCGAGTTGAGCTCGGGGTAGAGGTAGATATTTTCGGCGATGTTCATGCCGCTGGTGACGTCAGACATGACCATCGGCGAAACGCCGGTGATAAACAGTCGGTCGATGCCTCGGCCCGCGATCGCGGCCTTGACCCACTTGAACAGGTATTTGAAGGGACCGTCGCTGTGAACCAGGTCTTCGTAGACGCCTCGGTCGGCGGTTAGGACCTCATTGGCGAAGTTGTCGTACTCGTCGATCAAGAGGTATAGCCGGAACGGCGTTTGGCGAATGACGTCGAGCAGGCTCTCGAAGCTCCGGAAGGCATCGTCTCCGATGGACACCTCCGGTAAGTGCTCTCGGTAGTCGCTCAAGAAGCTGCGGAGCGCGCTGCCCAGATACCGGTGAATCTCGTGGCTGATTCGTTCGACCCGAGATCTCTCTCCGGAATCGATCCCTCGTGGTGGCGGACTGGGGTCGATTTGGGAAAAATCCCAGCGCAGTACGAAATAGCGATGCGCGAGCGGCGTAGGGGTCTTACCGATCGCCAAATCGCCGAATAGGCGATGATGTTCGTTTTCAAAGCGGAGATCGTAGTAATGGGCTAGGGTCGAAAGCCATAGCGATTTGCCGAAGCGTCGCGGACGCAGAAAGAGCAGGGATTTGCCGAACTCCTCGACCACGGCAATGCGGTCAGTGCGATCGACATAGATGTTGCCCTCGGTGCGGAGGTTGTAGAAGTCGGCGACACCGTAGGGGATCTTCATAGTCATCCTATCTACCACAAGGCGCGTCGCTCGGAAAGAATGCCACCACCAGCGTGGCCGGGGCTCACCGCCTTCGGCCAGCTCAAACTTCGATCATCGGCGACGTCGCTTCCAGCAGCTTTTGCTGGCGCTTGCGATAGCGCATGTTGAGCAGCTCGATCGACAGCGAGAATGCCATCGCGAAGTAGATGTAGCCCTTGTTGACATGCTGGCCGGTGCCTTCGGCGACCAGCATGGTACCGATCAACACCAGGAAGGCGAGGGCCAGGATCTTGATGCTCGGGTGACGCTCGACGAAGTTGCTCACCGGCACCGCGAAGATCAGCATGACCGCGACCGCGATGATCACCGCGATCACCATGATCTCCAGGTCGTCGACCATGCCGACGGCGGTGATCACCGAGTCGAGGGAGAACACGATGTCGAGGATCATGATCTGGACCAGCACCGGCCCCAGGGCCGCACCCGGTTGACCGCCGGCAACTTCTGTCGCGGGGTGAGCGGCTTCGACTTTGTCGTAGATCTCGACCGTTGCCTTGCCGAGCAGAAACAGGCCGCCGAAGATCAGAATCAAGTCACGGCCGGTCACCGGATGTGAAAAGACTTCGAATAGCGGTGTTGAGAGCCTCATCACCCAGCTTAAAGAAGCGAGCAATACGAGTCGCGAGATCATCGCCAGAGCCAGGCCGACGCGCGTCGCCAGCGGTCGCTGGTGCCCGGGCAGCTTGCTGGCAACGATCGAGATGAAGACGATGTTGTCGATGCCGAGGACGATCTCGAGAGCGGCCAGGGTCAGCAGGCTGATCCATGCTTCAGGAGTGGAAAAAAGCTCAATCATCGGGCGGGCTCCGGTCGATTCGTTGTTTGGGGAAGTTTATCTAGGGTCGCCAATATTCAAACTAAGTGCAAGGCCGCCAGCCTGTGCGACATGAAGAAAACAAGCCCCTCTAAATGGGCGAAGGATTATTACCATCGCAGCCAAGCCTTGAATCCCGGAGGAGATTCAAATGAGCCAGAAATCCCACAGTTCAGACCCGGGCCGGTGGCCTATCTTAGGGCTCTTTCTGATGGCTGTTTTTGGGTCCTGGGCTTGGTGGCGCCGCCGAACCGGGCGGTCAGGACACCGACTTGCCCAGGCGAGCGGGGGGTCCGAAGCTCCGGCCCAAGTCGAGTTTCCCCAGTCAGATGCTCCATTTGAATCCTCTGCTCCATTGGAATCCTCTGAAGACACCTCAAAGTCGAGATTTCGAGTCCGATTCGAGCCGACCGTCACCTTAGGCGGGGCTTCGATAGCAACGATCGTCTGCTTCTTTCTGAGTGTTGGCATCCTGCGGTTCGAATCTCCCCAACAATATCTCGAGCGATCAGGCCAGCAAGAACTGCCGTCGATAGCTCAAAGCCTGGATCCGACGGACCTCCCTAAGTTCCGCGGCAGCGATTCCTCAGCTCAGGGCTCCTCACCCGCGGATAGCTTCGATCTAGATTATTACGACCCCTACGATAAGCGGACTCACGACTATCTGGACCTTGCCTGGAAGCACCGGCAAGGCTCCTTGGAAGATCAGCAAGCAGCTCTCTTCAACCTCGATCGCGCAATCGAGCTCGAGCGTGACTCACCACCCAAGACTCGCGCTCGCTTATTGCTGCTCCGCGGGCAACTTCTGGCCGATATGGACCGCCATTCTGAGGCGGCTTCCGCGCTCGAGAGAGCGCTCGAGCTAGGGCACGCCAACTATGGCTTGCTGATTCACTGCTATGAACGCGCGCTCCAGGCGCCAGGCCTCGGCGCCGAGGAAGCAGCCGCGATGCGCTCGCGCAAGAGCGAGGTTGAAACCTTGCAGGGCGGTCCAATTCCGGAGACGCCCGAGGACGAGCGTCCGGACGACGTCACCGTCGCAGGGCTCGAGCTGGGCAAACCGCCAGCGCGGGTGATCCAACTCGGCTCGTCAAACAACGACATCTTCTGGCAGCGAAACGTCGACGGCCGGCGCGGCAGCGACTGGATGTTGCAACTCGGCTGGGTCGAAGAAGGAGGCCGGGAACAAATCCGCGTCAAGATCCTCGACAGCAGGCAGCTCCGCTTTAGCGTCCCACGCTGGGGCGAGGGCCAATACGAGATCCGAGGCATGGCGTCCGCGGGCGGCGGTGATCGGATTCACGGTACGAAGGGTGCCACCCTCAACCGGATCCGCGGCACGGCGCTGGCAGCCGGCGGCCGGATCCGCGACACGGCGCTGGCGGTCGGCTCTTGGATCAGCGCGGCACCGGTCGTGAGCAATCTCATCGACATCGGGCTCGACGATCCCCGATCCGCCGAACCCACCTATACCGAGCCGGCGGCTCATCCACTGCGAGCCACGGTGGTCGGCATCGACAGCTACGTCGACTGGGACTTCCACCCGCTTGACTATGGGGCGTCCGATGCCCGCCGCATCGCGCGGTCGGTCGCCAGCCTGGGGTACGACACCGAGATGCTGCTCGACGGCGACGCGACCCGTCACCGGATCCTCGGCCAGCTGCGCGAGGAGGTCGCGAGAAGCCGCGCCGGCGATCAGGCGCTGTTCTTCTTCGCCGGCCACGGCTTTACCGACACCGGCGGGCGACAGGCGGTCGTCACCAGCGACGGCTTCGCCCTGGCGTTGGAGGAGATCGAGGCCGTGCTGGAACGTCACCGCGGTGAGGTCACCTTGCTCTTTGACAATTGCTTCAACGCACGGGATCTGCCCGCGGAACGGTTGGCCGTGGCCGGGGCCCCGACCGACCTCACGGACAACGCCGCTAACCTGCGTTTCTATCTCGCGGGGGGCGCCGGCCAGACGGCGCTCGAGTCGGATCGTCTGGGCGGCGGCCTGTTCACCCACGCCGTACTCGAGGCCCTCGAGAAGGTGCCGCAATCGGCCGGCGTCACGAACGCCGAGCTGGTGGCGTCGCTCAACGGCGTCGCCGACACCACCCAGGCCCTGGCGCGCGAGATGTACGGTGCCGAGCAGTTACCGGTAACGTTTGCCTCGATCGGCGCTCGTGCACCGGCCTCACGACCGTCTTCGCCATCGACAACGACGGCAGCACCGGCACCGCCACTGTCGGGATCGTCGGCGGCACCGTCACCTTCACCTCGACGATCGACGATGGCGGCGGCTACGTCACGGTCAGCAATGTCACCGCCATCGGCATCACCGCCACCGGCATCTGCGTCACCGACATCTGCGGCACCGACTTCACCTTCGCCGGCAAGATCAACACCGCGGCCCTCGACCGCGACAACACCCCTCTCACCGGCGCCGCTTCGGACGTCTCTCTGCCGTGGCTCTCAGAGGGTCCTCAGGCCAGGCCCACTTCGGATACCGCGCCCGCAGCTCTTTCCGAACCTGGGGGTAGGTGTTGCGCCAGAAGCTCGGCAGGTCGCTGGTGACCTGCTGGGGGCGCATGCTGGGCGCCAGCAAATGCAGCAACACCGGGACCTTGCCGCCGGCGACCGCCGGGGTCTGGTCGAGGCCGAACATCTCCTGGATGCGGACGGCGAGGATCGGCGGCTGGCCGGGCTCATAGCGCAGGTGAACACGGCTGCCGCTCGGGACCTCTAGTCGCTCAGGGGCCAGGCGGTCGAGGGCGCGCAGCTGTTCGAAGGCGAGCACGCCGCGGAGGTTTTGAAGCAGCGGTGCCTTGCGCAACTCGGCGAAGGAGCGTAGGCCGGCGACGAGTTGCGGCAGAAGCTGCTTGAGATCGTCGACTTCGAACGGCGGCAACCCTAGCTCTGGCATCCAACCAGCGAGGCATCGGATCCGCGCCAGGAAAGCGGCGATGTCGCGGTCGTGCAAAGGCAGAGCGCGCTCCAGACGTTCAGCGGCGGCAGAGGCCAGGACGTGCTCGACCTCCTCCCGCCCACCCGGACACTGTGCGGGGTCGCACTCCTCCTCGGCGATCACCAAGTCGCGGTAGCGTCGTCGCCGTCTTCCGGCGACGCGTTCGCGGGTCTCGTCGAAGAAGGCTTCGGCGTGGGTGACCAGGCGCTCGGCCGGTAACCAGTCGGCTTCGATAGCCGACGCCTGGCGGACCAGAGCTTCCCGGCCCCTGGAATCGAGCTCGAGGCATAGGAAGAGATCGGCCTCGCGGACGCAGCTGGAGTCGGCGAGCACCACACCCCGGCCGCCGACCATGACACCTCGCCGACTCCCGGGCTCGCGACGTTTCGCGACCCGATCCGGATAGGCGGCCAGCAGGGCGCGGAGCAATCCTTCCTCCGGGTCCAAACCCCGGGGGTTTCCCGCTCCGGAGCCGGCGCGCTTCGCCAGCCGTTCCAGCTGCTGACCGACCCGCAAGACCTGACGCGCCCGGCCGCGGTGGACGGGCCCGAGGGCGGTCTCGCCGTAACCGGAGGTGGCGAACCGCTCGACGGCTTCCAGGCGGTCGAGCAGATCCGACGGGCCAGCCGCCCTGGCGTCCGGCCGCTCGCCGGGAGATCGAACGACGATGTCGCGCTCCGACTGCAGGGCCGCGGCGAGGGCCACGCGCCGAAGATCACCGGCGCGGCGACCGGCGATCAAGAGTCGCGCCAAGCGCGGATGCGTCGGCAGTCGGGCCATCTCTCGACCGAGACGGGTCGGGGCTCCGGACTCGAGCGCGCCGAGGTCCGTCAAGAGCTCGAGGGCGCGTCTCAAGGTCGCCGACTCCGGCCGTTCGAACCAGCCGAAAGCCTCGAGATCGCTTTCGCCCCAGGCCAGCAGCTGGAGCGCGGGCGCCGCGAGATCGACCCTGCGAATCTCAGGCTTAGTGGCGGCGGCCAGACTGCGATCGTCGTGCTCGGTCCACAACCGCAGGCAGACACCCGGGCCCTGACGCCCGGCGCGGCCGGCGCGCTGATCGGCCGACGCCCGGCTGATACGCACCAGCTCCAGCCGATCCAGGCCGTGGGAGGGATCGAAGCGCAGCTCGCGGACTAGACCGCTGTCGACCACCGCACCGACGCCGTCGATGGTGATCGAAGTCTCGGCGACGTTGGTCGCCAGGACCACCTTCCGCTGTCCTGAGCGTTTCAGGACGGCGTCCTGCTGCTCTGCCGGCAGGTCACCATAGAGCGACAGCACGCGGACACGGGCTCTCTCGGCGTCGTTCTTCAGCAGCTCTGCCGTGCGTCGAATCTCGCCAACTCCGGGCAGGAATACCAGCACGTCGCCGTTGGTTTCGCCGAGGACCCGTCGCACGCCCGCCGCGACGACCGCTTCGGGCCGCCGATCATCGGCCCGGTCAAGATAGGAGATCTCGACCGGGTAGAGCCGGCCTTCGCTCTCGACGATCGCGCAGTCACCGAGGTAGTCGGCGATCGGCCGCGGCTCGAGGGTCGCCGACATGACCACCAGTGCCAGATCTTCGCGCGCCTCGGTCTGTACCCGCCGGCTCATCGCCAGGGCGAGATCGGATTGCAGGCTTCGTTCATGAAATTCATCGAAGACGATGACGCCGACACCCTCGAGGAAAGGATCGCTCTGCAGCATGCGCACCAAGACGCCTTCGGTGACCACCAGGATTCGAGTCTTCGGGCCGGCCCGGCGATCGAAGCGGATGTGGAAGCCGACCTCTTCGCCGAGGCGCCAGCCGCCCTCGGCGGCCATCCGCCGGGCGGCGGCGCGGGCGGCGAGGCGTCGGGGCTCGAGCATCACGATCTGGCCGTCGCCGGCGACGCCGGCATCGAGCAACGCCGGCGGCACCCGGGTCGTCTTGCCAGCGCCGGTCGGAGCTCGCAACACCAATGACCGCCTCCTCGCGGGGCGCTGGGTCAGACCGGCGATGATCTCCGGCAGCACGGCATCGATCGGCAGCGGCTGGCGACGGTCGGTCATGACACCACCCTACCCGATGTGAGGCCGCGACGATTGCCGGAGTGGTCTGAGAGTCTCGAGGGAGGGCGGAATAGAGTAGGATCCGGCCCACGCTGAGAATGTTGTTAGAGCCCCTCCCGGGGCTGAAAAAGGAGCGACCGGATGAGTCAACAGAGCACAGAGGTCGAAGAGACCCCTCAGGCTGAGGCTGCCGCGGACAACACGGCTCGGGGAGAGCTCGAGCAACGTCTCGAGGCCGCACGGCTCGGGGGCGGCCCCGAACGTATCGAGCGCCAGCATTCCGCCGGCAAACTGACCGCGCGCGAGCGTATCGACCTGTTGCTCGACGCTGGATCATTCGTCGAGATCGATGCCCTGGTGAGTCATCGGTGCACCGACTTCGGCATGGAGCGCAATCGGATTCCCGGCGACGGCGTGGTCAGCGGTTATGGCAGTGTCGAGGGCCGGCTGGTCTACGTCTTCGCCCAGGACTTCACCGTCTTCGGCGGTTCGCTGTCGGCGACCAACGCGCGCAAGATCTGCAAGATCATGGATTTGGCGGTCGCCAACGGCGCGCCGGTGATCGGCCTCAACGACTCCGGGGGCGCCCGTATTCAAGAAGGTGTCGCGTCGCTCGGTGGCTATGCCAACATCTTTTTACGCAACACCTTGACCTCCGGCGTGGTGCCGCAGATTAGCGCCATCATGGGGCCGTGTGCCGGCGGCGCCGTCTACTCGCCGGCGATTACCGACTTCATTTTCATGGTCGAGTCGACCAGCTACATGTTCATCACCGGCCCGGACGTGATCAAGACTGTGACTCACGAGGAGGTGACCAAGGAGGAGCTCGGCGGAGCCCAGACTCATCACGCCAAGAGCGGCGTCACCCACTTTACGGCACCCAACGACGCGGCCTGCCTGATGGCGATCCGCGAGTTGCTCTCATACCTGCCGAGCAACAACCTGGAAGATCCGCCGCCGGTGAGCTCCAACGACGACCCCAGCCGCGAGGAGGAGAGCCTCGATCAGCTGGTGCCGGAGGATCCCGATCGACCCTATGACATCAAGCGATTGATCCACGCGGTGGTCGACGACGGCAAGTTCATGGAAGTGCAGTCCGCCTATGCCAAAAATATCGTCGTCGGCTTCGCACGTATCGGTGGTCATAGCGTCGGTATCGTCGCCAATCAGCCGGCCTACCTGGCCGGGGTGCTCGACATCGACGCCTCGATCAAAGGGGCCCGTTTCGTCCGCTTCTGCGATGCCTTCAATATTCCGCTGATCACCCTGGAAGACGTACCGGGATTCTTGCCCGGCACCCAGCAGGAGTTCGGCGGCATCATCAAGCACGGTGCCAAGCTTCTGTACGCCTTTGCCGAAGCGACAGTGCCCAAGATCACGGTGATCACTCGCAAGGCCTACGGCGGCGCGTACTGCGTCATGGCTTCCAAGCACCTGCGCACCGACGCCAATTTCGCCTTTCCGACCGCCGAGATCGCGGTCATGGGGCCGGAGGGGGCGGTCAATATCCTCTACCGCCGGGAGCTGGCTCAAGCGACGGACGAGGACGATCTCGCCGCCCGGCGCGCTGCCCGGGTCGCCGAATACCGGGAAAAATTCTCCAATCCCTACGTCGCCGCCGAGCGCGGCTTCGTCGACGCCATCATCCAGCCGCGGCAGACGCGCTCGCATCTGGTCCGAGCCCTACGGCAGCTGACCGGCAAGCGCGCCAAGCTGCCTCCCAAAAAACACGGAAATATTCCGCTTTAGCGCTTGCGCGGAACGGCCATCTCTCCGCGTCGCCCGGACCCCTGCGGGCGGCGCTGCCCTGAACTCGCGCGGCTTCTTCTGGTATCCAAGGTACTGATTCCAAGCGTTTTGCAGTTCCGACGAGGCCGCGCTCAAACACGGCTCAGCGCCGTCCTCGGGGATCCGGGCGCCGCTCCCCCGGTGGGGAACGTGAGTTTTTGGATGCGATCTAACGCGAGCCTGTGGAAGCTGACAGCGGGAGCCCACCTCGGCCCAACGGCTACTCATGTGCGCGTGATTTCAGGCCAGCATAGACGTGGAGCGAAGAACTCAAGCTGAGGAGCTTGAGTTCTTGGGGCTGGGGTTGACAGGGGCTCGTCAGTCAGAGAAGCTGGCGACCTCTAAACCCCAGGCGGGGCGTCTTGAGTCCTCAGCACCGAATCGTGCAGTCCTCAGTAGACGGTCGATCGTTGCTCCCCCCGGAGGACCCGCGACGAGACCTCCAGAGTTACAGCCTGGGACCCCATGAGTCAGAGAACGTCGAGGAGTTTATGCGAGAGAAAGATCGTAAGTTGAGAAGGCGGCGCCATCGCCGTAAGAAACGTCTCAAGAAACGCCATCAGGAAGAGGCGGCACAGTGGGCCGCGGAACGCAAGAAGGCCTCGAAGAGGCCGGCACGCAAGAAGGCTCCAGCCAAGAAGACCACCAAACCCGAGGCTGAAGCACCCGCCGCGGACGACGCGCCCGCGAGCCAGGATGAGCCGGCAGCGGAGTCCGCTGAAGACAGCGCCACGAGCGACGACGCCAAGGCTGACGACGGCGCCGCTGAATAGCCGAGAGGCATGAAATATGAAAATCGCGATCGGCGCGGATCACGCGGGTTTTCAGCTCAAGGAACACCTGGCACGTTTCCTTGAACAGTTGGGTCATCAGGTCGAGGATAAGGGTACGTTTTCTGACCAGAGCGTCGACTATCCGGAGTACGCGGCGGCGGTGGCCCAGGAAGTCGCCGCCGGACGGGTCGACCGCGGGCTGCTAGTCTGTGGTACCGGTGTCGGTGTGGGGATAGCCGCCAACAAGGTCGACGGCGTCCGCGCCGCCATCTGTAACGATCTCTTCACCGCCGTGAAGGCCCGGGAGCATAACGACGCCAACGTGCTCGCTCTGGGTGCTCGGGTGGTCGGGGAAGGGCTGGCCGAGAACATTGTGAGCAGTTTCATGGAAGCCGAGTTCGAGGCGGGAAGGCACCAGCGCAGGGTCGACCAGATCCAGGCGCTCGAGTGAGGTAGATATGCCGAGCTACGAGAATCTAGAGCGGGTCGATCCCGCGGTTTTTGAAGCGATTGGCGCTGAGCGTCGCCGTCAGGCGGAGGGTCTGGAGCTGATCGCTTCGGAGAACTTCGTCAGCCGGGCGGTCCTGGAAGCCACGGGCAGCGTGATGACCAATAAATACGCCGAGGGCTATCCGGGGCGGCGTTACTACGGTGGTTGCGAGGTTGTCGACACGGTGGAACGCCTCGCCCGCAAGCGTGCCCGAAAACTCTTCGGTGCCGGTCACGCCAATGTTCAGCCCCATTCCGGCACCACCGCCAACATGGCGGTTTACTTCGCGATGCTCCAGCCCGGCGATAAGTTGATGGGTATGGACCTTTCCTGCGGCGGCCATCTCACCCATGGTCACCACTTGTCCTATTCCGGCCGGGACTTCGAAGTGGTCAGCTACGGTGTCGATCGCGAGACCGAGCGGATCGACTACGATGAGGTCGAACGCTTGGCGGTCGCGGAGAATCCGCGGTTGATCATCGCCGGAGCCAGCGCCTACAGCCGGGTGATTGACTTCGAGCGTTTCGCTCAAATCGCTGAGAAGGTCGGCGCCTTGCTGATGGCCGACATCGCTCATATCGCTGGCTTGGTGGCCGCCGGCATCCATCCGTCGCCGGTGCCGCATTGCGATTTCGTCACCACCACCACTCACAAGACCTTGCGCGGCCCGCGTGGTGGCCTCATTCTGTGCAAGAAGGCTCATGCCAAGGCGATCAATCGCGCACTCTTTCCCGGAATCCAGGGCGGGCCGCTGATGCACGTGATCGCTGCCAAAGCGGTGGCCTTCCATGAGGCTCTGTCCGAGGACTTTCAGGCTTATCAGCGGCAGATCGTGGCCAACGCCAGACGACTGGGGCAGCGCCTCGAGGAGCGTGGCTTGCGCATCGTCTCCGGCGGCACCGACAACCACCTCTGCCTGGTGGACGTCACCTCGGTCGGCCTGACCGGCAAGGTCGCCGAAAAGGCCCTCGAAAAAGCCGCCATCACGGTCAACAAGAATACGATCCCCTACGATCCCAACCCGCCGCTGGTCGCTTCCGGGGTGCGCGTCGGCACTCCCGCCTTGACGTCACGCAAGATGGACGAAGAGGCCATGGCTGAGGTGGCGGATCTGTTCGCGGACGCCCTCGCCGCGCCTGAGGACGAAGCCGCGCTCGCCGGGGTGAAGCAGCGCGTCGAAGCCCTGTGTGCGCGTTTTCCGCTCTACGAGGGACTTTAGCGCCCCAAGAAAGCCAATCCTTCGGATTGGCTTCATTGGCCCAGCCCTTCCTTTGCAGATTCGGGCGCGCTACGCGCACCCAAACCTGCGCCTAAGCCTTCGACCTCCGGCTGCGAGATCTATGCGCAACAGGCTCCTCTAGGACTCTGCTTGAGGCTTAGGAGCCGAGGCTCGAGGGGACGCCGAAGCGTCGCCGAAGCAGCCCCCGGACACGGCCGACCAGGAACAGGGAGCCGCACACCAGCAGGGTGTCGTCGCACGCGGCCAGCGAGGCGTCGAGCGCCCTCCGCGGGTCTGTCTCGAGATGGACCCGTCGGCCCGCGAAGTGCCGGGACCACCGTTCAGGTGTCGCCGAGCGCTCGTTCGGCGGTTGGGTGAGGACGACGCGCCGGACCACGGCGGCCAGCTGGGGCAGGACGCCGTCGATGGTTTTCTCCGTCAGAGCGCCGAACAAGAGATCCGGGCGCTCGTCTTGCCCGCCGAGGTAGTCGATCAGGGCTTCGATGCCGGCGGCATTGTGGGCCGCGTCGAGCAAGACGCGTCGACCGTCGGGCAACTCGACCCATTCGAGGCGCCCCGGCCATCGACAGTGCGCCACGCCGCGGGTGATCGCGTCGCGGTCCAATGCCTTCCAGCCACGGTTCTTAAGGATTTCGGCGGCTCCCACGGCCAGGCTGAGATTGGCCAGCTGATGGCGACCTGCTAAATGTAGCTCCAAGTCGTAGTCATCGATCGGTGTTCCCAATCGGACCTTTTGTGGGTAGGCGCCAGGGGGAGTTGAGGGCGAGACGGCGGTCGGATCGGCGAAAGTCAGCTCCGCGCCGACCGCCTCCGCCTGTTCGCTGAGAACTCGAGATACACCCGGACTTGTGGGCCAGGCGATGGCCGGGCGCCCCTGCCGAAGAATGCCGGCCTTTTCCTTCGCCACCAACTCTCGGGAATCACCGAGGTGTCGCTCGTGGTCGAGGGCGATCGACGCGATGATCGATAGATCGGGCGTACCGACATTGGTGGCGTCCAACCGGCCGCCGAGTCCTACCTCCATGACGACCAGGTCGACGGCGGTCTCCCGAAAATGCAGGAAAGCGGCCAGGGTCAGCGCTTCGAAGTGTGTTGGCGGCTCCAGTTCGAGGTCGCGGGCCAAGTCGAGAATCCTCTCGAGAATCGCGACCAGCTGTCGATCTTCTATCGGACGGTTATCGACCTGAATCCGCTCAGTGACCGCCTCCAGGTGGGGCGATGTGTAGAGGCCGGTACGGTAACCCGCGACGCGGCAGATAGCGTCCAGTAACGCCGCGGTCGAGCCCTTGCCGTTGGTCCCCGCGACCAGGATCCTGGGCACCGCCATCTGCGGATCACCCAAGGTTTCGAGCAACTTTCGGGCGCGGCCCAATCCCAGCCGCATGCCGAAATGCTCAAGCCGGCTGAGCAGGCTCTCGGAGCTTTGGACGGTCATTTCTCGGGCGCGGCTCGCGCGCCGGCGCTAGCGATTCAGGACGCTGACTCAGGACGCTTACTCAGGACGCTTTGGCGCCGGCGGTCAAGTGGCGCAAGCACCGAGCGATCGTCGATTTTAGCTCCGGCCGCGGGATTACCATGTCAAGGAAGCCTTTCTCGAGCAGAAACTCGCTGCGTTGAAAGCCTTCCGGAAGTTTTTCGCGGATCGTTTGCTCGATGACCCGGGGACCGGCGAAGCCGATCAGGGCTCCCGGCTCCGCGACGTTGAGATCACCGAGCATGGCGAAGGAAGCGGTGACGCCGCCGGTGGTCGGATCGGTCAGGACCGAGATAAAGGGCTGCTTGGCCCGGCGTAGGCGCGCCAGGGCTGCCGAAATCTTCGCCATTTGCATCAGTGACAGGATGCCCTCTTGCATCCGCGCCCCTCCGGAGGCCGAGACCACGATGAGGGGGATGGCTCTTTCGGCCGCCATTTCGGCCGCCAGGGCGACCTTCTCGCCGACCACCGAACCCATCGAACCACCCATGAAGCGGTAGTTCATAACCGCAAGGATGATCGGCAAGCCTTCGATCGAGCCTTCCAGAATGTGAACCGCGTCCTGAATATCGAGCTTCCGCTGGTAGGCCTTGAGGCGATCCTTATAGGCCTTGAAGTCCTTGAATCCCAGCGGGTCGGTGGGTTTCAGGTCGTCGTAGATCTCGCGATAGCCCTCGTCCAGAAGCAGGGATATCCGCTCATCGGCCTCGATTCGGAAGTGGTATCCACATTTCGGGCAGATCTTGGAGCTGCGATGCAGTTCCTTGGAATAGATAATCTCCCGGCAACCCTGGCACTTGACCCAGAGACCCTCCGGAACCGTGCTGCGCGGTCGGTCGCGCCGAATCGGCTTCGGTTTCTTGGCTTTCTTGAACCAGGGCACGGGCTTCTCCTCCTAACAGGGCCGACGAATCAGGCCTCTTCGAGGTCGTCATCCTCTTCGAGATCGTTCGGGATGCCGAGACGATTGCAGGCCGCGTCATACATGGCGAGAGCGGCCTTCTTGTCATTCTGCAGCTCTGCCAGGCGATCCTTGACTTTGGCTAGTTCTTCTTCGATCTGACGATCGAAGTCGGTTATCTCCTGCTTGGTGACGGCGAGAGTGTTCTCATAGAAGCTACGCTGTTGCTCGGTAAGGGCCATTTTCTCCTCCAGACCTGGTCATGCGGCAGCCATATACCTCAGTAGATGGGATGGGAGCTGCCGGGCAATTCGGTGCCGGGATTTGAGGATACTCGGCTTCGGGAAGGCTGACAAGTAGATCAGTTTTTGCCGCCGCCGTCGTCCTCGCCGTCCTCATCGGGCTGTTGATCCTTCTGAGCCTGAGCCAGCTCTCGTTCGAGACGCTTTTTCTCAGCCTCGAAGTCCCGCCGCAGTTGCTCCGCACGAGTTGTGAGCTCCTCGTTGACCATCTGCTCGATATCGATCCCGGCCGCGGTAGCGTTGGCGGGATCGGCCGGTTCTTCAGCCGACTCCAGAAGCTGGGCCTCAGCGGCCTCGGTTTGCGCGGGATCGCTCCCGTCGCCCGGAGTGCCGGGCAACTCGTCGCTCGGGCCGGCGGCTGCGGATTCGGCTGTCGGATCGCCGGCAGAAGCCGCCGATGCGTCTTCGAGCGGAGCCGGGCTGACCGCTGGCGGTGCCGCGTCGGTCGGCGGGGCCGGCGACGCGATGGGCGGTTCGGCCTCTCGACGGAGCAGCGAAGGCACCAGCAAGCCGGCGCCGCCCAGGGCTGCCACCAGCAATGCCGCGACCAGCCATTTCCAGCGCCCGCCGCCGGAATCCTCCTCCACTGCTGGGGCCGGAGCCTGCGCGACCGGGGCGTCCGGGCCCTCGGGGGATGTCTGCTGAGCAACGTCCGGAGCGATCGCTGGAGGCTCTGGCGGTGGCGGGCTGACCGCGGGCGACGGGCTGACCGCGGGCGGTGTGCCAGGAAGCGCGACCACCCCGGACTTCGGAATCTCGAACAAATCCTTGAGGTATGCCGCGAGATCCTTCTGGCTCGGTGTCGGGCGCAGGTTGTCGCTCACCGCTCGGATCTCGTGCTCCAAATCTCCCGCCGTCTGAAAGCGTTCCTCGGGGGATTTAGCCAACGCTTTGAGCACGATGCGGGCTACTTCCTCCGGAATCTCCGACACCAGATCGCGCGGCGAGCTGATCTTGCATTCTCGGACGGAGTCGAGCACGCTGATCTCACTCTCACCGGAGAAGAGTTGCGTACCGGTCAGTACTTCGTAGAACACCGATCCGAGCGAGAAGATGTCCGAACGGGCATCGACTGTTTTGCCCCAGGCCTGTTCTGGCGACATGTACTGGAGCTTGCCTTTGAGAGCCCCCATCTGGGTCGTACTGGCTTTCGCGACCGCCTTGACGATGCCGAAGTCGCAGAGCTTGATCGCGCCCTCGTAACTGATCATCACGTTCTGCGGCGAGACGTCGCGGTGTACCAGCCCCATGGCATCGCCGTCGAAGTCGCGTTTGCGATGCGCGTAGTCGAGAGCGCGGGCGACAGCGCTGACGATCAATAAACAGAGATCCAGCGGAATCGGCCGATCGGACTCCTGGGCGGCGGTGAGGATCGAGCGGAGATCCTTGCCGTCGACATGCTCCATAGCGATGAAGAAGTCGTCGCCGACCTTTCCCAGATCATAGATCTGAATGATGTTGTTGTGGCTCAGCTGAGCCGCGAGCTTGGCTTCGTCGATAAACATCGTGACGAAGTCTTGCGAGCCCGTGAGATGCGACAGGATCTTTTTGATCGCGACCGTCTTTTGAAACCCTTCGACGCCGCGTCGGCGTGCCCGCCAGACTTCCGCCATGCCGCCGGTGGCGATACGGTCGAGCAGGGTGTAATCGCCGAAAGTCTCTCCTGAGGCACTCGAAGCAGCGGCGTCAGCCTCCCGGATCTCGGCGGCGAGATCGAACGCCGGCAAAGCCTGCGTGCGGAACTGATCGGCGTCCGCTTGGAGCTCGTCCAGCACGTTCAGAGAGGGAGAGGCGTCGGATGTCGGCTCAGAGGCGGCGGATCGCGGTATCTCAGGAACAAACGCGCCCTGGGCGAAGGTTCCGGTATCGGTGATGTCGGGGGAAAAAGATCCGGTCTCGGTGATGTCGGCTGCAGGGCTGTCGGTGATCTCGGGGGTGAGGCTCTCCTGCGACTGAGGCGCGGTGGTCTCGGCGGAGATCGCTGCAAAATCCGGGAGCGGTGCGAAATCAGGTAAGGGTGAGAAGTCCACCTGGACCGGCGAGTCGTCCGGCTCAGCGATGTCCAGCTCGAGAGGTTCTGGAGGCCGTTTTTGCGCGACCGGCTCCTCGTCGCGAGCTGCGAACGTGGCCAGGGGCTCAGAGCTTGGTTCCTGCCCGGCAGGGTCCTCATCTTGCGCTATCGGCGCGGCGAGATTCTCATCGTACCCTGCCGGCGCCTCCTCGGCCGGAAGCCCGGGGCTCGGCTCCGGCAAGGAGAGATCCTCGCCGTGCGGGTCCTCAGGTGCGACCGGAGTCTCGGGTTCAACGATCGTGGGCGCAGGGGTCGGGTCGAAGCGTTCCTCAACAGGTTTTGGCGCTGCGGTTTTCTTCTTGCGAGTCGGGATGTCGAGAGATGAGAGCGTCTGGTCGAGCAGGTCGTCGATCTCGGCTTCAGTGGGCAACTCGGGCTGGCGTTTGCGCGCTGGATCTCTCGATTCCGGCGTCCGGGCGGCGGCCGCGCGCTTGCTTTTACTGGCGGTAGGAAGCACACCGGAAAGGGTCTCTTCGAGCCTGCGTTCGATGTCCCCCATCGGCAACGGCGCCTTGCGACTCGCGGACATCGGCCCGGAGCTGCGAGCTTCGGCCTCGACCTCGGCCAACACATCGCCGAAGATGTCCTCCGAGGTCAGCTGTTCGGAACTGGTCGAGTCCGCCGCTGGCTCCGCCGTCGGTTCGGACGAATCCAGATGGTGGCGCACGAGCTCCAGGAACTGGTCGTCCGTGAAGGGAGCTGCCAGGACCCCGTCGGCTTGGTCGCTGATCGCCGGAGCGGACTCCGGATCATCGACCATGACGATCGCACCGGGGCCCCCGCGGCGACGAGAAAAGTCCGCGACCAGTTCCGAGATTTCTGGCAGAGCAGCGCTCGCGAGCATCAGGCCAGGTGCGCCCCTTTCGGCGCTGCTGAGGGCTTCCGTACGATTGTTTGCGGTCACAACCGAGAAGCCTTCGCGTTGCAACGCGCTGGTGAGGCGCTCGACGCGGCTCGCATCCTGCTCAACGACTAGGATGACCGACATATGACGTCTTGCTCCTTAAGGCCAAGGTGCTTATTCTGGCATAGGGTAAGTCGATCGGTCTAGCTCTCGGCGGTCCAGCTCTCGAGCGCCGGACCAACTCACCTTCCTGTAGAATAACGTGACCGCGTTCGCCCGTTGCGTCCGCAGTTCGTAGGCCCCGCCGTGAGTCGTCCGGTCGGGAAGGGCTCGTATGAGGAGAGTGTATGTCCGGTCATAGTAAATGGAGCACGATCAAACGAAAGAAAGCGGCGGTCGATGCCAAGCGCGGCAAGGTCTTCACCCGCTTGCTGCGCGAGGTGACGGTCGCGGCTCGGCTCGGCGGCGGCGATCCAACCGGAAATCCGCGTCTCCGTGCGGCGATCCAGGAAGCACGGGGCAGCAACGTGCCCAACGACAAGCTCGAGCGCGCGATCAAAAAGGGAACCGGCGAGCTGGATGGGATGGCGCTAGACGAGGTGATCTACGAGGGCTACGGCCCGGGGGGTGTCGCCGTGCTCGTCGAGACGTTGACGGACAACCGCAACCGTACGGTGTCGGAAGTGCGTCACACGTTCAGCAAGCATGGTGGCAGTCTGGGGGAGAACGGCTGCGTCAGTTACATGTTCGACAAGCGCGGCTACTTCCTGATCGATACGGACGAAATGGACGAGGAGCAGCTGATGGAGCTGGCCCTGGATCTCGATGTCGACGATTTCGCCACCGATAAAGGCGGTTACGAGCTATTCACGTCTCCCGAGGTCTATATGGAAGTCCGAGAAGGCCTCGCGGAACGCGAGGTCAAAGTCCTGAGCGGACAGCTGGCCATGATTCCGCAGACGCTGGTTCCGCTAGACGCCGACAAGGTGCCGAAAATACTCCGCTTCCTGGAGGCGATGGAAGATCTCGACGACGTCCAGAACGTCTGGGCGAATTTCGACGCTGACGGGGACGCTCTGGCCGCCAGCGCTGGTGGTTGAGAAGCCCGAGAAGGCCGCGCTATCGCCGGCTTTCTCTGCCTTCCTTTGTGAGTCTGAGCCGGGACGTGCGTCCGGTCCCCGGATTCGGGCCTCCGGCCACCGGTAGTGGTGGCCTGCCCCCGGCTACCCGTCCGCGGGCCATGATTTCTGTTACCGTTTGAATTCATGCGAATTCTCGGACTCGATCCTGGGAGCCGTTATACCGGCTATGGATTGGTCGATCGGCAAGGCTCGCGCTTGCGACCGATCGCTCAGGGGCGGATCGTTCTGCCCGGCTCGAGTCCGTTGCCGGTGCGCCTGGGGCGCCTGTGCAGCGAGCTGCGCGAGGTCTTGCGGCGTTTCAAGC
>JAAUXY010120020.1_pt1 | contig 42069 bp, 43 predicted proteins | sample 7278121 | NCBI WGS metagenome assembly JAAUXY01 (sample SAMN14350117, study PRJNA611818) | marine sediment metagenome | isolation source: surface marine sediment (1.8m) | place: French Polynesia: Moorea | collected 2018-08
CGTGGACTGCCGGTAACGGGCGTCTCGCAGCGGCGCACCACCACGCCATGCCGATAGGCATCCCGCTCGGGTTTCGGCGCGGTCGTCACGCTGACGATGCGAGTGGTCGTCGGCGTAGCGGGCGGCGCGTAACCGCGCGGCCCCAAACCCCGCGTTACCAGGATCTTGCCCGTGCCGTGATCGCAGTCTCTGCTCAGGCGGTGCAGTTCCTCGTGGAGTGAGCCGTTATCCGGCGGTGGTATGCCGAGCCGTTCGCACCCAACGCCAAGTCGCTCGAGATGCAGGTCCACGAATCGGGGTACGCTCCCCCGGATAGCAATGGTTTCGAACAATCCGTCGCCGTAATTCAACCCGCGGTCGGCGATGTCGACCTGGTGCGAACGCACTCCGTTTATCAGGCAGCCCGTCATTCACTGCAGCGCGAGCAGCATTCCCTTCGCCTTGGCTCGCGTTTCCTCCAGTTCACGTTCCGGCTCCGAGTCTGCCACGATGCCGCTGCCGGCAGCGAGCGCCAAATCCTGTTGCTGCGTTTCGATTGTTCGAATCAGGATGTTGAAATCGCCGCTGCCGTCATGATTCAGGTATCCCATGGCTCCGGTGTAGAAGCCGCGCGGCCGCGCTTCGAGTTCGGCAATAATCTCCATGCAGCGAACTTTCGGACAGCCGGTGATCGTGCCGCCCGGAAACACGGCGCGGAGTGTCTGGCCCGGCGTGATGTCACCGCGTAACTCGCCGGCGACATTGGACACGATGTGATGCACGTGGGAATAACTTTCGATCACCATGAACTCGTCGACTTCCACGGTGCCCGGTTTACAGATCCGGCCCAGATCATTGCGCTCGAGGTCGATCAGCATGACGTGTTCGGCGCGTTCCTTCGGGTTGGCCAGTAACTCCTCGCGCAATGGCCCATCATCGCGCCGATGCGCACTCCGCGGTCGGGTACCGGCAATCGGCCTCGTCTCGACCCGCCCGTCTCGCATGCTGACCAGGCGCTCCGGCGACGAACTGATCACGGCAAGCTCGTCCAGCACGGCGAGGCCGGCAAATGGCCCCGGGTTCGCGCGCCGCAGGCGCGCATAGATGTCGCCCGGCCGGACGCCGCGGGCGAGTCGGCCCTGCCACTCGCGCGACAGATTGGCCTGGAAAATGTCGCCGGCCGCGATGTACTCCCGCGCCCGCGACACGATATCGAGGAATTCGCGGGCGGGAGGTTCTGCCACGCGATCGATGATGATCGGGCTGTTCCCGAGGGCATCTTTGGGCCCGCAGCGAGCCAGGTCCTCGAGCATTTGCGCCCCCTCGGCCTCGTAGCCGGGCTCGGCAACTATCCAGGCCGCTTGCCGCGTGCAATCTCTGACCAGCGCGACCGGTACCCGGACCGCCACGGCAATCGGACATTCCTGCCGCAAAGGCAATGCAAGCCGCGGCTCCACCTGCCCCGCCAGTTCGTAGCCCAGCAGCACGAACCAGCCACCGGAAAACGGCAGCGCGCCCGGCGATGCCAAACCAGTACTGGCATCCCGCCAACGCTGGTCCAGGGTTTGCAGGAAATCCGCGGCGCGCAACTGCTGCGGCAGTAACTGGAGTCGCTCGCCCGGAAAGCCGCAGAGCACATCGAAGCGACCCTGCACGGTGCCGCCAGCCGTGCTTTGCAGCAGAAATGGATAACGCTGCGAATCGGCGAGATGCAGTGCGAGCGGATCGATCGTGAAGTCCGCTGCAAGCTGAATCGCTTTATGACTCATCGCTCGCCCGCCGCGGGAAGCCTGCCGTTGTCAGCTCAAATCCGGCGAAACAACAGGCTGCCGTTCGTCCCACCGAATCCAAACGAGTTGGACAGGCTGGCGTTCAGCGGTAACTCGCGCGCGGTGTTGGGCACGTAATCGAGATCGCAGGCGGGATCCGGGTTTTCGAGGTTAATCGTCGGCGGCACGACCTGATCGCGCAACGCCAGTACGCTGAATACGGCCTCCACGCCGCCAGCAGCCCCCAGCAAGTGGCCGGTGGTCGACTTGGTGGAGCTGACAGCCAGCGTGTCGGCCGCGGCACCGAAAACTCTCCGGATCGCCTGGCTCTCGGCAATGTCCCCCAGCGGCGTCGATGTGCCGTGCGCATTTACATAGCCGACGTCGGACGGATCGATCCCGGCGTCATTCAGCGCGGCCTGCATGCACAACATCGCGCCCGCGCCGTCCTCGGCGGGCGCGGTGATGTGATGCGCGTCGCCGCTCATGCCGAAACCAGCGAGTTCCGCCAGGACCGGCGCACCCCGTGCCTGCGCAGCGTTGAGTTCTTCCAGCACGAGGCAGGCGGCTCCTTCGCTGAGCACGAAGCCGTCGCGATCCTTGTCCCAGGGACGGCTGGCCGCTTCCGGGTCGTCGTTCCGGGTCGACAGCGCGCGGGCAGAACAAAAGCCGCCCAGACCCAACGGTGTCATCGGATACTCTGCGCCACCCGCTACCATCGCATCCGCATCGCCGTAGGCAATCGTCCGCGCCGCAATGCCGATGGAATGCGTTGCCGTGGTGCAGGCGGTCACCAGCGCGAGATTGGGCCCGCGAAATTCCAGTCGAATGGAAACGTGGCCGGAAATCATGTTGATGATACTGGCCGGTACGAAGAACGGTGAAATCTTGCGCGGACCGGACTGTGTGTACTTGGCGTGGTTCGCCTCGATGGTGCCGATACCACCGATACCCGAGCCGATGGCAACACCGATTCTCTCAGGTGCATAGGAATCTGTTGTCAGCCCGGCCTGCTCGACGGCTTGATGTGCGGCAACGATGCCGTAGTGAATAAACGGATCGATCTTGCGCTGTTCTTTTGGCGAAATGTGCGTGCTCGGATCGAAATCCTTGACGCAGCCGCCAAACCGCGTGCTGAAGTCGCTGACATCGAAACTGGAAATCGGGCCAATACCGCTCTGGCCCTCGACGACATTTCGCCAGGCCGTCTCGAGGTCATTGCCAACCGGGGAAATGATCCCCATGCCGGTCACGACTACGCGTCGCCGGGACATATCAGCGTGTCATTCCAGTGAGGCGGCCGGGCTGGCCGCAGTTGCAAGCGATGTCGTCAGGCTGCCTTGATTCGCGCGTTGATGTAATCGATGGCCTGCTGAACCGTGGTGATCTTTTCAGCATCTTCATCCGGGATTTCGGTTTCGAACTCTTCTTCGAGCGCCATGACCAGCTCGACCGTGTCCAGCGAGTCCGCCCCTAGGTCGTCGACGAAGGAAGCTTCCTTAGTGACTTCCTCCTCTTTCACACCGAGCTGCTCAGCGACGATGTTCTTAACCTGTTCCTCAATACTGCTCATGTTCGCTTGTTCCTCGTAAAGCAAAAGCGTCGTTCAGGGGGACAGAATCCGGTTCCCGGACCGACCGCGGCGGTATTTTAAGTGAACTACCCGGGGCAATCCACACGAAAAAAGCTGGGAAAACAGGGCTTCAGGCCGGTTTCGCGGGGATTCTGGCGCTCCGGTCCGCTCAGACCATCAGCATGCCGCCATTGACATGAATGGTCTCGCCGGTGAGATAGGCGCCCGCCGGGCTGCACAGGAACAGTACGGTAGCCGCCACGTCGGCCACGGCGCCCAGGCGTTTGAGCGGTATCTGGGCCACGAGCTGCTCCCGTTGCTCGTCGCCGAGCGACGCGGTCATCTCCGTGTCGATGAAACCTGGCGCGACCACGTTAACGGTAATACCGCGGGCCCCGACCTCGCGAGCCAGCGACTTGCTGAAACCGACCAGGCCTGCTTTCGCCGCTGCATAGTTCGTCTGGCCGGGGTTACCCATCGCGCCGACCACCGAGGCGATGTTGACGATGCGCCCATGCCGCGCTTTCACCATGCCACGCAAAAAAGTCTTGCTGACGTAAAAGGCCGACGACAGATTGGTATTGATGATGTCATCCCACTCTTCGTCTTTCATCCGTAAAACGAGATTGTCGCGCGTGATGCCGGCGTTGTTGATCAGCAGAGTTACCTTGCCCTCGCCCTCGGTGATGTCTTTCTCCAGCGCGTTGACCCCGTCACGGTCGGTGACGTCGAGCACCACACCGCGGCCAGTGATTCCCGCCGCGCCCAGCCGTTCGCTGATTGTCGCTGCACCGGCGGCACTGGTCGCCGTACCGATCACAGTGGCACCGGCAGCGCCGAGCGTATCCGCGATCGCGGCGCCGATACCGCGGGACGCCCCGGTGACGAGTGCGATCTGGCCTGCGATGGAAAATTGTGCGCGGATGTCCTGCATGCGCGTTGATTGTCCCCGTCAGATCCCGGCCGCGATTATAGCGACGATCCGGCCGGTCGCCATGGCCGCCACTCCAGGATCGCCGCAAGCAGGCCACCGCACGCTCCCCAAAGGTGCGCATCGACCAGGACGGCGCCACCGATGACTTCGGGCGACAGCGGCATGGCGCCCGCCAACTGCTCGTAGAGGATCTTGGCCCCAACGCCGAGTAACAGGCCCCAGCCGAGCCAGTCGCCCCGGCGCACCCAGCCGACGGCGCCGAGTACGAACAATCCGTGCAGTGCGCCCGACAGGCCCACCATCCACACGATGTCGGGCGACGCGAAGAATATGCCGACACTGGTTGCCACGCCCGCTATCGCCGACGCGAGCAGCCAGTCGAGCGACGACCGATCGGGTCCGAAGATCCACAGAATGAGTCCCAGGCCCGCACCATTCAGCGCGAGGTGCGGCCAGCTCAGATGTACAAAATTGCCGGTCAGGATGCGCCAGAGTTCGCCCCCGGCAACGGCCGGGCGGTCGTACCGCAGCAAATCCTGCCAGGCCGGCGGCAGCGCCTGCAGCATGACCAGCACTGCCAGCGACACGCCAATCATGGTCAGCATGGCAGCGGGGCCGCCGTTGTCGGCTGTGTCACGCTCCAAATTCATGCACTTTGTTACAATCCGCGCGCGGCGCCACCGTGGAGAGCCGGCTGTGTTAAACGTAGAGACCTTGGCAGGGATGCCCGGATGTCTTCCCTCCACCAGCGGAATGATTACATGAATCGCAGGACGCAAGCTTTTTTGGCCGTTCGCCAGCGCGGCTTCACGCTGATCGAAATTATGGTCGTCGTGGTAATTCTCGGCATTCTTGCGGCGCTGATCGCGCCGAACGTGATCAGCCGGATAGATGACGCGCAGATTACCAAGGCCAAGCAGGACATCCGGGCGATCGAGAGCGCCTTGAAACTCTATCGCCTGGATAACTTCAAGTATCCAACCACGGACGAGGGTCTGGATGCGCTCGTTACCCCGCCAAACGATCCCAACGCCAGGTGGCCCGAGGGCGGTTACCTGGATCGGTTGCCAACAGATCCCTGGGATCAACCGTATGTCTACCTGAGCCCGGGCAACCAGGGCGAATTCGACATCTACACCCTGGGCCGGGATGGCCAGCAAGGCGGTGAAGGACTCGACGCCGACATCGGGAACTGGGATCTCAACTGAGCCCAGACTCGCCCCGCTTGTTGTCATGAGCCGGCCACGCCTGGTCCGGCAGCGTGCGCCGGCCAGCGGTTTCTCGTTGCTGGAACTCCTGGTGGTCGTGGTGATCGTCGGGATACTGGCGTCGATGTTTACGCTGTCCATCGGGCTGACACGCGGCGACCGGGCCGTCGAACAGGAAATCGACCGTATGCAGGCCCTGCTCGAAGTCGCCAGCGAAGATGCCGTGCTGCAGGGACGGGAGCTCGGCATTCGCTTCGATCGCGAGGGTTACGAATTTCTCGGCCAGGACCCGGATCTCGGCAATTGGAATCTGCTTTATGGCGATGCCGTGCTTCGCCGCCGCGAACTCGATCCCGATCTGCGCCTGGCGCTGGAGATCGAGGGCCGCGACATCGACCTGGAGGCACCTGAGGAACGGGCGCAACCCGAGCCCGAGGCCGACGAGGAAGATGCCGATGAGGATAGCGAGTCGACGCAGGGCGGGCTCCTGCCGCAGATCTTTATCTTCTCCAGCGGCGACATCGGACCGCCGTTCATGGTGCGCCTGCGGCGCGACTTCGGCGACCTGACCATGCTCCTGGAGGTCAAAGCGGATGGCAGCATGGAGGTAACCCGTGAAAACTTCTGACGGTTTCACGCTGCTTGAGGTGCTAGTTGCGCTGGTGATCATCGGCCTCGGCCTGACAGCCGTGTTTGGCCAGCTCAATCAGTCGCTGGTGGCGGCCGTGGTGCTGCGCGACAAGACACTGGCCTATTGGATTGCCGCAGATCGCATTACCGAATTGCGGGTCGCGGGCGATTTTCCCGACGTTGGCGAAACCGACGACGAAATCGAGATGGCGGGTCAGCAATGGGCTTACACACTGCGATTCTCTGACGTCGGCGTACCGAATTTTCGGCGGGTGGACGTCGACGTCGCGCTGGCCAGCGACCCGGATCGGCAGCTCGCGACAGTGGCCGGCTTTCTGGCCAAGCCGGACGGCCAGTCGAACGCTGCGCAATTCGGCGGCTGGACCTCGGGTACGCCGGAAAACCCCGGCGCGCAGGCGTTCCAATGAACAACAACCGTCGGCAGCGGAATCGCGGTTTCACTTTGCTGGAGCTGCTGGTCGCGATGGCGATTTTCGCGGTCGTCAGCGCGCTCGCGCTCGGTGGTCTCAACGCAGTCGGCACGCAGCAGGAACTGGCGCGCCAGGATATGGAAGAGCTCGCGGACCTGCAGCGGGCCGTGTATTTGCTGACCTGGGACCTGGGCCAGGTCTACCCGCGCCCGGTTCGCGACGAACTCGGCCAGGACAAGGAGCGTTCCCTGCTCACCGATGGCCGTCAGGACTTCATCGTGCGCGTGACCCGGGGTGGCTGGCGCAATCCGGCGAATTTCCAGCGCGGCACTTTGCAACGGGTGCAGTACCGGATCGAGGATCGCGAACTGATTCGCGAATACTGGCCGGTCCTGGACCATCCGCTCGGCATGGAGCCGAACGGCGAAACGCTATTGGAAGATGTCGAAGATGTGCTGATCGAATACCTCGACCAGGAAGGCCAGTGGACTGATCAATGGCCGCCACTGAGGGCGATTGGCCAGGAGTCGGTCGCGCAGCCACGCGCCGCGCGCATCACGCTAACGCTGGACGGCTGGGGCGAAATCCAGCGGCTGGTGGAGATGTTGCCGTGACCGTGCGGCGCCAGCAACGCGGCGTCGCGGCACTCACCGCGATGCTGGTCGTGGCGATTGCGACCGTGCTGGCGGTCGAGTTGATCTGGGAACTGAACCTGAATTTGCGCCGCACCGAGAACCTGCTCGCGCGCGAACAGGCGCGGCAGATTGCACTGGGCCTGGAATTGCTCGCCGCCGAATTGCTGGAGCGTGATGCTGAGGATGCCGGAGAAATCGACAGCCTCGACGAGGAGTGGGCCCAGGACTACGGCTTCCCGTTTGAAGGTGGCAGCGTGGTCGGCAAGCTCGAAGACCTGCAGGGGCGGTTCAACCTGAACAGCCTGATCGACCTGAACGGTAAACCGGTCGACCCCGCGCAGGAACGCTTCCGTCGACTGCTCACCGATGTGGTCAACGATCTCGAGACGCGCGACGTCAATGTCGATAACGTGGTCGACTCGGTGATCGACTGGATGGACGGTGATCAGCAACCCGGGCTCGGCGGGGCCGAGGATGGGCTCTATACCGGTCGCACACCGCCGTATCGCACCGGTAATTTCTGGTTCACGACGCCGACCGAATTGCTGGCCGTGAACGGCGTCACACCGGAACTGTTTGCGGCCCTGCGACCATTGGTATCCGCGCTGCCGCCGACCGGCGGCCAGAGTGGTGTGGCAGGCAAAGTGAATATCAACACGGCAAAACAGGAAGTCCTCGTGGCGTTGTCTGATGACGTTACCGATGCCGTTGCGGAAGGCTGGATCGCGGATCGTGAGAGCAATCCGTACGAGGACATCATGACGGATTTCTGGCAGGACGCCGGTGCCGTCGACTTTTTTCCGCCCGAGAGCGACGGCGGCCAGATCAACCCGGAGAGCTTTCTGGATGTTCGCAGCAATTACTTCGGGCTCACGGTGAACGTCACTATTGGCACTACCCGGCTGGCTATGTACAGTCTGCTGGAACGCAGTTCCGGGGGTTCAGTATCGGCGCGGCTGCGTTCGTTTGATACGGACTAGCACGGCCGCGCACTGACGCATGAGCGAGCACCTCGTCATTCGCCTCCATTCCGCCGATGCGGACCACGCCAGCTGGGTCGTCGTGGACGAATCCGGTGCGCAGATCACCACTCCCGTCAGTGGCGTGCCGTCGTCGGTGGGTGACGCCGCACGCAATCGCCGCGTCGTCCTGCTGGCGCCAGCGGACGTGGTCTTGCGCACCGCGGCCGACATACCGGTCCGGGGACAGGCCAAGATTCTGCAGGCGCTGCCCTTCGCCATGGAAGAACAACTCGCTGACGACATCGACGATCTCCATTTCGCGATCGGCCGACGCGACGACGACGCCGCCGTGCCTGTCGCGGCGGTGCGCCGGGAACATATGGACGCCTGGACAGAGATGCTGCGCGAAGCGCAACTGGAGCCAGTCGCCATTTACAGCGAATGCGATGGGGTTGACAGCATTCCCGGCACCGCCGTGTTGCTGCTGGAAACGACCCAGGCCTGTTTCCGCAATGACCGCGGCGAATTGTCCGTCGCGGACCCGGACAATATTGCGACGCTGCTCCGACTCTGGTTGAGCAATCATGACGGCGATGTCCAGCCGCACCTGATCGTGTATGCCGATCAGGCCGTATCCGAGGCGACGCTAGTCGAGCTCGAGGGACTGCGCCCCGACTTGCAGAGTCTCGACATCAAGATTCTCGCTGACGGTGCCCTGCCGCGACTCGCTGCCCAGGTCACCGTGAATGGCGGCATCAACCTGATGCAGGGCGACTATGTGAAGCGCTCCGACCTGGCGCGCTATTGGCCGGCGTGGCGTGTGGCAGCCGCGTTGCTGCTCGGTCTCGGCGTGGCTGCGGCCGGCGCCACGCTGGCGGAAATCTGGCATCTGGATCGACGCGCCGCGCAGTTGCAGACCGCCATCGAACAGGCCTTCCGCTATACGTTCCCTGGCGCGCGCGAAATACGCGGGACACGTGCCGAGTTGCAGAGTCGTCTGCGCGCGCTCGGTCAGGCATCGGACTCCGAGCCGAGTTTCTTTCTGGATGCCCTTCAGGTGGTGTCGCGCGCGATTCTCCAGGGTGGCAGCAATTCCAGGCTCGAGGGGCTGGATTACCGCAGCGGCGTGATGGAGCTGCGCGTGCGCGTGCCCAATGTCGAAACCCTGGATCGTATCGAAAAGGTCATCGACGGCGCGGAGGGCATGCAGGCCGAAATCCAGTCCGCCAATGCGGATGACGGGGAAGTTCTGGGTCGGTTGCGACTCGAGGTGTCTGGAGCCTGATATGGACGCGTTACGCGACTGGTTCAGCGACCTGGCACCGCGCGAGCGGCTGCTGGTGTCCGCGGCCGCGGTGTTGCTGGTGCTCGCCATCGTCGTACTCGGCGCTGTCCGTCCGCTGAACAGCAAAGCGGCGCGGAATGCCGAGATTGTTGCCGACCGTGAAGCCCTGTTGGCCGAACTGGACGAAGTGGCGGCCCGCCTGGGCCCGCAACGCGGTGGCGGCAACCCGGTCGCCGCGAGCGGCGGGCAGTCACTGGTCTTGATCGTCGATCGCACCACCCGCGGCCGCGGCCTCGCCGAGTTCCTGACCCGCAATCAGCCGGATGGTGACAACAAGATTCGACTGCGATTCGAGCGCGCGCCGTTCGATACGCTGATCGAGTGGCTGGTCGAACTGCAGGTCAGACACGGTCTGTCAGCGCAGTCGGCGAACATCGACAAGGCGCCGGATCGCGGCCGGGTGAACTGCAATCTCGTATTGACTCGTGGCGGTTGAACGGCGTTCGCGCCCTGCCCTGCTGGCAACCCTCGGTGGCGTCAGCCTGCTGGTTTTCCTGTTGATTAGTCTGCCCGCGCGGCTATTGAGTGTCGTCACGGCCGGTTTTGGGCTGCAACTGATCAACCCGTCCGGCAGCATTTGGCAAGGCCAGGCGAGTGCCGTGCGCGGACCCGGCATTTCGCTGCAGGCGGTCAGCTGGGACCTTCATCGCGCGGCGCTTCTGTGGGGACGCCTCGGGGCCGCCGTTGAAGCGAAAATTCCAGGGGGGTTTGTCCAAGGCTACTTAGCCGCGGGCCTGGGCGGCAACATCCAACTGGAAGACGCGGAAATCGTGGGACCGTTATCGATTGTCGGCAATTCGTTCGGTGTCCCGCTATCAGGGGGCGAAATCAGCGTGCGAATGAGTTTCCTGGAACTGCAGGATAACTGGCCGGTGGCCGCGGTCGGCGAGGTGCGATTAGGCAACGTACCGCTCGGACTGCCGGGTGCGATGCAAACCGCAGGCGTTGGCAGTTTTCTCGCGAGCTTCGATCAGGCCGAGCCCGGCGACGAACTCGTCGGGACACTGTCTGATCTTGGCGGCGCGCTGGAATTCGCCGGACGCCTCGTTCTGAGCCAGCCCCGCAATTACACGATCGAGGGTTTGATTCGTGCGCGACCGGATGCGCCGGATGAGTTGCGCCAGGCCCTCGTGCTGCTAGGGCCCGAGGAAGGCGCGGGTCGTCGGCGTTTTTCGGTCGCCGGTTCACTGTAGAGATTGCTACGCCTCGGTGCTGTCTGTTTCCAGCAACCGACCCAGTAGCGGGAAGTACAACGCCGTCTTCGTCGGCATTGGTTGGATCCGGTTCAACGCCTCGGCGTATTGGCGTAACTGCCCGGCATACCGTTGTTGCTCGGATATCAGGAAATCATCGAGGCGCGTGCCCTCGTGTGGACTGGTCTTGTAGTCCACGATCCAGCGTTCACCGGTGTTCGTCTCGATGACGCGGTCGATGCGCAGCTGATGGAAGCCATCGGCCTGTTCGAGCGTGACTGCAAGTTCGCTGCGTGACTCGGGATGCTCCGCCGACAACAACCACTGTGCCTGTGAATCAGCGAGGCAGTTCCGCAGCGCCGTTTCTGTGCGAGTTACGGCTTTGTCCAGATCACCCGGCGGGGTTCCCAGCCGGGTGAGCAATCCCGCAAAAGTCGGTCGCAAGGCGTGTAAACGATCCGCATCGAAGCGCTCGATACCGACATGTGCAAGTTCCTGTAACCAGCGATGAACCACGGTACCGACATGTTTCGCCCACGCGCTGGCCCATTCGTATTCCGGTGCCTCGCTATCGCTCCCGGTCGGCAATCGCGGCGGCTGGAGTATCAGCGGGGGGCGCCAGTCCGCTGGCAAACGGCGCAGCGGCACGACACGCCACGCCGGCTCGTGCGCCGCGCCCCGTGCACGTGTCGGCAAGACGAGGTCAGCCGGTATATGAATCTCGTCGGCAACGATCGGCCACAGCGCAGCCAGCAGGGAGCCCTGCGCGGGCGCGGCCTTGCCATCCGCATCTGCCCGCAGTGCCGCACAAAGATGCAGCCGCCGCCGCGCACGCGTCGTCGCCACGTACAGCAGTCGATCGCGCTCGAAGCCGTTTCGCTGCCGCTCGAATTGCCAGAGCAGTTCGTAAACCGGCTCAGCCACTTCGTCTTGTGCCGGCAAGGGTGCCAACACGAGGGCGTTCTTCGCAGCACCAGGCAATTCGGCCCATTGCAGTAATGGCCGACTATCACTCCGAGACGCGTAACCGAGCCCGGGAAGAATCACCGTGTCGAATTCCAGGCCCTTGGCCTTGTGCATGGTCATGATCTGGACCCGCGCGGTTGCCGCGGATCGGTCGACCAGCCGCGAATCGAGCGTTTCGATCAGGCCGGGCAAATCGGCACAGTCGCCGCCCTCGTCGTGCGCATCCAGGCAGGCAAAGAAACTATCGGCGAGTTCAAACTCATCGGTCGGGTCCAGCGCCGCCGCCCCACCCAGTTGCAACCAGGCGCCTTCGACAAGATCACGCAGGCAGCACGCGCCCCGACGTTGCAGCCAGGGCGTGAGCGCCGTTACCAAACGATTCACGCGCTGCTGGCCATCGGGGCTCAGCGCCAACAAGCGGTCCGGCATTTGCAGTAATGACCAGATGGTGGCCTCCTGATCATCCGCCGCCAGCTGGTGCAGGTCGGCCAGCGTGAGCCCACAACTCGGCGAACGCAGTAACGCCAGCCAGGCGATGCGATCGCCGGGATGTACCAGCGCCCGCGTCAAACCGAGCAGATCCTGCACCAGCGCGTGTTCTCCCAGTATTTCCAGGTCCGGTGCGGAGTAGTCGATGCCCTCGGCACGCAGCAGCGGTCCCAGGGCAGCCACGTGCGCTCGACTGCGGACCAGTACCCCGACGCTTTGTGTTGGCCAGCGCTCACTACAGTCGCGAACCAGGTCCGCGACGGTGCGAGCTTCGCTCTGCCGATCGCCGTACGTTTGCGCGTGCCAGTAGATCCCCGAATCGGCCTGCGGTGATTGGAAGGCGACGCTCGGTGCGTGCCCCACGGCCCCGGTCAAAAGGTCGTCGTGCGGTGGCAGCAGGTCGGCAAAGACGCGATTGGTCCAATCGACAAGTTGCGGGTCTGAGCGGAAATTCGTTTCCAGGCGCAGGAACTCGAGTGGCAAATGGCCGAGTCCGCCCACACAAGCCTCCAGGTAGACACCGACCTCTGCTTCGCGAAACCGGTAAATGGATTGCATCGGGTCGCCCACCAGAAACGCGGTGCGACCATCGTCCGGCTCCCAGCCTGCCGTAAGACGCTGCAGTAAATCGTACTGGGAGCGCGACGTGTCCTGGAACTCGTCGAGCAGCAGATGCCGCAAACGGTAGTCCAGGATCAGACTGAGCTCCGTCGGAGAATCGTCGGCACCGAGGCTGGCCATTGCATCACTGGCGACCTGGTTGAAGTCCGTCTGTCCGCGTGCCTGAAAAACCCCCTGCAACAGCGCAACCGCAACCGGCAACAACCTCAGCAGGTACTTCAACAGCGACCACTGTTCATCGCGGTAACGCGGATCGGGCAAGCTCAACAGCGGTCGCACTGCGTCGAGTAAACCGGGGACACCGGCGAGCGACTCGAGCAGTTCACCCATGCGTTCTTTCATGAGTTTGTTCGTCGGCGGAAAACCCTGGCGCACGTTCAGTCCACCCGGCTTGCGCCAGGCCGGCTCGCGCTTGTTCTTCGTCAACAGTGCCTGCGCAAGACTGCGCCAGCGAGCAACCTCGGCGGCAGTTGGCGCCGGAAAATCTGCGGCACCCCGCCACGCGAGACCGGCGGCATCCTCACCGGCGTCGAACCGATTTTCGGCCGCGAACGCCAGCAGTTCGGTCAACTCCCCCCGTGACCCCGGCGGCAGCAGATTATCGGCGTGCTCCAGGAAGCCCTCGATGAGCGCAGCCAGCGATTGTTCGAGGGCTGCACGTTGCGCATCACCCGCCAGGCCCGGCCCGGTGTGGCGCAACCACTGATCCCGCCGGGCCAGCATGCCAACCAGGTGCCGGACGACCAGCTCGGCCCGGTTGTCACAGTGCGCCAGCAAGGCCCGTGCTGCCGTACCGACGTCATCCTTGTCGGCGGCCAGCGCAACAGTCTCCCGTGCGGCCTCGACGTAGAGCGCCGACGCCTCGTCAACCACGTCAAATTGCGCCAGGCTACCGGCACTGAGCGGCGCCCTGCCGCTCAGCCAGGCGTTAACCGAATCAATGGTGCCGACGCGTAAACGGCCCGGCTGCTCCAGCAGATTCCAGTTGCGCTCCGCGTCGCGGGCCACGACAACGAGGGCCAGTTCATACCCGAGCAGCAGGTGCGCTTCGTCCGGTCGCTGTTGATGACGCGCGCGCTCCAGCGCGGCGAGAATCCGGCTCCGCATTTCCGCGGCCGCCTTGCGTGTGAATGTGATCGCCAGGATTTCTTCCGGCTCCTCCACGGTCGCCAGTAAGCGCAGGAACCGTTGAATGAGCAGCTCCGTCTTTCCGGACCCGGCCGGCGCCTGCACCAGGAACGATCGCCCGGGCTGCAGCGCGCGCTGCCGCAGCGCCTGGTCAACCGGGATCCGCGCTCGTTCGTTCATGCCTCGACCGCCGCACCTAATTCGTAAATTCGCGTCAGCGTCGCGTATTGCCCGCGCGCCGGATCGGTGCAGTTGGCATCGATCGCACAACTGCCGGCGGCGAATTCTTCTGCCAGCGCTGTGAGCGCCGTATGCCATCTGTCCAGCAGCGCGCCCCACTCTGTTTGGGCGCCGGCAGTCAGTTTTTCGACGTCGCGGAACTTTGGCAGGTCGCCGGGATCGTCCGCGACACCGAGCACGTGCACCCCATCCACTGCCAGACGAATGACCGCAATGCCATTGACGTTTTGCGCCAATGCGTAAAGCGGTAGCTGGGGCTCGTCGGGTCGTTCCCGGAGCCACGCGGACGGGCTGAATCCCTGTCCGGTCTTGTAGTCGATTACCAGGCGCCGACCGTCGGCCAGTTCATCGACCCGATCCGGCTTGAGCCGCAGCGTCAATGGCCCCACGACCGCGCTCAGGTCGCGCTCCGCCGCCACAACCCGGAATGGTGGCCGCGCCCCGTCGAGCTGCAGCAGTTCGTGCAGCAGACGGATCAGCCTGGCCTCTTCGAGTTTCAACAGCACCGGCGTGAGCGGGTCGCGGGGCGGCAGGCTGCCCTGCAAACCGGCGCTCGCTGCGGCCGGCACGTGAGCGGCCGCAGCGTCGCTGCGGGGCGAGAGTCCGCGCGTCGCGATTTCCCGGTAAAGGGTTTCCACCGCGATGTGAGTTGCCTGGCCGCGCAGTAGCGGTCCAATGCCAAACGACGGCACGGCCAGCTCCGTGGCGCCGAGGCGCAACTCGAAAAAAGCCCGCGCCGGACAAATAGCCTGGAGCTGCAACAGTCGACTGCCGCCGCGCGCGCGCTCGACGCCCGTAACCGGCGGCGCCGGGTCATCGGCAACAATCTCCGTTTCGGCAGACCACAGTAGCGCCTCTCGGACGGACGGCTTTCGAGGCGCGGTTGCGGTTGCCGACGGGAGGTCCGTGTGCAGCGGGCTTGGCGTGAGAATCAATTCGCCCGCACTGCGCGCACTGCTCACCGTGACATCCGGCGCCACCGTCAGCAGGCTGCGTAACAGCCGGTTGGCATCCTGGCCGGCGCCGGTCGCCGTGGCTTCGGGTATGCCGGCACGCCGCTGCAAGTTCAGCGGCACGAGCGGATTCACCGCTGGGTCGGGCGGCCAGGCATCGGTGTGCAGGCCGGCAATCCACAAACCGTCGAAGACGTGCCCGATGGCCTCTTCCGGAGTCAACAGCTGCAGGTCGCCGACCGCGGTCTCGACGCGCCAGGGAGTCTCGGCCGCCAGGCTCCGGAGTGTCGAGCACAGGTCGGCGAGCTTCAATTCACCCAGCACGGACCCGGCCGCGGCGAACGCTTCGAGCAAGTCGGCCCAATCGGCGGCAGCCTGTTGTTCGTCCTCGGTCAACGGCGAATCGCCGGGCCAGCCCGCGGCCCGTAGACAGGTGTTCAGCCAGGAGACCCAGGCGTCGGCCCCGCGTGCGTTCCGCGCCCTGGCAACTTCGTTCAGCATTGCCGCCAGCAACCGGCCAAACCGGGGCGCGCGTCGGCGCAGCTCGGCCTGCAAATTCCAGAGATCGAGGCGCGGCTGTGACTCGGCGCGCAGCCAGAGGTCGGCTTGCGCGCGCGCTTGCGCTTCGCTGACACCGCCGGCCAGGTAACGACTGCGCAGTAGCTCGCCGAATTGCCGATAGTCCATCGAGCCCGCAGTCAGCTCCAGCGTCAACAATGCAATACGCACGATGCCGGAATCCGCGAGCGTCAAACGCCGGGTCGGACCGGCGCGCTGTTGCGCTGTCGGCTGCCCCCGCCAATCCGGTTGCAGCACATCGAGCGCGCGACGGCGATACGCCGCGCCACACTGGCGCAGGTCCGGTGTGACGAGACCGATGACTTTCCGCCCGGCCGAGTCAAGTTGAGCGACCGCCCATTGCGTCACGGCGTCCAGCTCTTCCTCGGCGCTGGCAAATTCGCTGCTGCGCGGCTCGCGGAGGGCCGCCGCAGGCTGGTAAACCCCGGCCTCCCAACCACCGGACTGCAATGCCTTGAGCAAACCGGCCAGGCGGGGTGTCCACCGGGGAAAACCGACGAATAGCAGGCGGTTGCCTGCGCGCAGTCTGCCTGTCGCAAAATCCGCGGCGAGGATCGCAGCGATGGCGTCGTGATCGGCCGCCTCGAGGGAATCACAGCGCGCGAGGTAGGCATCCAGCCAATCGGCAAACTGTCGTTCATCTTCGCGATTGGCCGCGGTCCGCAGCGCCGGCGGCTCGATCTGCCAGTCCGCGACGAGGCTGCGACTGCGTCGCGCGAGCTGCAGCGCGTGGCCGGGACTCGACAATTGCAGGCGCGCATCCCGAATGATCTGGCGCCACACCAAGGTTTGCTGAAACCCCGTCAGCAGCGCCACCCGACCGCTCGGGGCGCCGGTGAGAACTCCCTGTTCCCAGCTCTGCTCAAGCCAGCCGGTCAGGGACAGGATGGTCGGCGCATGCCAACCGCCGCGGCCCTCACTTGATTGCTGGCGGTCGTAGTGCCAACGCAAATGCCGCGCCTGCCGGGGGGTCGCAGTGACCACGGTTGCCCCCTCTTTCAGCCAACCGAGTAAGCGCTGCATTTGATATATATATTATTAGGTTATAGTCTATTTATTAGACTGTTTCTACTCGTTGGTATAGGCATCGAGCACGATTTCCATGCGCTCGAACACGTTGGTCAGGGTCGCCGGATCGGGCAGCGTCGTGATCCGGAAATAATTCCGGTAGTCCGTATTGAAGCTGCTGCCGGGTGCAACCAGGATGTGCTGCTTCTCGAGCAGGTCCAGCGCGAACGCATTGTCATCGAAATCTGGCAGTTGCGCCGTATCGACACCGATAAACGCGTACATGGAACCCGCCGGCGGCACGAGACTGAGGTAGTGACTGCGGGCAACACCATCGATCACGGCGCGGCGCGCCTCGTACAGGCGGCCACCCGGCGCGACGAGGTCGTGAATGCTCTGGAAACCGCCCAGCGCCGTCTGCACCGCCCATTGCCCCGGCACGTTGCTGCACAGACGCAGCGACGCCAGCAAATCCATCGCATCCAGGTAGGGTCCGGCGTGCTCCAGGTCACCGCTGAACGTGACCCAGCCGACCCGGTAGCCGCAGGCCCGATAGACTTTGGACAGGCCGCTGAAACTCGCGCAGAGCGTCTCTTTCACCAGCGTGGCCATAGGCACGAATTCAGCCGAGTCGTAAACCATCTGGTCGTAAATCTCATCGCTGAATACGAGCAGCCGATGCTGTTCCGCGAGCCGGGCAATGCCCTCGAGCATTTCAAGCGTATACACGGCACCGGTCGGGTTGTTGGGATTGATGACCACGATGCCACGCGTGCGCGGCGTGATCAGTTTTTCGATCTCGTTGAGGTCGGGTTGAAAAGCGTTTGCCGGCCGGCAGTCATAGTGAACTGGCCGGCCCTCGTTCAGCGTGACGGTCGCGGTCCACAGCGGATAGTCCGGGCTCGGGATCAGGATTTCGTCACCCGGATCCAGCAGCGCGCGTAATGTCAGATCGATGAGCTCGCTGACACCGTTACCGACGAATACGTGGTCCGCGCTGACATCCATGATGCCGCGGTCCTGCTGCTGCATCACGACCGCTTCCCGGGCCGGGAAAATCCCTTTCTGGTGACAATAGCCTTCGGAGCCGCCGAGATTCTCGATCATGGCCAGTCGCATGGTCTCCGGCGTGCGAAAACCGAATGGGCCCGGGTTGCCGATGTTCAGATACGTGATCTCATAGCCGCGACGCTCCAGTTCCTGGGCGCGATTGGCCAAGCGTCCGCGTATTTCGTAGCGGACGTCATTGAGGGCTTCGCTGGGTTTGAACGCGTTCGGCACGACAGCTATTGATCGAATAAAACGGGGAGCATAAAGGAATGTCTTGCCGGCGCAATGCCGCCGGTATCACGCTTCGGCGGGCGGCCGGAAGCGGGTGGCGAGAACGAGGGCGATAGTGACCAGGACTGCGATCAGGGTAAACGGGATCTTGTACGAGCCGAACTGGTCATACATCAGGCCCGTCAGGAATGGCCCCATGCCGCCGCCCAAGGTATCCAGCACGGTGATCGTGCCGAGGATCTTGCCCAGGTCATGCACGCCGAAGGTGTCGGCAGCCAGCAGTTGCAACAGCGTATAGAGACCGCCCCAGCCGCCGCCAACCAGGACGAGCGCGGGCCAGAAGGTCGCTTCATTGGTCCCGATCATCAGCCAGGCACCGACGGCCATGATGCCCAGTGTGCCGACGAACACCGGCTTGCGGCCGAAACGGTCCGCAAGCACGCCGCTCAGCAGCTTGCCGGCCAGTCCGAGCAAAAACAGCACGGTCAGGCCGCTGGCCGCGACCTGCGGCTCGAACCCCTGCTCCCGCATGTGCAGGAACAGATGCGTCAGTAATGCCAGTATGGAATAGAAAGTGAGCATCGCGATGCTCGCCAGCAACCAGAAGTTCGTGGTCTTCAGCGCATCCCGGTAGCGCATCCCCTCCATCACCGACTGCGACGCCGCCGCGGTCGACTCGGCGCCCGGCGGCACCAGTCCCATATCGGCGGGCTTTTCGCGCATTACGAATAACACCAGCGGAATGAGCAATAACGGAATGCCCGCCGTGTAAACGAACGCGGTGCGCCACCCGAATTCGGCGACCAGCCAGGCGTTCAGCTGCGGCAAGGCGGCGTTGCCGAGGCTGGTACCGGCGACCGTGATGCCCAGGGCAAGTCCGCGGTTCTTCACGAACCATTTGCTGACGATCATGACGTTGACGACGAGCCCGGCGCAGGCCAGGGACATCGCGATCAGCACGTGAATGGCATAGATGTCGCCCATCGAGGCGATCTTGGAATACAGGTAATTCGCGCCCGCCAGCAACACGAACCCGACCACCATGAGCGGGCGGACCCCGATGCGATCCGCGATCGCGCCGATTAGTGGTGCCAGCAACCCGCTGCCCAGCAGCGTAATCGTGTCGCGGAACTTCAGTGCGCCACGCAGACCCTCATCGCCCTCCACGGTCGCCAGATACGCGAGCAGCTCCTCGTCAAACACGGTCAGCCCGGCCAGCGTCATGCCATTGGTAATCCACATGATTACCAGGGAACAGATGGCTATGACCCAGCCGTAATAGAAACCTTTGGTGTCGCCCACCCGGTTCGCTCCGCATCAGCGCAATGGCCCGGAAACATACCGGATAAGCGGTAACGACCCAAGCCTCGATAGCCGCGCCGCGATGAAGGCCTTAGAATCAGTCGGCTTCCGATCATCAGCCCCGAGGGCAAGCGCATGCTCAAATCGATTCTGGTCGTGACCATTACTGTCGCTCAGCTCAATCCGGTCGAAACCGCCTGGCAGGAGTATCTGGATTACCGCAGCGTCGACCGTGGCACGGTCAGCGAGGCCGCCGCGACGGTATGGGGTGCGCCGGCGGCCGCGGGCCAACCGTTCCTGATCATGCAGGCGGAGAGCGAGGACCCGGCGCTGATTCGTTTCGTGGAAGCGCCGGACGTCGAGGGCTACGCGCCGATGACGACCTTTGGCTGGAACGCGACCGAGCTGCTCGTTAAAGATCCGGACGCGGTGGCCGAACGGCTGGAAGATTCCCCGTTCGAGATTATCGGTCCACCGTATGACCTGTGGGATGCACCCAATGCGCCGCGGGCGATGCAGGCCGTTGGGCCGGGTCAGGAGCTTTTGTATCTGACCTGGAATGCCAATTTCGAGATCCTCACGCCGATCGATCGGGTGTTCATCATGGTGGTCGGCGGACCATCGATGGATGCGTTCCGCGATTTCTATGGCGAACGTCTCGGCCTGACCGTGGGTGAATCCACTGCCTTCAAGATCAGCATCATCTCACGCGCCATGGGCTTGCCCGACGAAACAACGTACCCACTCGCAGTTGCCCCCGTGTCGCCGCGCTTTCTGATTGAGCTGGATGAATACCCGGACGCGGCCGTGCCGCGGCCACGTGCAGAAGGTGCGTTGCCGCCCGGCATTGCAATGGTGGGTTTCGCCGTCGAGGACATCGGCCTGTTCGACGTCGACTGGCGCGCCAGTCCGGCGGCACTCGAGGAATCGCCCTACAACGGTCGGCGCGTGGGTGTGCTGGTCGGACCGGCGGGCGAATGGATCGAGTTGATCGAGTCTAGTCCCTGAGACCGGGCGCGCCGGTATCGTCGTGGTGGAGCTCCACGAGTTCGTAGTGCGTCTGCATGTACCCCGCCGCGCCGGCTTTCAGCAGGATGTAGTCATCGTCGTTCGTGCACCACACGTCATACGGGGGGTGTTCCTGCGGTAGTCCCGGCGATGACACCATGCGGAAATGCAGCGCATCAAACTTGCCCGCCTCGATCTCTATGGCCTCTTCGCCAACATATTCAATGCCCATGCCGATCCGAAACATCATCGGCCCGGTCGCGCCGCGATGATCCGGCGAACAGAGCAACATCTCGTCGACACCCTGCACGCCTGGACCCTTGGTGCGATCGAACAACCGCATGTGCCACGCGTCACAGGCAATGGCATGGTTCTGGAACGTCTTCAGCCTGCCGCTGGTTTCCATGCGTTGTGTGACGCGCCCATCGAGTGATGTGTAGGTTTCGCACTCTGCGAAATCCGGTCCGAAGCGAAACCAGCCACTGCCCATGAATTTGTCGTCGACGGTGAGCCGCACGAAACAATCGATCGGATACCAGTCCGGATCGAGGCTGTAGGTTGCGTCACGCATCACACTCGGGCGATCGTCGATTTCCGAATGCACGACAATCGTGCGGCTGCCGTCGGCGTGGATATTGATCATGAAATACTCGCGCCCGCGTTCCTGGTCCAATCGGTCGGGCTTCTTGCTGGTGTAGCGAATGCTGCCCCGAATGGAGCGATGATCTCGTTGCAGAATGTCATTCATGGGTCGAGTGTTTCCTTCTCGTTGGCTGTGTCGTCAGTTTCGTTGGCGTCTTCGAGGGTTTCGAATACTGCCGTTATCTCGGTGCTTGGTTCGACGAGGATCCGGGCATCGGCCTCGGCACGCAGTACGTCTACTTCCGCCCCATCCAGGCGGCGCACGTCGGCCAACAGGTAACCGATCGCGGGCGCGCTGTGGAAGTGTAGTCGCTCGCCGGCATGTCCGCAGATGCGGCCGTTGCGGGTCTCGAAACCAATGCTGTCAGCGCTGCGGAGACCGGGCGAAGGCGGCGTGATTCGCACCAGGAACGCATGTTTATCATTCGGCGCAAGCACGATCACGCGGCTCTGGTCGAGCACCCTGAAGTCCACGACATCGCGCGACTCGAAGCACCCGGGCTCACCCAAAGGTTGCGGCGCAGGATCGTCCGCGGCCCCAGCGTCAGTAGCTAACGAAGTCAAGCCGGTGGTTGCCCAAATAAACCGCAACGTGGCCACCACGACCAAAGAACCCCGGCGATTAGCGATCATTCAGCCACTCGCCACTGGACGTGTCGGGTCGCTGATCCAATCGGACCACGATCCCGTGTACAACGCCGGCAACGGCAACCCTGCATGCGCCATCGCCAGCACGCTATGACAGGCTGACACTCCCGATCCACACATGATCGCCAGGTTCGCGTCAGCAGTACCGCCAATTGCTGCCATGTAGTGTTCGCGCAGTTCATCGGCCGGCCGAAAGCGTTGTTCACCATCGAGATTGCCGGTTAACGGCAGGTTGATGGCGCCGGGTACATGACCGGCCACTTTGTCGAGTGGCTCTGTTTGCCCGCTGAAGCGCTCCGGCGCCCGCACATCGATCAGGGTCAGTTCCTGGCGACGCAGACCCGCGGCGACCTGCGCTGCGTCGATCACTGGCATCGCCCCCGGGCGCGCGTTGTATTCCGTTGGCCCGATCTCGGGCTCGGCGCTCGTGACCGGCAGGCGGCGCGCAGTCCAGGCCGGGAATCCACCATCCAGTACAGCCACCGCATCGTGCCCCAGCCAGCGCAGCAGCCACCACAGGCGACCGGCCATCATGCCGCCGATGTCGTCGTAGACCACCACCTGGGTCTGCTGCCCGATGCCCCAGGACCCGAGCCGGCCCACGAGCGTATCCGGATCAGGTAACGGGTGTCGGCCACCGCGGCCGTCCGCGTGGAGCGGCGCCGACAAGTCGGCCTCCAGGTCGGCAAACACGGCCCCGGGAACATGTTGCGCCTGCCATGCCCGTCGTCCGGCCGCCGGGTCCGACAGATCGAATCGGCAATCCACGATTCGCCAGGCGTCATTATCGAGTTCTGCGGCCAGCTCATCGGGCGTAATCAGGGTCGTGTAGCTCATATCGCTCTGCGCGGCGGATTATGCGACAAGCGCTGCGGATCGCGGCTTGTCATGGCCGTTGATGTTGCACGAAAATATCACGTTTGCGCCCGCAACTCCGGATAACAACGATGCAGAAAATTCTCGTATGCCTCAAGCGTGTCGTTGACTACAACGTGCGAATTCGGGTCAAGCCTGACGGCACTGGCGTGGTCACCGACGGGGTAAAGATGAGCATTAACCCGTTCGATGAAATCGCGCTCGAGGAAGCCTTGCGCATTCGCGAACGCGGTGATGCGAGCGAGGTCATCGCTTTGTCGATTGGCACGGACGATAGCCAGCAACAACTGCGGACCGGGCTTGCCATGGGCGCAGATCGCGCCATTCTGGTGCAAACGGATGGCGAGGTCGAACCACTGGGTGCGGCGCGCGCGATCCTTAAAGTCATCGAAAAAGAGTCTCCCGACCTGGTCATCCTGGGGAAACAGGCGATCGATGACGACTGCAACCAGACCGGGCAAATGCTGGCGGCGCTCTGGGATCGACCGCAGGCAACGTTCGCATCGAAACTCGAATTTGCCGATGGCAAAGTCACCGCCACGCGCGAGGTCGACGCCGGACTGGAAGTCATCGAAGTTGACCTGCCGGCCGTCGTGACGACGGATCTCCGGCTGAACGAGCCTCGCTACGTCAAACTGCCGGACATCATGAAAGCAAAGAAGAAACCGCTGGAGAGTATTCCGGTTGCAGACTTGGGCGCCGAGATCGCGCCACAGCTTTCCAGCAGCGCTTACGAGCCCCCCTCAGGGCGATCACGCGGAATCATGGTCAATGACGCCGCGGAGCTGGTTTCAGCGCTACGCGATAAAGGTCTGATCGAATAAGCCCGCCGGATGTGACGGAGACGAGATTGATGAGCAAAATTCTGATCATTGCCGAGCACAACGGCAGCGAATTGAACCCGAGCACGGCCAAGTGCGTCAGCTGTGCCAGTGACATGTCAGCCGAGGCGATCGATATTGTCGTGCTGGCCGACGGAGCCGGCGCGATTGCCACGGCGGCCGCGGCCATCGAAAGCGTGAGTCGTGTGCTGACCGTGGACCGGGCCGACAACGCGGCGCCGCTCGCGGCGGTGCTGGCGCCGCAGATCGCAGCGCTCGCTGAGTCCTATGACTGTGTGCTTGCGCCATCGACGACTTTTGGCAAGGACATCTTGCCGCGCGCGGCCGCGCTGCTCGGCGTTGGCCAGATCAGCGACATTATGGCTGTGCTCGGGCCCCGGCAATTCAAGCGTCCGATTTATGCCGGCAATGCCATCGTCACGGTGGATGTCCCGGCGGGCATGAAGATCGTTGCCACGGTACGGGTAGCTTCGTACCGCGCGGCCGCAGATGCCGCCAGTCCGGCACCGATCGAGGCGGCGGACGTTGACGCGGCCATTCCGACGCACACGCGCTTCGTCGAACTGCAATCGGGCAGCAGCGACCGGCCGGACCTGCAAACCGCGCGGCGAGTCGTGTCCGGCGGGCGCGGGGTCGGCAGCGAGGCGAACTTCGAAATCATCTACTCGCTGGCCGACAAACTGGGTGCCGGCGTGGGCGCGTCGCGCGCGGCGGTGGATGCGGGCTTCGTGCCGAATGATATGCAGGTCGGCCAGACCGGCAAGATCATTGCGCCCGAGCTCTACATGGCATTCGGCATATCTGGTGCAATTCAGCATCTGACCGGCATCAAGGATGCCGGCACGATCGTCGCGGTAAACAAGGATGCGGAGGCGCCCATCTTCGAGATCGCCGACATCGGTCTCGTCGGCGACCTGTTCCAGGTGATTCCGGAACTCGACAAGGCGCTCGGCGGCTGACGCCGCCCTCTCGCCGGACTCTATTGCCGATGTCGTCGTCCGCCGGCAGCGGCATCCGCGCACCAGTACTGTTGCTGGGACTGGCCAGCGCCCTGTCGCCGTTTGGCATGGTCGTCGTAGTTCCGACTCTCGCGGAATTTGGCCGTCTCTACCAAATCGATTACGTCGACGTGCAATTCCTGATTTCGGCGTACCTGTTCGGACTTGGCGTTGCCCAACCGTTCGCCGGCTGGCTCTGTGATCGCCTCGGTCGGCGGCCGGTCATGCTGGGGGGATTCGCCGTTTTCGTACTCGCGAGCCTGGCGTGCGCGCTCGTGCGCGAGTTCGACACATTGATACTGATGCGCCTGCTGCAGGCCGCCGGCGTGAGCGTTGGCACCATTGCCAGCCGCGCTATCGTCCGCGATACGCACGACGAGGCCGGCACGGCGCAGACCATGGCGGTAATTGCGGCTGCGATGGGAATTGCACCCGTACTCGGTCCCGTCGCCGGTGGTTTGATCAGCGATGCATTCGGGCCGCAAGCCGTGTTCATTGCGAGCGCGACGCTGGGTGTGCTGGTTTGGTTACGTATTCTGGCTCGCCTGCCCGAAACCCGACCCGCCGGCCTGGTCGGCGCCGGCGGCTGGAGTCATTTTCTGCGTGACTACCGCGCCCTGCTCGGTTCGCGGGTGTTCATGGGTTACACACTCATGTTCGGCACGGTACAGGGTGGCTTCTTCGTGTTCCTCGCCGTCGGCGCGGCGGTATTCGAGAACGACCTGGGCGTCGATCAGCGCGGTTTCGGACTGATCTGGGGGTTGCTGGCCATTGCCTACGTCATCGGCGCTGCCATTGCATCGCGCCTGACGCCGCGCGTGGGTCATCACCGCATGCTGCAGTACGGGTTAATTCTGACAGCCAGCAGCAGCCTCGGCATTCTGGCGCTGGAACTGGCGGCCGGAATTAGCCTGGCATCGCTGACCGTGCTCCTCGCACTGCTGACGTCAGCCAGTGGCCTGGTCATTCCGGGTTCGATGGCCGGTGCCGTCAGCTACCGACCGGATATCGCCGGCACCAGCTCCGGTCTGTCCAGTGCGTTGGGTCTCGTGCTGAGCGGCGCTTTCACGATCCTGTCGGGTTCACTGTACGACGGCCGATTCCTGGTCGTCGCCAGCCTGATCGCGCTGGCCGGCGTGCTGACGGCGCTGACGGGGCTAATGGTGCGCCGCCAGGGCGACCGGACGACCGCCTGACGACAGCTCGCGATCAGCAGATCAGTAACCGAGCAGTGGCGCCGCGAGTCGCCCGACGGCGCTCATGGTCGCGTTGATCTGTTCGCCACCTGGCTCGACCACGCCCAGGTAGGTCTCGATTAACAGCCCAGCCCAGATCGCGAGTACATACGGCCGACACTGGCCCAGACTCCTGGTCATGCCCGCGTTGATCTCGTCAGTCGAACCGGTCGTCGCCAGCGCGTGAATGCCCTGCGCATACGGCCCGATGTAACGCCGGATCATGATGCCGCAGAAGACCAGGCCGGCGAACACGATCAGTTTCGCCCCAACCCACGGCGCCTGGCTCAACTCGCCGAACTGGAACGACACGGTGACCGAAATCAGCAAATAGATCACGAGCACGACCCGGAACCAATAGTCGACCTTCGCAATTTTCTTGCCCAGGTCCGAGCCCTCTTGCAGGTGCACGGCGAGCACCATGGCAAGCCAGACCGGTCCGAGCAGTACGATGCCGACCATTTGCCACGTCGGGTGCGGCACGCCTTTGAATTCACTCAGGACGCCACCCACCGTCAACATCAATGACATGCAGATGCGCGGCACCAGGTCCAGGTTGACCATGATCTTGGCGGCAGTCACGCGCGCCGAATCGGAGAGTGTCGGGTCGATGACTTTGCCACTGGAATAGAACACGCCGAGGTCGCCGCCCAGCCAATAGCAGAACAGCAGCAAGTGCAGAATCAGGAACAGATCGTGAAGGTCCATAGTACTCCCCGTGGATGCCGCCGGACCGGTCGGCATCCCTTGTCAGCGGCACCCCCGTACCGCATTGCAACCAGCAAGCCTAGAGCGATTCGAGTACCGCTTCGGCCGCGCTGACTTTGAATTCCCCGGGCGCTTCGATGTGAAGCTGCTCAACGACGCCGTCGTTGACGACGATCGCGAAACGTTGTCCGCGTGTGCCCATGCCAAAACCACTAGCATCGAGTTCCAGGCCCAGCGCTTTGGTGTAATCCGCGTTGCCGTCGGCGAGCATCATGACAGCGTCACCGGCATTCTTGTCCTTACCCCACGCATCCATCACGAACACATCGTTGACGGCCATGCAGGCGATGGTGTCGACACCCTTCGCTTTCAGAGCCGACGCGTGCTCGACGTAACCGGGCAGGTGGCTCATCGAACAGGTCGGAGTAAACGCGCCGGGCACGGAAAACAGCACGACTTTCTTGCCGCCAAAAAGCTCGTCGCTCGAAATGCCGCCCGGGCCATTGTCGCTCATCAGGCCGAAATTGCCCTCGGGCATCCGATCGCCAACACTGATAGTCATGATTGTCTCCCGTCCGTTGTTGGTGTTATGGCCGGCTGCCGCCGGATCCAGGAAAGACCGGTATTCTAAAGCCGTTTGTGGCCAACAGGAAACTGATGCGCGAGGTTCCGTCAGGCACGCGGTGCCTGCGCGTCACTTGAACGAGAACGAATAACCCAGCAACAGGAAACTCGAATCGATGCTCTTGTTGCGGTCTTTCAGGCCCGCGTTCGAAATGTGATGAAAGCGGTACGCGAGGGGACTTCGCCATGGCACCGGTGTGCGCCCCGGATCGGGGCCGGTCTGGTCGGAACGACGAGCTTTCCGGTCTCTACGTGGTGTGCGCCTTGCGCCTGATCCAGCCGAGCAGCCCCAGCGCGGACGCGAACAGCCAAACCGTGGCGGGCACCGGGACGAGAATTCCCGCTCCGTCCAGATAGAGGCTGCGGTCACGGCCATTGTCATCGTTGCCGATGTTCAGTGGACCCGAGATTCCCCAATAGAAGGAGATCGAGGACACATTCGTGTAGCCGAAGTCGACGGTATACGGCGCCTGCTCCTCCGGCGTGTTAGTCGTATTGTCCGGATCAACCGGATCCTCAGGCGGACCACCATCTGCATTACTGATCAGGCTGATCTCGTTGAAGCCTGCGAAGCTGCCAACACCCTGGACGATCTCGAGAGAGGTCGGCGCGCGGAGAGTCGCCGGCACAATGTCTGGTAACCATAGCGTGTTCGAGAAGTTCGCGTTACCCGCAAGCCCCGGCTCACTGTCGATGTCGTACACGCTCAGGTCGAGCGTTGCAAAGGTAACGGCAGTCGTCGTACCGGCCGCATAGAAGTTCAGTGTGAAGGCACCGTAGGACGGCATGTTGTTGACGGGATCCTCACCCCAGCCGCGCAGGCTGATGACCAGGTCGTCCTTGGGCGCCAACAAGCCGCCAGCAAATATGCCGGTTTGGTCGGTGTCCATGAACGTGGCGGAGTTGAAAAGACCGTCGACGCTCAGCACGGCGTCTACGCCCGGTATCACATTGACGTAGCGATATTCAGCGCCGACGAACGGCGGCGGCGCGCCCGGCGGGGCAACGGGACTGGAAAAGACGAGCGGTGCAGATTGACCGTGACTGATCGATAAGAACCCCAACACAAACGCAAAGCCAAGTCGTACCGTGTTCGTGTGCATCGCGCGCTCCCATTTCTTCGTGCTGTGTTTGGGAGAAAAAAGACGCCCCCGCGCTTGCGCGCGACGCGTCATCACTCGCTATCCTACGCCCTGGCGACTTTTGGCACAAGAGCGAAACTGTTTCGATAATGCAATTAATATGCAGCAGTGCACGGAGCCAGCGTGAGCGCCGGCTCAGCGAACCGCCGGAACGCATTGAGATTAGACTTCGTCTTGCAGCGCCGAAATCCGGGATGGGTTTCGCCAGTGTCGTGAGTCGTAGATGAAGCCAGACCCGCTGACCGCATTAGTAGAAATTTCCAACGCAACCGTCTGGCGCGGCGATACATGCGCGCTGCGGGACCTGTCGCTGACCGTCGGTGCCCCGGAAAACCTTGCGATCCTGGGGCCGAACGGAGCTGGCAAGACCACCCTACTGCGACTGTTGACTCGCGATCTTTACCCAGTGCGCAAAGCCGGCAGCAGCGTGACGTTACTCGGTCGGGAAACATGGAATATCTGGGATCTGCGACGCCATCTCGGCATCGTGTCGCACGATCTGCAAATGGACTATGCCCCGGGCGCCTGCGGTCGCGACGTGGCACTGTCCGGGTTCACGTCGAGCATCGGCCTCAACGGCGTGCGTTACCGATTCTCCGCGACTGAGCACGATCGTACGGATGCGGTCCTGCGCCAGCTCGGGATCGCTGATCTGGCGACAAAACGCTATTCGCAGATGTCCACCGGGGAACAACGTCGTTTCCTGCTCGCCCGCGCGCTGGTCGCGGAACCACAAACATTGGTGCTCGACGAACCGCTGGCGGGTCTGGATTTGCAGGCGGCATTCGATTTCCTGAGACTCATGCGCGAGTTGATTGCCACCGGCGTATCCATCGTGCTGGTGACCCATCACGTGAATGAGATTCCACCGGAAATCGAACGGATCGTGTTGCTCGATCGCGGGCGTATCGTTGCCGATGGGGCGAAACGGGAGGTGCTGACCGATCGCCTGCTATCGGCCCTGTACGGCACCCCGGTCAGGGTCCGTGAAACGAACGGGTATTTCGTCGCGCTGCCCGGCTGACCCCGCGTCAATTAACGCTCGTACTCGTCGCGGCGCCGCACCCAGCTCATTGGAAAATCCAGGCTGTCCTCGTCGCGACCCTTGGGCGTGAGATCCATGCAGTGATAGGCGGCGTTCAGCATGTCGAGGCCGCGGCCGAACGTCGAGTAAGTGTGAAACACGTGACCGTCATCGTCGCGGTAGAACACGCTCACACCGGGCGCCTCTTCGCTTGGGAACGAGGTCTTGTGGTAGTTGTAGTAGACCTGCCCCGATTGGAGTTCCGTCGAACTGAAGGAGACGTGGTAGTCCTGGTTGAAGTCGGTGCGCAATGACGACACCCAGTTGAAACTCCAGCCCATCCGTCTCTTGTAGGCCTCGAGCTTGTCGAGCGGCGCTCGTGATACTGCCACCAGGGTGATGTCGCGCTGCGCGAGATGCAGTGCGTTGCGTTCGTAATTGTCCGCCCAGAAGGAACAGCTGGGACAGCCGGCATCCCAGTCCGGTCCGAACATGAAATGATAAACAAGCAATTGATGCCGGCCGTCAAACAGATCGCCGAGCGTTCTTTCGCCGTCCGCCGTATCGAACACGTAGTGCTTGTCGACGCGCTCCCATGCTAATCCACGCCGCGCCCGGCTCAGCTCATCGCGCAGCCGCGTGAATTCCTTTTCCTTCTCCAGTAACTCGAGACGCTCACGCAGCCATTCGTCAGGCGCCACGACCCGATGCGTGGTCATGCTTTTGCCCCCTGTTTCGGCCGAGCCATTCGACCGTCCAATGCGCCCTAACCGTGCGAGTGCGTCGGCGGCCGCCGGGAACACGTCGCCCAGTGGCGAATCTTCCAGCCGTCGTCGGTTGGTATCAGCACGCAGGTACCGAGGCCCTCGAACGTCCGCCGCTCGCCGCCGCGCGAACCCGCCGCCTTGTACTTGAAGATCGCGTAGGCGAGCTGGTCGGTGGCGTAGGCCTGAACCACGTCCGCGCGATACTCAACGCCTTCCACGCCCTCGAGTTCGGGCAGCAGGTGGTTCTGCTTGAAATCATTCCAGCCGAAGTTGGGATAACTGCTCTCGACGATTACGAAATCATCAGTCAGCACAAAGCAGTTCTCGATTGCTTTCAGATCGTGATTGACCGTGCCCTGCGAATAACGATCCAGGATGTCCTGGATATCCTTCGCCGCTCCGCTGAGATCGCCTTTGTCGGCCAGCGTCTGAATATCCGCGACCGGTATCAGGGTCCATGCCGGCGGCCCCCCGGGGGCTGCACTTGCTGCTGCTGTCATGTCAAACCTCCTCGAATTCCCCGCCCTGTTCTTCACAATCGGATTTGGTCGCCATGCTGAAGCCTTGCCCCTTGCAGGCATTCTCGCCAGCGCATTGGTTGTTGGCCGTTCGACAGGCGCCCTGTCCCTTGCAGGCATTGCCGCCGATGCATTTTCCCTCCAGCTTCGCGTGCTCCTCGGCGTCCTCGTGCGCACTCAGCTGCAACGGCGTGGTCGCAAACAGAGCGGCGGCGGCCGCGGCCAGCGCCGCACCGCCGAAATCGCGAGTACTCTTCATACCGATGTCTCCAGTCCGGCTACTCGTTCTCGTATGATAGTAGCTTAACGATGCACGGAGCATAAGCATGAGGACTTGTCATCGAAGCTGGCTGACGTGGGCCTTGGTGCTGAGTCTGACCCCGATACTCGGCTGGTCGCACGGCGAAGTCGATCGGGTGACCGAGGCGAAACCGGGGCATATCCGGATTCTGACCGCCGATGCTGGTTCGGGTGAGATCATCACCTTGGACCTGCCGGATGGCGAAGTCGTGTCGCGCATACAAGCGCCGCGATACACGATTACGATCGGCCTCAGCTCCGACCATCAACACCTCTACGTACTTCGCGGACGAAGCACGGATCGTGACTGGGTCACGGTGATCAACACGGGCGTCACGCCCGCCAGCAATGAAATCCGCCCGCCCTTTGTGGCACGCACACTGCCGGCGGAAGCGGCGTCGGGACCGTTTCATAATGTGATGCCCACGATTGGCGGCAAAGATTTCCTGTTCATGGAAGATTCCGCCGAAATGGTCGTTATGGAGGACGAGAATTTCGCGACGTACGATCCTGTACCGGTCACGCGCTACCAGTTGGCTGCACCCGACCACTACTTTTATATCGAGACTGAGGAGAACTTTTACATTGGTCACCTGCGCCGCGGCTTCGTGCAGGTATTGAGCAAAGAGACCGGCGCCGAAGTGATACGCATCCGCGGCTGCCCCGCCCTGCACGGCAAGGCCAAGGATCCGGTGACCGGCCGACTGTTTTTCGCCTGCGACCCGAACATCATGGTGGTCGGCACCCGTGGGGACGAAATCAACACGGTACTCACACGCATCAACTATCCAGGCGACCTGCGCGTCGGTGCATTTTTGAAAGGCAAAGGTCGCGTGTTGTGGGGATTCACCGAGGGCACCGTGCCAATTGTGTACCGCTTTGATACGGCGACGGAACCTTATGTCCTCACCCCGGTTTCCGTGGGCGCGTCGGTCCGCCAGGAAGTGACCGAGGACGGTGGGCTGTTGCTCAGTCTGACCCGCGGTGGTGTGCTGCAGATCCGCGACGGCGACAGCGGCAAGTTGCTGCGGGCGGCTGTGATCGCCGATCCATTTACTCAGTCCCTGCACGAAATGACCGACAAGGCCGTTTTGCCCGACATCGGCACGCTGGGCGATCGCGCCTTTGTGACGCTGCCGCACCAGGGACGGATTGCCGAAGTTGATCTGACCGCCGGCGAACTGGTCCGGCATTACGACATCGGCGGCAGCCCGACGCGGCTGGTGGTCATCCCGGTGACCGGCGAGGTCAATCTAGCAGGAACAACGCCAGCGGCGGCCAGAAACTGACCGTCATCAGCCCGACCAGCATCAGCCCGAGAAACGGCAGCACGGCGCGACAGATCGTCCAGAACTGCTCGCGAAAAGCCGTCATCGCGACGATCAGGTTGAGGCCCAGCGGCGGTGTGAGGTAGCCGATTTCCAGGTTCACGACCATGATCACGCCGAAATGCACCGGGTCGATACCCTGCGCGGCCGCGATCGGCTGCAGGATCGGCGCGAGGATCAGAATCGCGGAACCAATGTCCATCACGCAGCCGAGCACCAGCAGGAACAGGTTGATGCCGAGCAGGGTTGCCACCGGACTGTCGAGGCGCTGACTCAACGCGGCTACCAGCAACTCCGGCACTTGCTCGTAAGTCAGGAACACGTTCAGGCTCAGTGCCATCATCAACACCGGGAACAGCGAACCGAGCAACTTGGTGGTCTGCCCGATCACGTCGTACAAGGCGCGGAAACCCATTTCGCGGTAGATCAGCGTTTCGACGATCAGTGCATATACCACGGCAACCGCGGCCGACTCCGTGGCGGTGAAATAGCCGGTGTAGATGCCACCGATGATCAGCAACGGCATCAACAACGCCCAGATACCCTCGCGGAACGCTGTCAGTACGTCGCGCGTGTCCCAACCGCCGCCACGGTGGCCACGATTGGCGATCAGCGCGTAGCCGATCATCAGAGTGGTCAGCAAGGCTGCGGGGCCGATACCGGCGATGAACAGGTCGGCGATCGACGTCTGCGTCATCACGCCGTACAGGATCAGCGGAATACTCGGTGGCACGATAATGCCGAGGGTGCCGGCTGCACAGAGAGCGCCAAGCGCAAAACTGCGCGAGTAACCCGCCTTGAGCAACGCCGGATACATCACCGTCCCGACCGCCAGAAGCGTGACAGTGCCGGAACCCGACACGGCTGCAAATACGGCGCAGGACAATACCGTGGCGATGGCGAGGCCGCCGGGCACCGGCGCGCTGACAGCCTGCATCAGGCGAATCAGGCGCTCCGCCATCACGCCGCGCGACATCAGATTGCCGGCGAGGATATACAGCGGAATCGACAGCAAGACCTCCTTGTTGGCCGCGTCCCACGCATCGATGACGATGTTGCCGACGACGCCGTCGCCCCAGACGAGGTACGCATAGGCGGTCGCGACGCCGAGCATGACCAGCAGGTTCTGCCGCAACAGCAGCAGCGCGAGGATCAGCAGGACAAGACCCAGCGCCGTCATCCGACGTTGCCAGATTCAGATGCGGACACCGCGCTGTCGAGGTTTGGGGGCGCGGGGCGAAATTCCGGATAGACACCAAACAGTAGATGGCGGATGGCCGCGAGCAAGAACACCAGCGGGATGACGGCCTGGACCGGCCATACCAGCGTGCGCAGCACTGTCGAGCGCTCGCCCAGCTCGAAGGTTTCCGCCACGACGCCGAAAGCGACCACCGCGAAGGCGAGGCAAAAGGCGGCCATCAACAATTCGGCCACGCGATCGAGCGCTGGAGTCCAGGCGGCGGGCAACCAGCCGTCGGCAAAGCGCGGGCGGAGATGCGCACCATCGGCGGACGCCAGGCCGATGCCGAACGTCACGACCAGAATGTTGGCATACACACCGGCCTGCCGCGCCCAGTGCAGGCCCGTACCGGTCAGCTCGCGACTCAGCACATCAGCGAACACCACGGCAATCATCACCAGGAAGGCCGCAAACGTGACCACGCGCTCGACCCGCGCGCACCCCGCGAGCCATGCGGCTGCAAAGCGTTTCAGCCCGGACATCGGCTTGCCGGACAACGAGAGAAAGCCTGAAGTGTAGCTAGTAATTTCATGTATTTTATAGTGTTCTTTGCTTAATCTCGGGTATCAACCAGCTGACGAAGACGGCCGACAATAGCTGCGTCGCGCCCACCGCGACGAAGACCGGCGCGTAGCCGAAATCATCCACGATCGCGCCTACGGCCGCGTTGAAAAACATGCCACCGAACGCCCCGACGGCGCCGAACAAACCCCAGGTTGTGCCGACTGCCCCGGCCGGGTAGACATCGGCGGGCAGCGCAAACAGATTGGCCGCCTTACCCTGGATCGCGAACATGGCCAGGCCGATCAGCCCGATTGCCACATAGGGTGAATCGACGCGGACCGCCGGCAGCGTCAGCAGGACTGTCAGCGCACCCGCCCAGATGAGTAGTTTCCGGGATCGATCCAGGCTCAGCCCCCCGTCGATGAGACGCTTGCCGGCCCATCCGCCGGCGAGACTGCCAAGATCGGCTGCAAGAAACGGGATCCAGGCGAAAATCGCAATCTGCTTGATATCGAAACCGCGCGCCTGCGCCAGGTAGAGCGGCAGCCAGGACACGTAGAAGTAGAAGGCGCCATCGTTGCAGAACCGGCTCAACATCATGCCCCACATCTGCCGGTGTCGCAGCAGTTCGGGGATGGGTATCGACTGGCCGGCCGGCTCGTCCGCCGCTGGTGTCGTCTCGTTCTGACCGGCGGCGATCAGGGCTGCTTCCGCCTGGTCAAGGCCTGGATGATCCGCCGGTCGGTGATAGTAGCGTTGCCAGATCCAGAGCCACACGAAGCCGGCAAAACCGGGCACGAGGAAGGCCCACGGCCAGCCGAAGCTCAGAATCAGCCAGCCGAGCAGCGGCGGCGAAATCAGCGCGCCCAGCCCGGGACCGAGCGTGACGATGCCGACCGCCATTGACCGCTCATTACTCGGAAACCACTCGGCGATGGCTTTCAATGCAGCCGGGAAGTTGGCTGATTCCGCGAAACCCAGCAGGGAACGGAAACTGAGAAAGCTCCAGAAACCGCGGCCGGCTGCACAGGCCATGCCGGCGTCACTCCACGCGATCACCGCGACGCCGAGCGCCCGTTTCGTGCCGAGCCGGTCGATCAACGGACCGGCAACGATATGGCCGATCGCGTAGGCGAACAGAAACGCCGACACGATGAAGCCGAACTCGGTGTTGCTGATACTGAATTCCTCGACGATCACCGGGCCGGCGACGGCGAAGGCCTGCCGGTCCACGTAATTCACCGTGGTAATCAGGCAGAGCAGAATTGCAATCTGCCAGCGCACCGCCAGCCAGGGGCGGCGCCCGGTCGCGTTACTGGTTTTCAGGGGCGTGAATGCCCGCGTTCCAGCGGGCCGGATCCAGGTGTTCGCGGGCGAAGTTCAATGGTGCGTCTTCGAGCGTCACGCCGAGCCCGGCGTTCCAGCGATTCAGGAAGCCGAACAATGCGATCACGCCGGTAATCTCCAGGATCTGTTGATCATCGAAGTGCGCCTGCAGCTCCGCAAATTCGTCGTCGGTGACGCGCGAAGGACTCTGCCCGGCGCCGCGCGCGTAACGGAGCGCCGCTCGTTCAGCATCGGTGAACAATGGACTGGTCTCGAATTCCCAGATCGACTCGAGGCGTTCTGCGGTAACACCGTCCTCACCCAGACCGTGCGCATTGTGGGCCACGCAGTACTGGCAGCCCGCGGCCGTGCTCACGACCAGTCCCACCATGCGTTTCAATTCCATCCCGACCGTACCGGGCGAATAGACCGTGGCAACGACTGGCAGCATGGCTTGCAGCAACTCGGGCCACCGGGCCATGATCAGTACGTCGTTGGGTCGGAAACCCATATTCTGTTCGGCGAAATCGAGGACGGCTTTCATCTCCCCCGGTAAATCCGCTGGTTCAGCATGTGCGAGTCGTGACATGAGAGTGTTTCCAAAAAAACGTCGTGGCGTGTCTCGTGGCCCGCAATCTTACCAACCCGGGCCGGCTTGCCAACGCGCCACCGTCGTCGCGTTCGCAGCACTGCTGCTTGGCGCCTGCGGACCCGCCCATGACAGCAACATTTCGCGCGTACGTGTCGCATCGTTATCCGCGCCCGGTTCGCCCTGGCATGACGAGTGGTTGCGCTTCCAGCAACGTGTCGAGGCGCGCCAGGATCCTGGCATCGAGCTCGACATGTTCATCGCCGGGCAACTCGGCAGCGAGGAAACGGTGTTGTCGAACCTGCGTCGCGGCCGGGTCCAGATCGGCGGATTCTCGCTGCACGGGCTCGCCACTGTGGTGCCCGAATTGAGCGTGCTGCTGGCGCCCTATCTGTTCGAATCACGAGCCGAAGTCGATTTCGTCATGGACAACTACCTGACGGATATCTTCAACGAACTGTTCGACGCGCAGGGCTTGACCCTGTTGCGCTGGAGCGAGGTCGGCTGGAACCATATCTTCTGCCGGGAGCCGGTGCTGACCCCCGATGATATCCAGGACGTGAAAATCCGCGCATCGTCGGCCATTGGCCCGCAGGTGTTCGCGCGCCGCGTCGGCGCAGACAATGTGCCCGTCGCGTATGCCGAACTCATCACGGCACTACAAACCGGACTGCTCGACTGCGGCCAGGGCGGTATCGGCCTGTATGCGTTGACGGGGATCGGGCGCGAGGCCCCGCAGCTCACGTTGACCTATCACATTTTCGATACCGGATTGATCGTCGCTAACCGGGGTTGGCTGAATGGCCTGCCGGCAGATCGGCGCATGATCATTCTCGGTGGCATTGAATCCGCCGACGACAGCCGGAGGCTGCTGCGCGCAGCCCTGCGATCAATCCAGGACGAGCGCCTGGCGGACCTCGGCGTGGTTCTTCACGAGCTGACAGCAGAGCAACAGGCAGCGTGGCGCGCCGCCGCGATAGGCAGTCACGAGGAAGTCATTGAAATCACCGGCGGCCGGGCACGCGAGGTTTACGACCTGATCGTGGCCGGCAAACGCGCATTCAAGGCAGCGGCCGCGACCGACGCCACTCAGTAAGGCAACTCCTCACCGTCGTAGCCGATGACTTTGCCCAGGTCATCCGGGGTCAGGTTGCTAATGACGCGACGAACGCCACGAACGGCATCGACAGGGTCCACCGGCGCCGAGTCTCCGCCCATGGCCGTGCGCGCCCAGCCCGGATGAATGGCGATGGCGAGCACGCCCCGGTCGGCGAGATCGATTGCCATTGAGCGCATGACGGAATTGACCGCTGCCTTGCTCGAGCGATACGCGTACAGCCCGCCCTGCGTATTCAGATTCATGCTGCCGACCATACTCGTCAGCGTCACGATTTTTTTTTGCGTGCCGGCCAGCACCTGGGGCAGGAAGGCCTCCGCCATACGTACCGGCGCGAACACATTCACGCGCATGATTTGCGCCCAGTCGTCGTAGTCGAGCTCACCGAAACGCTGCGCGTCGATGCCGTGCTCGGCAAAGGAACTACTTCCCATCGTGCCAGCATTGTTCAGGAGCACATCGATGGCGTCTTCAGCAAGCCCCCTGGACAGGCGATCGATCATGTCATGATCCACGACATCCAGCGGGTACACCGCCACCGTCGACAGGCTTTTCTCGAGCGCGTCGAGCTCAGCGGAAACCTGCCGGCAGCAGGCGAGTACGCGCCAGTCGTCGGCGGCGTATTGCCGCACGAACTCGAGTCCCAGGCCGCGGTTCGCGCCGGTAATGAGAATCGTGTCCACGTGCTGAACTCCCGGTCCAATGGTCCCAGCATGATCGCACGACGCGCTGCTTCCGGTCCTGGCCCGCCTTGATCGCCACGGCGGCCGGGCGATATGCTGATAAATTCGTTCGCCCAACAAGGATTATTCATGAGCGCCGCCGCTGAAAGTCTTGCCCCCTCGCCCGCCACCCGGGAATACCTAGCCGGTGAGCACTTGTTGTTGATCAATGGTGAGCGAGTCCCGGCCGCGTCGGGTGAACGCATCGAGGTGCAGGACCCCGCCACAGAAGAAATCATCGCCACGGTAGCGGGCGCCGGTGCCGACGACGTTGATCGCGCCGTCACCGCAGCCCGCGCGGCGCTCAAGGGTGAATGGTCAACGATGACCTCGTACGAACGCGCGCGCTGCATTCTCAACTTCGCGGACGAGATCGAAAAGAATGTCTCCCTGATTGCCGAAGTTGAAGTCATGGAGAACGGTCTGCCGCGAATGATTTCGGAATATACGGCGGTGAAGTTCGGCGCCGAATTCCTGCGCTACTACGCGGGCTGGGCGACGAAAATCCACGGGCTGACCATCCCGGTATCACCCATGGATGCGCGCAACGGGGAAACACTGACGTATACACGCCGCGAACCGATTGGTGTCGTGGGCGCCATTATTCCGTGGAACGCGCCACTGCCGATGGCGATCCTGAAACTAGCGCCGGCACTCGCTACCGGCTGCACAATCGTGCTGAAGCCCGCCGAGCTGACCCCGCTCACTGCCCTGCTGCTGGTCGAGTTGGCGCACAAGGCCGGTATTCCCAACGGGGTGATCAATGTCGTGGCGGGCTATGGCCAAAGCGCCGGCCAGGCACTGGCAGAACATCCGGACGTCGACAAGATCTCGTTCACCGGTTCGACCGCGGTCGGCAAGAAGATCATCGAAGCATCGACCGGCAACCTGAAAAAAGTCACGCTGGAACTGGGCGGCAAGTCGCCGTTCGTGGTGTTCCCGGACGCTGATCTGGAGCGTGTAATTCCGGGTGCGATTCGCGGCGCGTTTTTCCTGCAAGGCCAGAACTGCATGGCCAGCACACGGCTGTTCGTGCACGAAGATGTCTTCGACACCGTAGTCCATGGTATCGCTCAGGGCGTTGGCGCGATGAAACTCGGTCCCGGCCTCGATCCGGCATCGATGCTAGGGCCGCTGATTTCCGGCGACCAACGCGACCGGGTGATGGCTTACATCGACGCCGGCAAGGAATCCGGCGCGGAACTCGTCGCGGGCGGAGACGCGCTGCCCGGCAAGGGCTTTTTCATTAAGCCCACGTTGTTCGCGCGGACGAACATGGACATGAAGATCGCGCGCGAGGAGATTTTCGGGCCCGTGCTGTGCGTGCAGTCTTTCAGTGATTCGGACGGGCTCGAGGGGATCGCCGCCGAAGCCAACAAGACAATCTACGGGTTGTCCGGCAGTGTCTGGACCAAGGACATTTCGATTGCCCACAAACTGGCGGCGATGATCGATTCCGGACAGGTTTCCATCAACTGTCACGCCGCTGTCGATCCGGCGATTCCATTCGGTGGGAACAAGCAATCCGGCTGGGGCCGCGAGTTCGGCATGGAAGGGCTGGAACCCTACCTGAAAACAAAAGCCACCACGGTGCTGTACTGATGGACCTCGTATACCTGGTCATTGCGCTGGCGCTGCTACAGTTCTTTTTCTTCGGCGGTATGGTGGGGCGCGCGCGCGTCAAATACGAAGTTGCCGCGCCATCGACATCGGGCAACGACGTGTACGAGCGCTACTTCCGCGTGCACTACAACACGATGGAACAGCTCGTCGTGTTCATCCCGGCGATCCTGCTGTTCGGGCATTACCTCAGCCCAAACTGGGCCGCGGCCATCGGGGTCATTTACCTGATTGGCCGGTTCATCTATTTCCGGGCGTACGTGACTGATCCGCCGAAACGCGGGCTGGGATTCGGGCTGTCCATGCTGCCGATCGCGATCCTGCTCCTCGGGGGGCTGGGTGCTGCAATCTGGGCAGTGCTGACCTAGCCGACTGCGCGCGTCAGAGCCCGCCGCCGCGGCGCCGCTGAGCGCGCTGCGCGCCGAACATCATTTGCTGGAAGAATTCGCCGTCCAGCAAGGTCCGCGGATATCGCCATTCCGGCGCGGTCAGCTCATCCAGTTGTGCGATGGTCTCCGCGGGCAGCTCGAGTTGAACGGCCCCGAGGTTGTCGGCCAGCTGCGCGGCATTGCGGGCGCCAATGATCGGCACCACCCGACCCTCACCCCGCTGGCGCAGCCAGGCCAGCGCCAGCTGCGCAGGACTGCAGTCGAGGTCGGCCGCGACGGCGGTCAATTGCTCGGCCACGTCGATCCGGTGGTCCGTAATCACGCGGGCACCCATGGGCGTCGACTCGAGCCTGGACCCGGCCCGCGCGTCCGGATCGCTATCGCGATTGAATTTGCCGGTCAGCAAGCCGCCCGCCAGCGGGCTCCATGCCGTCACCAGCATGTCTTGCGCCAGGGCCAGGTCGAGAAAGTCCTCCTCGATACTGCGCTCCACGAGGTTGTAGTGCAGCTGAAGCGTGCAAAACGGCGTCATGTTGCGTTCCGCCGCCAGCACGTTCGCTGCCGACACGACCCACGCCGGCGCGTTGCTGATGCCGACATGCAAGATCTTCCCGGCACGCACCTGGTCATCCAGCGCCCGCATCATCTCGGCCAGCGGCGTCGAGCGGTCCCAACCATGCACCCAGTAGATGTCCAGGTAGTCGGTCTGCAAGCGCCGGAGGCTGGCATCCAGCGCCTGCTGCAGATTCTTGCGGTGATTGCCGCCGGCATTGGGATCGGCCGGGTTCGTGCTCAGGCTGTATTTGCTTGCCAGCACCAGGCGGTCGCGCTCAGACCCAATAAATTCACCGAGAATCGATTCGCTGGTGCCACGGTTGTAAATGTTCGCGGTGTCAATAAAATTGCCACCCGCCTCCAGGAAACTCTCGTACACGCGTCGACATTCGTCGACCGGCGCACCGATGCCCATTTCCTCGCCGAAGGTCATCGCGCCGAGGCATAGCTCCGAGATGCGCAGGCCGCTCCGTCCCAGTTCGAGATACTGCATGGTTGTCCTCTTTTTTCTCAGGCGCGCGCTCGCGCTGCTTTGCAACCGGCGGCAGGGTTTCGCAAAATTCGCGCTCGGCCCCGCCGCGGGGCCTCGAATAATACGGCAACACAGGGGAACCCAACATGCCCGTCGAATTACCCTTCGAGATACCCGAAGGCCTGCTGGCTCAGGCCGAACAACTGGCAATCAACGTCGTGATTGCGCTGGTGATCTTCATCGTTGGCCGCTGGATCGCGAAATGGATTACCAGCACGGTGCGCAAGCTGCTGGCCCGAACCGAAATGGAGGACACGCTGGAGCGCTTCCTGTGCAACCTGCTGTACGCCATTCTGCTGGTCGTTGTGGTAATTGCCGCGATCAACCAGTTGGGTATCCAGACGACCTCCCTGCTCGCCGTTCTCGGTGCTGCCGGCCTGGCGATCGGCCTCGCGCTGCAAGGTTCGCTGTCGAATTTTGCCGCCGGCGTGCTGATCGTCGGCTTTCGGCCGTACAAGGTTGGCGACTATATCGAGGGTGGCGGCGTAGCCGGCACGGTCGTGGAAGTACAGATCTTTACCACCGTGCTCAAGTCACCGGACAACAAGAAGATCATCGTGCCGAACAGCCAGATCATGGCTGGCGAAATCGTCAACTACTCGGCCAACGATACGCGACGCGTGGACCTGGTGGCCGGATGCGGCTACGACGACGACCTGGATAAAGTTCGGCAGATACTCGAGAGCATCGTGAGTGCGGATGAACGGATTTTGCACGACCCGGCAACCACGATCGCAATCTCGGAGCTTGCCGACAGCAGCGTGAATTTCGTCGTGCGCCCGTGGGTGAACTCGAGTGACTACTGGGGTGTCTACTTCGACCTGACCGAAACGATCAAGAAACGCTTCGACCAGGAAGGCATCTCGATTCCGTATCCGCAACGCGACGTACACGTGTACCAGCACGGCAGCGCCGGTTAGCAATCGGAACAGGATTGCGGGACCAGTGTCCCGCAATCCTGGCTACCGGGTCATGCGCAGCAGGTAGTCCAGAATCATCTGGTCACGTTCGGCGCTCATTTCGTACCCGATCATCGGCGGATAGCGCATCCGGTTACCTGGAATCATGCCGCTGGAATCGGCGATAAAGGCCGCCATGGTCTCCGGCGTCCAGACCAGGCCGTCCTGCTGCGCCTGGAGAAATACGTCGGAATAGGCGAAGCCTGACATCGCGGCGGCCGGCTTGCCGAAGATGCGATGGAGGTTCGGACCCACACGATGCTCGCCGCCCGCCTCGAGGGTGTGGCAGAACCGACACCACATGAAGGCCTGCTTCTGCGCTTCGAGTTCCTCGGCCGAGATCTCTGGCAACGGCATGGCGTAGTAGTCCGGCAGGTTTTTGTCCGCGACCAGGGTCTGGATCTCGGCCTCGCTGATGGCGTAATCGGACCCGAACGGCACTACGCCGAACCAGATGTAAGGAAAGTACAGCGCGAATACTGCGAGGCCCAGCAGCACGGCCAGGTGCACGACCCTCGCCCGGGGTGATACCGCCAGCTGATCATTCATCGGCTAGACCCTCGAGCCGGGCAGGAGGCGCAGCAGCCCGGACCTGTAACGCAGGTGCTGATAGCCCCCAAACAACAACCA
>JAAUXY010080396.1_pt1 | contig 41926 bp, 34 predicted proteins | sample 7278121 | NCBI WGS metagenome assembly JAAUXY01 (sample SAMN14350117, study PRJNA611818) | marine sediment metagenome | isolation source: surface marine sediment (1.8m) | place: French Polynesia: Moorea | collected 2018-08
GCTCTAAAAAGTATTTTTATATAAATATCAAATCCTTCTAAACATCTTTGAACCGTAGATATAGACAAATTTTTTTGAATTTATTTCGCTACATCACCAATTGATGGCGGTCTACAAAGGGCAATCGCTCTATATCGCCATCAATTGCTTCTTTTTCCACAATATATTGGGGAATTTTCCACAAAGTCGTGTGGGAAAAAGCCGAGTACATTGTGGTAGCAATCATAAGATTCTAAAATTTTTACAAATAAATTTTTCTGTGATGTTGGCATAAACCGTGCACCAATAAGGGCAGCGCATCTCTAAAAAAGGATGTCAAATACACACGAGGATGAGGATAAAATGGCCACAACACTGAGCAACCAACCGCCGCTGCAGGGCAATGCCTTAAAAATGAAACTCTTTAAAGGCCTCGAGGACCTGATGCCAATACCCCAGGTGATTTTGAAGGCCCAAATGATGCTGACCGATCCGAACTCCAGTTTTGAAGACCTGGCCAATGTGATTGAAACCGACCAGGAAATCACTTTACAGGTTCTTAATGTGGTCAATTCAGCTTATTACAGCCTCAAAAAAGAGGTGTGTTCGGTGCGTCAGGCCTGTGTGATGCTGGGGCTCAAAGTTATCGCCGAAATTATCATGGCGGCCGGAACATCCAGCCTTTTCAAAAAGGCGCTGCAGGCCTATAACATGAATCCCAAAGGCCTGTGGCAGCACTCTTTAGCGACAGCCATCGGTTCCCGCAAAATCGCGAATGCCGTGCAACCATCCTTAGCCAATGAGGCCTTTTTATCCGGATTATTTCACGATGTGGGCAAGTTGATTCTCGACGAGCATATATTTAGCCGCAATGATGCGTTTAAGAAATTTCTGGGCAACAGCCCGGAGACCCATTATAAAGCTGAAAAGCAAATTTTGGGATTTGACCATTCTGAAATCGCCTCTGAGCTGTGCAAACGCTGGAAATTTCCACAATCGGTCACAAAAGCCATCGGCCGTCATCACCATTTAAATCCGGATAATGTTGATGATCTCACCTTTATTCTCTATGCCGCCGATAATTTGACCAAGATGAACGGCAACGGTATCAGCGGCGGCTGCAAGTTGTATGAGATAGACGAGCAAGTGCTGCAATTCCTGGCGCTAGAGGAAGACGATATCAATGACATCCTCGTTGAGGTTAGTGATTCAGTTGGTTCTATTAGCGATGAGATATTCGGCCACGCCTAGAACCCATCTCAAAAATGCATCTAACGCTCAAGGCCTTTGTTAAAAACCGATTCTAAGTACTCGAATACTACCGTGTATACTCCGTTTTCGAATCGGTTTTGCGCCGCGCCCTTGAGCGTGATCTACTATTTTTAAGATGGGTTCAAATATATATGCATGATAATAGATGCATATTAAAGGTATCAAAAAACGAGCCCAATCCTTCTTTAATATTTCTTCAATAGGTTACTTCAAGTTTTTAGCAACCCAGCGTACTTGTCGTGCCTTAGTATCCGTTTTTTCCTTCCCCTAGCCTGCATCAGCCGAGTCGAAAACAGAGAACAGCCTCTAAAGTTCCGCCAGAGGCGGTTCATGTGTCAGTATCTGGCTGCTGGCCGCTGGCCCCTGGCTGCTGGCTGAAAGCGATTGATTCCCTGCATCAAGCCAGAAGCTTAAGAAGGTGACACCTGAAAGCTTTTCTAAGAATGAACCCTGCTAGTCCGCCGAAGCGAAGACGAATACCTTGAAACCTGACAAGCCATCCGCTGCGGCATCGAGCAGGTTATCGATAAGCCCTTTGCGATCGAGGCACTGGTTAATCTGCTGGCGTTGGCCGTTAAACAACAAATCCAAAACGGTCCAACGACCAACCATCAAACGGCCGGCACCACCCAAATAGCGCTTACCAAACATTCTTTTTTTTCCCACCTTCATTTAATATTCATCGTGTCTTTCCCCTGCGCCCTGCGCCTTGTGCCGTAAGCCTTTAATCATATATTGACATTGGTGTGTCGAAAAAGTACAAGATACTTAAATAATGATAGATTTTAATTTTGGTGATTTCTTGTTTGTTGCACGCGCCCGGCGGCGGCGGACAAGTCGGAGGCTTTCATATCGCATTCATTTTCATTAAAAATTCAGGGATTAAAGGAGCCGAGAATGGAGATTCAGAAAAAGACGGAGAAAGATGTTTTAATCATTAAAATCGATGGTCGCCTGGACGCCGCTTCGGCGCCGGTTGCCGAAGGAGAAATCAACCAAGCGTTGGAAGGCGATCAAAACCGGTTACTTTTTGATTTGAGCGCACTGGAGTACCTCAGTAGTGGTGGGTTGCGGGTGATTCTGGGAGCCGCCAAGGAAATTAGACGCCGTGAGGGCAAAGTGGCGTTGGCCGCTCTAAAAGAATACGTTTATGAGATTTTTGAGGTCAGTGGTTTTAACGCCATGATTCCGATTAAAGACACGGTCGAAGAAGGCCTCACAGAAGTATCATCATAGTCAAATTTATTACATATAGGTTACTAGAATCCTATGGTATATTCTAGTTGAGTTCTTTTAAATAACATTTATGCCACTGGCTCCTGGGCACTGGCTGCTGGCTGCTGCTTACTGATTCACGCCTTCTGCCAGATGCAAGAAGCGAGGCGCCAGTAGCAATTAATGCTTACACCTGGTACCCGACACCAAGTTTTAATGAATTTTGGAGTATGAATAATGGTCCCAGATAATACCGCCGAAGAAGCCATCTTGCTGGTGGACGATAACCCCACCAATCTTCAGCTGCTGTTTGAAACCCTTGATGGCCGCGGCTATAAACTGTTGATTGCCAAAGACGGCAAAGCCGCCTTGTCCATTGCCGGCAAGGCCCGGCCGAATCTCATTTTACTGGACATTATGATGCCGGAAATCGATGGCTATGAAGTTTGCCGCCAGCTAAAAGCCGACCCGGCTACCGCCGAGATTCCGGTTATTTTTCTGTCGGCCCTGACCGAAACCAAGGACAAGGTGCAGGGCCTGGACCTGGGTGCGGTGGATTATGTGACCAAGCCGTTTCAGCCCGATGAGGTTATTGCCAGAGTCAACACGCATCTGACCGTTTATCGACTCAAAAGAGCCCTGGATCAAAAAAATAAGGAGCTGCAAGAAGCCAATGATCTTTTGGAAGAGCGTGTCAAGGAGCGCACGGCCCAATTAGAAGAGCTCAATCGCGCCTATCAACGGTTTGTTCCCCGGGAGTTTTTAAACCTGCTGTTGAAGGAAAGCATTTTAGAGGTTGACCTGGGAGATCAAATCGCCCAGCAGATGACCGTCATGTTTTCCGACATCCGGGGATGGACAACCCTTTCAGAAGACATGACGGCTCAGGAAAGTTTTAATTTTATCAATGCCTTTTTAAACCGTGTCAGCCCGGTCATTAACGCCCACCAGGGATTTATCGACAACTTTCAGGGCGACGGCATGATGGCACTGTTTCCGGGTTCAGCCGATGACGCCGTGCAGGCGGCGATTGCCATGCATGCGGCCGTTGCCGAATATAACAAAGACCGCCAGCAAAAAGGTTTTCAGCTGATCGGCTTGGGCGTGGGATTGCACATTGGCGATTTGATGCTCGGCATCATCGGCCACCAGAAACGCATGCAGGGCACCGTGGTGGCTGATGCGGTCAATCTGGCCTCGCGTTTGGAAGGTTTGACCCGCGTATACGGATCCTCGATCAGCATCAGCGAACCCACCCTGGCCCAGCTGATTGATCCGGACAAATACAAACATCGGTTTGTCGACAAGGTACAGGTCAAGGGCAAAAAAGCGCCGGTATCGGTGCATGAGGTCTTTGACGGTGATCCACCGGCAATCATTGAGTTAAAAGAACAGACCAAAGACGATTTTGAACAGGGTCTTTGTTTGTACTATGATCGTAAATTTTCCGAAGCCAGCGTTAAATTTAACCAGGTATTGGAAAAATTCCCCGAAGATCGCGCCGCCCGCATTTATCTGAAACGCTCTGCCAACTATATGGTCAACGGGGTTCCGGAGGATTGGACGGGGGTTGAAGTCCTAACCCAAAAGTAATTTAAATTGAGCGTTTCAAATTTAAAAATAGAGATAAATCTTTTTATGAGGAATTCTATCCATCCTTATATTTTTAAATTTGAAACCCCTGCGGGGATTGTCGATCTCACCGCATCTACTGTGTCAAATGCTGTCCCGCATAGTACACTATAGCGGAACAACATTTTCCGTGTAGCTGCGGCAACCTCAACAATCGCTCAAGTTAAATAAAAAATGAGCCCTCCAAAGGTGCTCTAAAGTAAGAAGTGCCTAAAGCCCGCCCTGGTGCATTGCGTTTAACATTGTCACACAGCAATTAAGATTGAGGGCCAGAAAATAGCCTAGTAATTTTGATATCCAGTTCTGGGCCAGGGTTATGGTGTCACTGCGCTCCGTCTTTTTTTATAAAAAATCGTTCGACCCTGTACACAAACCCTGAGGCGTTCGAAGGGAGGCTCTTGAGCGGAGAGATTTTTTTAATTTAGGCATTTTAGATCATTTTTAATTTTAGCTCATTTATTATTAGAGGTATTGAAATGAAGCTTAAATACAAATTACTGCTGCTCTATGCCGGGGCAGCTTTGTTTATTATGCTGGTCATCGGCAGCTTTTTGGCAACGGCCTTAAAAGAGATTACCATTGACCGGATCACCAGAAATTATCAACAACAGCTGAAACACATCGATTTTGGACTGACCCGTTTAATTAAGGGCATGGAGCACGATTTAAATACCATCACGCAGAATGAATTTGTACGCTCCCGTGAAGATGATGATTTTACCTCCTTTCTGGAGGCCGACGAAAAAACCTTTCAATATGACTATGGCGAGCTGGAGAAGCGCATCATTTCGATCTTAAACGGCTATCGCACGACGCACCCCTATGTCCATTCGGTCTATATGGGGCGTGAAAACGGCAGCTTCGTTCGCTCTCATCCCCGTGCCCGGCCCACCCGTTATGATCCCAGGGATAGACCCTGGTATGTTAAGGCCAAAGAAATGCCTGGCACGGTTGTGCGCACACCGCCCTTTCGCTCGGTCACCAGCCCCGATATCAGCATCGGTTTTGTTAAAGCCCTGATTGATGAAGCGGGCGAAGTTTACGGGGTAGTGGGCACTTCAATCACATTAAATGAGCTGACCCAGTATATATCTAATATCAAGCTGGACTATAACGGCTACGTGGCACTGGCAGATGAAAAAGGAACGGTTCTGGCCACCCCCAAACAAGCGCTGCTTTTTACAAACCTAAAATCCACCGATCCCCAACTTTTTGAAGATCTCTATACAAGTATTGACGGGGCTACGATTTTTGAAAGAGATGGGCAGGAGCTGTATGCCTTTTATTATACTTCGCCTTTGATGGAATGGAAGATGGCCGCCATCGTCCCGGTCGCCGAAATCAACAAAGTGATCTGGATATTTGTTTTAAAAATCTTAGCCGCGCTATTTGTTGCGCTTTTTTTGCTCAGTGTGCTGACACTCAAAGGCCTACAGGTTTTTGTGATCAATCCCTTAAAAACGCTCAACGCCGGAACCGATCACATCAAACAAACCGGTGACCTCGATTATCGGATTGAAATGAAATCAGCCGATGAAATCGGCAGCTTGGCTCAATCCTTTAACGAAATGATAGGCTCCATCGACCAGGCCGAGTCCGCGTTGAAAAAATCGGAAGCCGAACTTAAGAAGCACCGCGATCACCTCGAGGATCTGGTCGAAGAGCGCACCGCTGAATTAAAGGAAAAGCAGGATGCCCTGCGCAAACAAAAAGATTTCATCGAAACCGTCATCAACAGTATACCGGATTCCATTTCGATTATCGAAATCGACAGCGGCCGGATTATCGACGCCAACGAAGCCTTTATCGCAGAGGTTGGAAAGCCTCGAGACCAGATTATCGGACAGTTGTGTTATGAGCTTACCCACAGCCTTTCAGATATGTGCGCCCCGCCGCACCACACCTGCCCGATGCTCACAACAAAAGAAACCAGCCAAAAATGCACCGTCGAACACACCCACCAACATGCAGACGGTCATCAAATCATTGTGGAGGTATCTACTTTTCCGATTAAAGATGAGGCGGGCGCCTTCAGCCAGGTGGTCCATGTGGCCCACGACATCACCGAGCGCAAACAGGCTGAAAAAACGCTGAAAGAAAGCGAAGAACGCAATCGCATGCTGCTGGAGCGACTGCCGGAATCGGTTGTGGTTTATGACATGGAAGGTCGGACCCTTTTTGTTAATTCGGCCTTTGAAAACACGTTTGGCTGGTCACGTGATTCAGTTTTGGGCCAGAAAATCGATTTTGTGCCGCCGGAGCTGGAAGCCGAAACCCAGGCAGCCGTCAAAAAATTGCTGGCTGATGGTGATGATTCGGTGTTTTTTGAAACCAAGCGATTGACAAAAAAGGGCGACCTCCTGGATGTACAGATCAATACCGCTCCCTTTCATGACTCTGCAGGGCAAAAAGTAGGCAATATCGTTATCTTAAACGATATTACCGAACGCAAAAAAGCAGAAGAAGCCATCAAAAATTCCGAACAGCGTCTATTCCAGATCATTAACTTTTTGCCGGATCCCACCTTCGTCATAGATAATGAAGGGACGTTGGTCACCTGGAACCAGGCCATGGAAAATCTGTCCGGCGTAAAAACGGATGACATGGTGGGCAAGGGCAATTACGAATATGCCCTGCCCTTTTATGGTGAAAGACGGCCGCTTTTGATCGATCTGGTTAGAGACTGGGATGATGAATACGAAAAAAAATACTTATCCGTTGAAAAGGTCGGCGAAAAAATTATTGGGGAATCCTATCACCCCAATCTGGGCGGCAAAGAAAGATACCTGCATGCCACGGCCGGATTGATTTATGACGCTGAGGGCGAGGTGGCCGGTGCCATTGAAACCTTACGGGATGTCACCGAGAAAAAGAAGGCTGACGACATCATTCGCGAAAATGAGGAACGGTTGAGCAACATCCTTAAAACCACCAACGAGGGTTTCTGGCTGATCGACACCGAGGATATCACCGTGGATATCAACGATGCCATGTGTGACATTTTGCAACGGCCGCGCGAAGAGATTGTCGGCAGCAATATCAATAAGTTCCTGGATGAGGAAAACATCAAAACCGTTCACAGCCAGGAAGTCAAACGCGGAGAAGATGAAAAAGGGCTTTATGAAGTTACGTTAACCCGTGCGGATGGCAGCATTGTGCCCTGCCTGGTCAACGCCGCGCCCCTTTTTGATGCCGACGGTAATAAAATCGGCTCCTTTGGTATGTTTACCGACATCACCGAGCGCAAGCACATGGAAGATGAAATCATCGAGGCCAAACACGCCGCCATAGAGGCCAACAAGGCCAAAGGCGATTTTCTGGCCAACATGAGCCATGAAATCCGTACCCCGATGAATGCGGTCATCGGCATGACCCATTTGGCGCTGAAAACCAAACTAACCCCCAAACAGCAAGACTATCTGCACAAAATACAGACATCGGCCAATTCACTGCTGGGTATTATCAACGACATCCTGGACTTTTCCAAAATTGAAGCCGGCAAAATGGATATGGAGTCGGTGAATTTTAACCTGGATGATGTCCTCGATAATCTGGGCAATCTTGTCAGCGTCAAAGCCCAGGAAAAAGAGGACCTCGAAGTGCTTTTCGCCACCGACCAGAACGTGCCCCACTTCTTAGTTGGCGATCCCTTACGTCTGGGACAGGTGTTGATTAATCTGGCCAATAATGCCGTCAAATTTACCGATACGGGCGAAATTGTGGTGTCGACCAAACTGCTCCATCAAACCGAGGACAAGGTCACATTGCAATTTGCGGTCAGTGATACCGGCATCGGGCTGACCGAAGAGCAAGCGGGCAAGCTGTTTCAATCCTTCACCCAGGCCGACACTTCCACCACCCGCAAATACGGCGGCACCGGATTGGGGCTGACTATCAGCAAACGGCTGGTGGAGATGATGGGCGGCGAAATCTGGGTGGAGAGCGAGCCCGGTCAGGGCAGCACCTTTATATTTACAGCCTCTTTTGGCCCCGGCCAGGCGGATATGAAAAAGCGCTTTACGCCGACGCGTGATTTGCGCGGAATGAAGGTTCTGGTAATCGATGATAATCCGACTTCGCGGGAGATATTGCGGGATATACTGGAATCGTTTTCGTTTGAAGTTTTTCTGGCTGCTTCCGGCCAAGAGGGTATTGCCGAAATTGAAAAGGCCGATAAAGACAAGCCCTTTGAAATGGTCATTATGGACTGGAAGATGCCGGGTATGGACGGCATTGAAGCCTCTCGGCGAATCAAGGAAAACAGCCAGCTCAGCCACGTTCCCCATATCGTTATGGTCACCGCCTACGGCCGCGAAGAAGTCATGCAAAAGTCGCAAAAAATTGGCCTGGATGGTTTCCTGATCAAGCCGGTCAGCCCGTCGGTTCTTTTTGACACCGTCATGCAGGCCCATGGCGAAGACGTATCCGCAGCATCCCCGCTGGACCGTCAGCAAGATGACGCTGCGGCCTTCGCACGGATCCGCGGTGCCAAAATCCTGCTGGCTGAAGATAACGAGATTAACCAGCAGGTGGCCAAGGAGATTCTGGAGGGTGCCGGTCTGATCGTCAGCTTGGCCGACGACGGCAAGCAAGCGGTCAATATGCTCAAAGAAAACACCTATGATGTCGTTTTAATGGACATCCAGATGCCGGTGATGGATGGATACGCGGCAACCCGCGAAATTCGTAAAGATGAACGCTTTAAGGAATTACCCATTATCGCCATGACAGCCCATGCCATGGCCGGAGATGAAGAAAAAAGCCTGCAGGCCGGCATGAACGGGCATGTCACCAAACCCATTGATCCGGATCAGTTGTTTCGTGCCTTGCAAAAATGGATCAAGCCGTCAGACGAACGCATACCGGCTAAGCCCACGGCGGTTGCCCCTCCCAGCGCAGCGGCAGCTGAGCCCAAAACGCAAGCACAAGATTTGCCGGACACCCTGCCGGGATTTGAGCTGGCTGAAGGACTCAATCGGCTACAAGGCAATCAAAAGCTTTACCGCAAATTGCTGCTTGATTTTGGTGTCAAATATACCACCGTCGCCGCCGATATTCGCGATGCCATGGCCGCCAATGATTTCAATGAGGCCCATAGTCTGGTTCACAACATCAAGGGACTGGCCGGCAACCTGGCGGCCACCGAGCTTCAGGCCGCTGCGGTGGAATTCGAAAAGCTGGTTAAAGGTGAACAACCGCCGAAAGCATCCCAAAAGCAGCTCGATAAAAAATTCCAAAACCTGAAATCCGCCATCAACCGGACCCTCGAGGCGGTGCAATCATTAGGCCCCGCACCAGAACGAACGCCTGCAACGACCGCTAAAGACGCTACGGCATCCATCACCCCACAACTGGCCAAGGAAGCCGCCGATCGGCTCAAAGAGCCGGTTGAGATGGGAGATGTCACCCAGATCAAATCCATCGCCGAAGAATTAAAATCAAAATCCAACGCATTTGAAGCCTTCAGCGTACAATGCATTCAGCTGGCCGAAGATTTTGATTTTGAAGGCATCGCCAAACTGATCGCCAAATTGGAAAAATAGGTGGGTCCGTTGAGCCCGTTGAGCCCAGTATCAGTTGAGCCCAGTATCAAAAGTTGGTTTGGTTTAGAAACTAAAAGCTGTCTTAAAAATACCAGATCATGTCCAAGGGCAAGGCGCAAACCGATTCGAAAGTGGAGCATACACGTTAGTATTCGAGCATTTCGAATCGGTTTGGAACACAGCCCTTGGGCATTAAATGCATTTTTAAGACAGCTTTTTATTTGACGATAGCCAATAACAACGCTTGATCATCATCCGCCGGTCGTCCATTGGCAAAATTGTTAACATCTTTCATGATCGCTTCTAGCAATTCCTGGGGCTCTAGATCACCACCGGCTTCAAGCTGCCGCAGCAGCCGCTCTTCGCCGTATGTTTCTTCATCCGTGTTAAAGCGTTCGGTAATCCCGTCGGTATACATCAAAATGCGATCACCCGGATGCAGCTCAGCCTCTGTTACCGGCACTTGCGCGTAAGGATCAATTCCCATCGGAAACACGCCGCTGCAGGTATACTCAACCGCTTTTTTCTCAGCTGACTGGTAAATCATCGGTGGCGGATGACCGGCGCGTGCAATCTTCAAGCGGCGCTGATCGGCGTTATAAACAACATATAGCGCGGTAACAAAGCTGGGGTCAGCAACTTTACACAGGTGCTCATTGAGAAAGTACAACAGTTGACCGGGCTCCATCGGCGAATCCGGGTAAGAACGGAAAAGCGCGCAGGTCATGGCCATCATGACCGCTGCCGGTGCACTGTGTCCTTCAGCATCGGCCACCAGAAAGCCCCACTGGCCGTCTGCCATTTTGGCAATATCATAATAGTCGCCGCCGGCATACAAACTGGTTTCGTAATGAACGGCAAGTTTTAGGCCGGCAATCTCGGGCAATTTTTTGGGCAGGAGCCGACGTTGGACATCAGATGCTGCTTTAAGCTCGTCTTCGAGCGCATCCTTCTTATTTTCGACTTCACGTTTGAGTCGATGAATGGTCAGGTGGGTGTCCACCCGCGCGATGACTTCGTCAGGCTGAAACGGTTTGGAAACATAGTCGACCGCCCCCAGTTGCAGACCCTGGACCTTGTCTTTGGTATCGGTGAGGGCGGAAAGAAAAATGACGGGTATGGCGGCTGTGGCCGGGTCAGCTTTCAGGCGGCGGCAGACCTCAAAACCATCGATGCCCGGCATCATAATGTCAAGCAGAATTAGATCCGGCAAGGCCTTTTGGGCGATGGACAGCGCTGTTTCACCGTTTTTAGCGACCAAAAGCTTGCAACCGGTGGTTTCAAGGGTTTGATAAAGGACTTGCAAGTTGGTGGGATTATCATCTACAAGCAGTAAAGACTCATTTTCTCTGCTATTTTCTGTCATCCATTGTCCCTTCAGCGGATTCTCATACTATGCACATAACATCTATGTAACAGGATACGAGCCGCACTGATATTACCTGAATTTTGCACGCGTTGGGTACTAGCTGACTTCCTTAATCCCCGCTTCAACAGAATCCGTGATAGGTATGATTGCACCGAAACCGCTGACCTCAAATACTTCTTTTACATAGGCATTGAGTGCGCAGAGAACAAATTTGCCATCTTTGCGCTTTATTTCTTTGGCAGCACCTAAAACGACCCGCAGACCAGCACTGCTCAAATATTCTAGATGCGTGAAATCGAAAAGGAGCCGATTCGTATCACCTTCCAGGATGCTTTTAACGGTCTGTTCTGCTTCCATCGCTGATGTCCCATCCAAACGACCCTTAAAGGCCAGAAAAACGATACTGTTTTCCTCTTTTTGACTGATCTCCATTAACAACCCCTTTTAATCTGAACGTAGGCATAAAATAGTATCATATAACCATTATGCAAACGAAATCAATACCTACTCGCAGTATTCTGTCTATGAAACCGGGCCATCATAATAAAAATGATGAATTCTGCCAATAATTAATATGCCCAATAACACATAGGCCATTTAGAGGGTAGAAATTGTGAGCCGAATGCGACTGAAGATAAAGCTTGTGGCGAATACGGTTTAATGATAGGAAGATTAAATTTGAATGATTTGAATCTGTCATTTTTGTACAATTTCTGGGATAAATCTTCGAATCAAGCTTAGACTGACTTCCAGTTTTACATAATGCCTGATTTTGGCCTTCTTCGCATTTTTTTGAAGCCGCCCCCGAGAAAATCGTACAGATGCTGAATGCTGAGGAGGATTTCGCAAATGACTGAAGGTCGTATCAAATGGTACAATGAAAAAAAAGGATATGGTTTTATTGAATCCGAGGAAGAGGGGGATATCTTTGTACATAAGACCGGAATCGTGGACCATGGTTTTTTTACATTGCGCGCCAATGACCCGGTCTCTTTTGAAACAAAGCAGACCCAGAGAGGAAAGCAGGCGGTCAACGTCAAGCGAATATAATCGTTCGCTGCCTATCTTATAATCGAAAAAGGCAGAGTCAGAAAGGGCTCTGCCTTTTTCATTGGAAGGAAATGGGGGATCATGAAACAACGCTATTTTATCTCGCGCGACGAAAAGACAAGTGAATTGACCATTGAGGAATACGCAGTGGTTGCCGGCAACATCAAACGCCATGAAATCAGCACAATTGCCCCGGACGATTTTACCCTGTTGTGTACGGAAACATACGAGGGCAAAGTGATCAAAAAGGCGATCTCGCTGGGAAAAGAAGCCCTAGTATCCGCGCTACGGACCGATAATTTGTATCCCATTGGGACTTATGCAAATGTGATCGCCGATTCGGTCATGGAGATTTACGGCAAGAATGAACATTTCTCCAAAGAGCTTTTATTTGATGATCTGGATCTGTTTGAAACATTTCAAGAAGTACCCCAGCAGGAAAAGGCTGCAGATGCCTAATTTCCAGAAACTGTCATTTTAAAATTAAAACGGCTAGGAACCGGCAATACGAGCACAATTCAGGTAAATAAGAAGAAGGCCCATGAAAACGTTGCTCCTATATCCGTCTTTTCCAGATACCTTCTGGAGCTTTAAGCACGCCCTAAAGTTTATTCATAAACGATCCGCTTTCCCACCGTTGGGCCTGCTGACAATAGCCGCCATGCTGCCCGAAAATTGGAGCAAGCGTCTGATCGACCTTAATGTAACCCAGCTGACGGATAAGGACCTGGCCTGGGCGGACACTGTTTTGGTCAGCGCTATGGCCGTGCAGCGCGAATCCGCACACCAAGCCATCAAGCGCTGTAAAAGCGCCGGCCTGAGAGTCGTCGCCGGCGGACCGCTTTTTACAGAGGAGCACGAGGCGTTTGAGGGGGTCGATCATTTTGTATTGAATGAAGCCGAACTGACGCTGCCGTCTTTTGTGCGTGATCTGGAACACGGTTGCCCGCGGCGTTTGTATCAGACAACTGAATTTGCCGACCTAAGCCAAACCCCAGCACCCAGTTGGGGATTAATTAATATGAAACGCTACGCCGCAATGAGCATTCAGTTCTCCCGCGGCTGTCCGTTTAATTGTGACTTTTGCAATATCACGGCCCTGCTCGGGCACCGGACACGCCATAAAACGGCGGCCCAAATTATCACCGAACTGGATGGCCTTTACAGCCACGGTTGGCGGGGAAATATATTTTTTGTGGATGACAACTTCATCGGTAACAAAAAATATTTGAAAGCTGAACTTCTACCGGCGCTGATTAATTGGCAGAAAGATAAAAAATCCATTCGCTTTAATACCGAAGCGTCGGTAAATCTGGCAGATGATCGCCCGTTAATGGAAATGATGGTGGCCGCTGGATTTGATGCGGTTTTTATTGGAATCGAGACACCGGCAGAAGAAGGGCTGGCGGAATGCAATAAAAAGCAGAATAAAAACCGCAATCTGGTTGATAGCGTGAAGCGAATCCAGCGAACCGGATTGCAGGTACAGGGGGGATTCATCATCGGTTTCGACAGTGATACACCGTCCATTTTTCAACGCCAAATCGACTTTATCCAAAAAAGCGGTATCGTCACTGCTATGGTCGGCTTGCTCAATGCCCCCCCCGGCACGCGCCTTTATCAGCGTCTAAAACAGGAGGGCCGCCTGGCCGGACTGATTTCTTGCAATACAGACGGCACCACCAATATCATCCCACGCATGGATCTCAAAGCATTGAGCGACGGATATAAACGCATCATGGGACAACTCTATTCACCCAAAACCTATTATGAACGGGTGCGGACTTTTTTAAAAGAGTACAAGGCCCCTGAAGCAAATCTACCGTTCAATATTCATGACCTGATGGCATTTTTTCGATCCTGCATCCGGCTGGGTATTTTGGGTAAGGAGCGTTACCAATATTGGAAGCTCTTATTGTGGACCCTGCGCAAGCGACCTGAACTGCTTTCATTGGCCATTACCTTAGCCATTTATGGTCATCACTTCCGAAAAGTATGCGAAATGCACATCTTGTAAATTAGCCGTATTCCCATTATACATTCCGAAAGCCAAACATTAAAACTAATTCCATTTTTCACATTGAGGTGTTGTTTTGAAGATGATCTTCATTGCCGGTGTTTCCCTTCTGAATTTTAGTGTTTTTGGTGATTAGACATGTGTATTTAACTGGTGCTTTCCAGATAGCCACGGTTTTTTTATTTACCAACGCCATTAACAAAAGAGAGGGCTTTATGTATTTTGACAAACCCGGAAAGGAAAATACCCAGCAAGCCTTAAAACAGGCCGCTGCCAGAAGCCGGGAACTCGGTATCGAAGAGGTCGTGGTGGCATCGACCACCGGCTTTACGGCCTACCAGGCCATCGAGATTTTCGACAGCCCCCGCATTACGGCCGTCACCTATCACTGCGGATTTAAAGAACCGTTTAAGAGTCAAATGCCAGCTGACGTCAAAACAGATCTGCAGAATAAAGGCATCACCGTGGTGGCTGCCAGCCATGCGCTCTCAGGTGTCGAACGCTCTGTCGCCAAAAAGCATTCCGGCGTGTATCCGGTTTTGATTATGGCCGACACCCTGAGGCTGTTTGGTCAGGGCGTCAAGGTTGCAGTGGAAGTCGCGGTGATGGCGGCGGACGCCGGTGCCTTGAGCGGCAATGATATCATTGCCATCGGCGGATCGGGCCACGGTGCGGATGCGGCCCTGGTGCTGAAACCGGCGCACCAGAACAATTTTTTTGATCTGCGCATCAGGGAAGTCATCTGCAAACCGAGAAGTTTCTAAATTTAACATAAATAATTCGGGTGTTGGAGTATTGGAGTACTGGAAAAAAATGGATTCAATCTGCATCAATTTATATGCATCACCCCACCACTCCACTACTCCATTACTCCAAGCCCATATTGAACCATGATCTTCATTGCCGGTGTTTCACCCAAAAAAAAGATTTTAGATCAAAATCCGCGCCGATGTTCGGTGTGCGGATTGAACCAGGCGTACGAGCAGCGCATCGATCATTATCTGAGCCTGTTTTTTATTCCTCTATTTAGAGTCAAAAAAGGCGAGCCCTTTATCGTGTGCGAGCGCTGTGAACAGACCGGCCAGGGGTTTGGGCCGAATTTTGCCCAAAAGCAATCAGATGCTTCTAAGACATGCAGGGGATGCGGCAAAACCCTGGATCAAGATTTCAAGTACTGCCCGCAGTGTGGAAAACGGGTTTGATTGTTGCGGGTTCCGGGTGGCGAGTTACGAGTTGCGTGTTAGAGGTTATGCGTGTTTGTTGATTTGATTTTTCTAGCGCGGCGATGGGGACAAAAATTGATGGGATTCATTGTCCTCGTCCTCCTGCTTAACCTCGGTTGTTTTCAAGCTCTGTCTTATAACAATACTAACGGGTTGCAAGCCGTAACATGGATATTTCAGTATTAAACGCGCAACTCGAAACTCGCAACCCGCAACGATTATAACTATGGTACTGAAACTCCTGAAAGTAAAAACGTGACTAAACACCTGCCAATTGAAAAAAATACCCCCCCCGAACGCCATATTGTCCTCGTGTCTCCCGAAATCCATTGGAACACCGGCAACATCGGTCGGACCTGTGTGGCCACCGGATCCTATCTGCACCTGATCAAACCCCTGGGATTTTCGCTGGACAGCAAACACCTCAAACGGGCGGGGTTGGACTACTGGGAACGTGTTAAACTCAAAATTTGGGATGATTTTGACAGCCTGCATTCATCCCTCGAGCCACAGCCGCATGAGGTAGTGATTTTTTCTAAAACCGGAGCGAAGTCGCTCTGGAGCTTACCGTCAGCATCCCGCCTATTTCTGGTTTTTGGCTCCGAAACAAAGGGACTACCCGCAGACATTCGCAGCATGTATGCGGATGCCACCTATCACATTCCCATCACCCAAGATATCCGATCATTAAATCTTTCCACGGCTGTTGGCATTGCCCTTTATGAAAGTCTGCGTCGGGTACCTTCTTTTCATGGCTGGCAGATACCCTGAGCAAATAATTTAAAGTGTTGGATATTTTGCAAATTCAAGTATAATAAGGTAAGTGGCAGCTTAATCAATGGGCATTATGTGTAAAATCAAAATTCATTACTTTTGGCCTATTGACATTTATAGTAATGTGATTATTTTCAACTAATTCTCAGCTTAAAGTCTTAATCCATCTTCAAAGGAGGATGATTTTTAATGCGTTTCGATAAATTTACCATAAAATCTCAGGAGCTTATACAAAGCGCTCAGTCGTTGGCATCACAGCACGACAACCAGCAAATAGAACCCGAACACATGCTGGCCGCTATGCTTGATGAAAGCGATGGGATCGCTGCTGCCATGCTGCGCAAACTCGGCGCATCCCCAGGTGACATTGCCCGGGAGGCAAAAACTGCGGTTGACAGACTTCCTAAAATTAGCGGTAGCGCAGCATCAGATGTCTATATTTCTTCTAGAACCCAAGCCGTTCTGGAACAGGCATTTTCCGAAGCCACCCAGATGAAGGACGAATATGTCAGCATCGAACATATGCTGTTGGCCATATCCGAAGAAAAAACCGGCGAAGCAGCCAAGGTTTTAGCGCGTGCCAGCGTCGCCAGAGATTCGATCTTGCAGGTTTTGCAGGAAATAAGAGGAAAACAACGCATCACCGATCCCAATCCGGAAGACAAATATCAGGCGCTTGAAAAATTTAGCCGCGACCTGACGGACCTGGCCCGGCTGGGTAAATTGGATCCGGTAATCGGCCGGGACGAAGAGATTCGACGTATCGTCCAGGTATTATCCAGACGTACGAAGAACAACCCAGTGTTGATCGGTGAACCCGGTGTCGGCAAGACCGCCATAATTGAGGGTCTGGCGCGGCGAATTGTGGAAGGCGATGTTTCCGAAACGCTTAAGAATCGACGGCTGGTGGCCCTTGATATGGGCGCGCTGATTGCCGGTGCCAAATATCGCGGAGAATTCGAAGATCGCCTCAAAGCGGTTTTAAAGGAAGTGGAAGGCGCCGAAGGCGAAATTATATTATTTATCGATGAGTTACACACGGTAGTAGGCGCCGGAGCCGCTGAAGGGGCCGTTGATGCCTCCAATATGCTCAAACCGGCGCTGGCACGCGGTACGCTGCGCTGTGTGGGTGCCACCACGCTGAATGAATATCGCAAATACATTGAAAAAGATGCGGCTTTGGAGCGCCGCTTTCAGCCGGTTCTCGTCAAGGAGCCCACAGTGGAAGATACCATATCGATCCTGCGGGGCCTAAAAGAAAAATACGAAGTCCATCATGGTGTCCGTATTCAGGACTCGGCGATTGTGGCGGCGGCCACTCTTTCGAATCGCTATATTTCCGATCGTTTTTTACCGGATAAAGCCATTGATTTAATTGATGAATGTGCCTCCAAACTCAGAATTGAGATTGACAGTATGCCGGCTGAGATCGATGAGGTCCAGCGTAAAATTACCCAGACCGAAATTGAACGCCAGGCCTTAAAAAAGGAAAAAGACCCGGCTTCAAAAGACCGCTTGCAGAAACTAGAATCCGAACTGGCCAATATGAACGACGAACTGACCAAAATGAAGGGTCACTGGCAAAATGAAAAGGATCTGATTCAGACCATTCGTAAAATAAAAGAAGAGCAAGAGCAGTTGAGCACTGAGGCCCAACTGGCTGAAAGAGAAGGCAATCTGGCCAAAGTCGCTGAGCTGAGGTACGGTAAAGCCTTGGAACTTGAAAAACAGCTGGATGAAGCCAATCAAAAACTTTCCGAGCTTCAGCAATCCAGTAAAATGCTCAAAGAAGAAGTCGATGACGAAGATGTCGCTGAAGTGGTTTCCCGCTGGACTGGAATTCCGGTCAGCAAAATGCTGGAGGGAGAACGCGATAAACTGTTGCACATGGAGCAGCGGCTTCACCGGCGGGTGATCGGCCAAGACGAAGCGGTGGCAGCGGTATCCAATGCCGTACGGCGCGCACGCTCCGGACTGCAGGACCCCAACCGGCCGATCGGATCCTTTATTTTCATGGGACCTACCGGTGTCGGCAAAACCGAATTGGCCAAGGCGCTGGCGGAATTTATATTTGACAGTGAACAGGCCATCGTTCGCATTGATATGTCCGAGTATATGGAAAAGCACTCCGTTGCCCGGCTGATCGGCGCCCCTCCCGGCTATGTCGGCTACGAAGAAGGGGGTTACCTGACCGAGGCAGTCCGTCGTCGACCCTATTCGGTGGTGTTGTTTGATGAAATCGAAAAAGCGCACCCGGAAGTCTTCAATATCATGTTACAAATATTAGATGATGGACGTATGACCGACGGTCATGGCCGCACCGTTGATTTCAAAAACACGATTGTCATTATGACGTCCAATGTGGGCAGCCAGTGGATTCAGGAACTGGCAACCGCCGATCGGGAGGAAATGGAGAAGCGTGTAACCGAATCCCTGCGGGCCAGTTTCCGGCCGGAGTTTTTAAACCGCATCGATGAACTCATCATCTTCCAGAGCCTAACAGCCGACGACATCTTAAAGATTGTCGACATCCAAATGAATCGACTGAGTCGCCGTCTTGCTGACAAAAATATCGAGCTTATATTAACGAATGGTTCGAAAGAGCTGATCGGCAAAAAGGGTTATGATCCGGTCTTTGGGGCCAGGCCCCTAAAGCGTGTGATCCAGCAATATATCGAAAACCCATTGTCCTTGGAGATCCTCGAGGGTAAAATCCCGGAGGGTGCCCGCGTTAGGGCCGAATCCCAGGGTGATAAAATTGTTTTCAAGACAAATTAACGTCCCATAATCATGAAAACAGCCCGGCTCTTTGCGAGCCGGGCTTTTATTTTGGGTGCTAAAATTTGAAAATCCTATTGTAATCTACGTTCACCCATCGTAATATCCTGACGTTTATAATAGGATATCAATTTCTTATGAGTCGATCCGTTCCTGAAAAATTACGGCGTTTTTACGATCAGTTTTCCGGCAGCCATCAAGTGCTGATTGTGATTAACGCCGATCCAGATGCTATTGCCAGCGCCATGGCGGTGAGACGCCTTCTGTGGCGCAAGGTTCCTAGTGTAACCATTACAAATATCAACACAATCAATCGACCGGATAATTTGGCCATGATACGGCTGCTGGGCGTCAAACTGGTTCCTTTTGCGGATATCAAAGCGGATCAATTCAGCCGGGTAGTCCTTGTTGACTCGCAGCCGGACCATAATGAATTTATGGCCAATCTCAATGTGGATGTCATCATCGATCACCACCCGGATTCGGGTTACAAAGCGCCGTATGTTGATATTCGACCGCAATACGGCGCCACTTCCACCATTTTAACTGAATATTTGCGTTCGGCCAAAATACAGCCCTCCACCAAACTGGCGACCGGTTTATACCACGGCATTAAAACCGACACCAATGATTTCAAAGGCAAGACGCAAATTGAGGATGTCCGCGCTTTTCAATATTTGTTCCGTTACGCCAATATCCATCTGGCCCGCAAAATCGAACAGGCAGATCTGCGATTCGACCTTTTAAAATACTTTAAAATTGCGCTGCAAAACATGCGGCGACGAAAAGGCAAAGTCTATGTCCATTTGGGCCCGGTGGTTAATCCGGATATTTGCGTGCTGATTGCCGACTTTTTTATGCGCGTTAATACAGTCACCTGGAGTATCGTGTCCGGTATTTGCGATAAAAAGTTGACCATCATCTTTCGCAACGACGGTATTCGAAAAAATGCCGGCAAGGTCGCCAAAGAGGGCTTTGGCATGCTGGGCAATGCCGGTGGGCATAAAAACATGGCCCGGGCAGAAATTGCGCTTAGTGAATTGAAAGACCGCGTGGATACACGGGATGATAATAAGCTGCTGTCCTGGATTATCGGGCGGACGGCTCGCCGCGCAGAGCCTAAATAGCCAAAGGATGTTATTTGTTATTCGTTATTGGTTATTTGAAAAATCGTGAATTGCAGACACTCAAACCCAATAACTAAAAACCTATAACAAATAACTGTGAATAGAAATTTACGAGCACAGTTAGAGAAGGAACCTGTTAAAGATGTCATCTGTCCAGTCAGGTATAAAAGTAACGATACTGGGATCGGGGACCTGTGTGCCGTCGCTGGAGCGCAGTTCCTGTTCGGTTCTGATGCAAGTCGGATCGTCAAAGCTTTTATTTGATAGCGGACCGGGCACCATGCGACGGCTGCTGAAAGCCAACACTACCATATTCGATTTGTCCCATATCTTTTACAGTCATTTTCATCCCGACCATTCAGGCGAATTTGTTCCTCTGCTGTTTGCCACCAAGTACCCGGACGGCAGTCGACGGAAAAGTCCCTTGACGGTTGGCGGCGGCCGTGGTTTGCGGAACTTCTATGAGGGATTGAAGAACGTCTACGGCCAATGGATCGAACTGCCGCCCGGCATGCTGGAGATCATCGAACTTGACAATAAAAATGCCGATGCGATTACATTTGAGGATTTTTCCGTTTACACCGCTCCGGTAAAACATAACGAAGAAAGCATTGCTTTCCGCATTTCCAGCACTGATGGATATTCGGTGGTTTACACCGGAGATACGGACTATTGTGAATCGATCATCGATCTTGCCAAAGACACCGATCTGTTGATCTGTGAATGTGCACTGCCGGACAAATTGCGGGCACCCGGTCACTTAACCCCCTCACTGGCAGGAAAATTGGCAACCAAAGCCGGTGTTGGCAATCTGGTCTTGACACATTTTTATCCGGAATGTGAAAAAGCAGACATCGCAGCCGAATGCCGCAAGAGCTACGCCGGCCACCTTGTTCTGGCCGAAGATCTGATGGAATTGGAAATCCGTTGAATTGGTTCGATTGGTTTAATTGGTTTTATTTGTTCTTGCCCATGTTCACATCAAACAAAATAAATCAAATTTTTAACCAATCAAACCAATCAGACCAATACAACTAATTTAACAAACCATGAAATACTACCCTGTAAATTTGAATATTAAAAATCGCCCGTGTTTGGTTGTGGGCGGCGGGGCCGTGGGCACCCGTAAGGTGAACACTCTGCTAGTTTGTGGTGCCCGGGTGACGGTTGTCAGCCCAGATCCCACGCCACAGCTGAAAAAACTGGCTGCACAAGGAGCCATCCAATTAAAAGAACGCCCTTACCGCAGCAATGATGTAGAAAAGAAGTTTCTGGTCATCGGCGCCACAGATGATGAACGCTTAAATCGGCAAATCAGCAACGATGCTGAGCGGATTAACACTTTGTGTAATATTGCCGATCGACCCGAGGTTTGCAATTTTATCCTGCCGGCCATCGTCCGTCGCGGAGATCTGGTGATAACGATTTCCACTTCCGGTAACAGCCCGGCCATGGCTAAAAAACTGCGACTCGACCTGGAAAAACAGTTCGGCGATGAGTACGCCGATTTTCTGAGCTTAATGGGCGCCATTCGCGAGAAACTGTTAAGTCAGGCCCACGAGCCAGAGGCGCATAAAGACCTTTTTAATGAATTGATCGATAGGGATCTCATCGCACTGATCAAAGCCAACAACATAATAAAAATCAATGCCTTGCTGCTGGACGTATTGGGAGAAGGTTTTAAAATTGAGGATCTATTACCTGAATTTTGCATGAAAATTAATGAGAAGTTGTAAATATACTTAAAGGCAGCTAGTCAAACAAATCGATGAAGTTACATAACATGCATTTTTCTTAATGGATCAAAATCATTTTATCTCATTAATTTTCACCCGATGGGCGAGCCGGAGGCTTCCATCTGCTGCGTTATTAAGGGCGAGGCACAGTACACTATAGCCTCGCCCTCAAGTGCCTTGCATACGAAAGCCCCGATTCGTGCAAATTCAGGTCACACAGAAAAAATTTCATGGCATTTTGATAAGCAAAGCCTTTGTGGAGCATATATGGAATCGATAGTTATCGTTAGCGTTTTACTGTACCTGCTAAGTTCGGTCGGCTATATTGCGTATTTATTTATTCAAAAGGACTATCTGCAACGTGCCGGTTTTTTTCTGCTGTTGATTGGGTTCTTATTTCATACCTTGACCATTATTTACGGTTTTATCAAAAGCGGGCATTTGCCGGTCAGCAATATGCATGAAACCCTTTCTTTTGCCGGTTGGGCGATTGCCGGCGTATTTTTGGGCGTAACCCTCAAATATAATTTAAAAATTTTAGGAATATTTGCCGCCCCCATCCTAACCGTATTGATGATTGCCGCATCACGGCTTCCCAATGAGCCGGCGGCGGTGACCAACATTTTCAAAAGCTTTTGGCTGATCAGTCATGTGATCGTCATCTTCATCGGCGAAGCGGCGTTTGCCCTGGCCTGCGGGCTAGGGATTTTATACCTGCTTCAAGAAAATGAAATTAAAACCAAAAAACATCGATTCTTTTTTAAACGGTTACCGTCCTTGGAAATGCTGGATAGCATTGGATACGTCTGTATATTCGTAGGCTTTGCCATGCTCACCCTGGGCCTGGTCACCGGCTTTGTCTATGCCAAAGCGGTTTGGGGTCGTTTCTGGAGCTGGGATCCCAAAGAGGTCTGGGCCGGAATCACCTGGCTGTTTTACGCTGTTTTGCTTCATGGGAGGCTGACCGTCGGCTGGCGCGGGCGACGCTCGGCCATTATGGCCATCATCGGATTTGTGGTTCTCATATTTACGTTTTTAGGTGTCAATCTTTTGATGGAAGGGCACCACGAAGAGTTTACACGGTTTTAGCAAAGCGCATGGCGCATAGCGCATGGGGTTAATTCCTCATTAGCTTTTACCCTTTGCTCTATGCCCTATGCCCTATGCATTTTTAAACGTTTCAATTAGTTACAATAAGACAAGTACAAGCCATGCTGGATATCGTATTACTGGGCATAAATCACAACACCGCTCCAATCGAGCTGCGCGAGTGCATCGCCTTTACAGAGGACCAGTCAAAATCTGCCCTGCATTCGCTGATGCGAAATACGTTCATCAAAGAAGCACTTCTTTTTTCAACCTGCAACCGGGTGGAAGTATTGGTGGTCACCAACGATAACGCTCGCGCGGTCGCAGAGACCAAGAACTTTATCGCTGAATTTAACAAAATCCCGCTGGCGCAATTTGAAGATGCCCTCTATGTTCATGAGGGCAATGAAGCGGTACGACATGTGTTTCGCGTTGCCGCCAGTCTGGATTCAATGGTTGTGGGTGAGCCTCAGATTCTGGGCCAGATAAAAGCTGCATACCGAACCGCTATAGATGAAAAAACCTCCGGTGTCATTTTGAATCGTCTACTGCACCGTACTTTTTTTGTTGCGAAAAAAATTCGTTCCGAAACCGGCATCGGCGATCGCGCGGTTTCCATCAGCTATGCCGCCGTTGAGCTTGCCCGTAAAATCTTTGGCGAGTTGGAAGCTAAAGAAGTATTGCTTATCGGCGCCGGAGAAATGGCTGAATTGGCCGTTGAACACCTCATCCGTGGAAAGGTTGATCAAGTCTGGGTGGCCAACCGAACATTTGAAAACGGTGTTGAACTCGCCGAGCAGTTTAACGGTCAGGCCATTCGATTCGAAGAAATCCCCGAAAGTTTAAAGACTGTCGATATTATTATCAGCTCAACCGGCGCATCCGAATATGTGATTCGCCCCGACCAGGTTAAGGGCGTCATTCGTAAAAGAAAAAATCGACCTATATTTTTTATCGACATCGCTGTACCCCGGGACATCGACCCGGATATCAACCGTCTTTCAAACTGCTATGTCTATGACATTGATGATTTGAAGGGAATTATCGATGAAAATATCGAAGATCGCCAGAAGGAGGCCATTAAAGGCGAACGGATTGTTGATGAGGCTGTAATTCGGTTTCGGGAATGGTATGAAAGCCTTGATGTGGTTCCGACGATTATCGCATTGCGCCAAAAAATGACCGCCATTGCCGAAGCGGAACTTAAAAAAACCTTACAGGCAAGTACGATTTCAAAACAAGAAGCCAAATCTATTCAAAAAATGGCCGATTCGCTGATCAATAAAATTTTACACGATCCCACCCAGTTCTTGAAACGCAACGGCATGCGAGAGGATAAATCCTTATACATTGATTCAGTTCGAAAACTGTTTAATTTAGATGAATAAGGTTGCGCTGCAACCGGTTTTGGGTATTCGGTATTAGATATTGGTTAGCGGAAAACAAGGACCAACAGAGAAAGGTGATTATCACATCATTAGGAATTCTGGAGTTGGAAAGGGTAAAACAGATTGTATTGATTTGATAGCATGCTGAATGCATAATTTTGGTGCCAGATGCAGATTGTTTCCGCTGATTTTTCCTCTCAGAAAATCAGCGGAAAATAAAATTTCTCTGCGTTCTCTGCGTCTCTGCGGTGAATTTAAATTCTGGTAAGGAGGAAATGTTTTGAGCAAAACAGCATACCTATTTCCCGGCCAGGGATCACAGAGCGTGGGCATGGGGGAAGAATTCTATAAGGAATTCGACTTTGTTCGTGAAATTTTTGATATGGCCGAAGAAACGGTCAAAATGCATCTCACTAACCTGTGTTTTAAAGGTCCCATGGAAGAACTGACGCAAACGGTCAATCTGCAACCAGCGGTGACCACAGTGAACCTGGCGTGTCTGGCGGTTTTAGAAAAAGAAAGTGTCGCTTATGATTCTTGCGCCGGTCACAGTCTCGGTGAGTACAGTGCTTTAAATGCCGCCGGCGTTGTGTCTGCTGAAGATACAATTAAACTCGTTTATAAAAGGGGCTCTCTTATGCATCGGGAGTCTACCAAAAACAAGGGCGTGATGCATGCCATTGTGGGGCTTCCCATCGCTGATGTAAATCTTATGGTTGCTGAGGTTCAGCCACAGGGCATTGTGTCAGTTGCCAACCACAACAGTGAGCTGCAGATTGTCATCACCGGCTCACCGGAACCTGTTGAAAAGGTCTCGGCGCTGGCAAAGCAGAAAGGCGCCAAAGCCATACCGCTGAAAGTCAGCGGTGCCTGGCACAGTGAACTGATAAAGGGTGCCGAAGATGAGTTTAACGCGGTCCTTGCAGAAATTGATTTTGGCGCCCCTGAAAAGGCTGTGGTGTTAAATGTGACCGGCGATGTTGTTTCGGAAGCTGACGATATCAAGGCATATATGCAGCAGCAACTGTGCAGCCCGGTAAAATGGTATGATGCCATGGGCCAACTGATCGATCAGGAGATTGATACTTTTGTAGAGGTAGGTCCTGGAAGGGTTCTGGCCGGTTTATTAAAAAAGATTTTACCGACGGACTATCCGGCAAAAATATTCAATGTCAGCAATATGAAGCAGCTCGAAACGTTTTTCAAGGAAACGGCATAGCCCCGTAGTGCCATTCAGAACACACACAAAATGTAGGTATCTAACAGAAATAATTAGTTTATTAGCATTAAACACCCCGATTTTCTGAAGCTGCCGTCTGGTTACAACCGTTTTCGGGTGTTTGACGTTTGTTGTCTGAATCCTGCAGGGTCAATTCAGCCCGGAAGCTGTTTTTCAGAGTGGCGGTGGCGGATCATAGCTGCCAAACGCAGTTCATGTCAGTTGCAGTTCTGACATAAGTAGTTAAAATAGCTAAAGTTATTAATATATAAGACCGATATCTCCTTATGGATTTGTGGTTCTATCTGTATCAATATATTGTCGCCTCGAAGCCAAGATGATATAATCGATAAATATTTGAAAAACACAATTAATGCTTTACAGGCAAATTGAGTTGTGCTAATGAAAGCAATTTTTGAAAGTCCTTATATGCATGGGAAAGACTAGGGGTTAGACTTATGAAAAAGAAAGACAAAGACTATTTTAAAAAATTGCTCACAGATTGGCTGGAAGAGCTTTTAGACCAGGCCGGAGATACCGTGTCCGGTATGACCGTACCGAAAGAAAATTTTCCGGACCCCACCGATCGTGCCGCACTTGAAGCTGATCGCAATTTCATGCTGCGAATACGAGATCGAGAACATAAATTGATTAAGAAAATTAAAGAGGCCATCGGCCGCCTGGAAAATGATACCTACGGTATTTGCGACTCCTGCGGCGAAGATATCTCGTTAAAACGGCTAAAGGCTCGGCCGGTTACGACTCAGTGTATTGACTGTAAATCCAAAGAGGAGGCGTTAGAAAAGGCTCTTGGATTATAACGATAATCTGGGGATAGATCTTCACATACACTCAACCGCCTCAGATGGCTCCTTGACACCAGCATCAATTCTCGACCACGCCCTGAAGCTGAATCTCGCCGCAATTGCCATAACGGACCACGATTCAATCGACGGATCTAAGGATGCCTTGCGGATCGGCATTCCCCCCTCTCTACAATTTTTAACCGGTGTCGAGATCAGCGCCGCCCACCCACCTTTTTTTCCAGGCTCCGGCAGTTTTCATATTCTGGGGTATGGCATCCGCCTTGACGATCCGGTCGTAAATCAAACGCTTAAGAAACTCAAGGAAGCCAGAAAAAATCGCAACCCTAAAATTGTCCGGCGGCTGAATGAGCTGGGCATTCCGATCTCAATAGATGAGGTCACGAAGATTGGAGGTAAAGGCCAGATCGGCAGACCTCACATTGCCTATACGCTGATGCAAAAGGGCTATGTGGCCTCTATCGGTGAAGCCTTCAAAAAGCTTTTAGGAACATCAAAGCCCGCATATGTCGACAAAGAGCGCATCGGGTGCAAAGAAGCCATCGACATGATCCGTGGTGCCGGGGGAATCGCGGCATTGGCGCATCCGGGTCTTTTGGATATTGCAGATGCACGCCAGACGGAAGCACTCGTTAAAAATTTAGTTGACATTGGAATGCGCGCTATTGAAGTATATTATCCGCAGCACACCAAAGAACAAACAGAAAACTTGACACAACTAGCAAGACGGTATGATCTTCTAATGACCGGAGGAACAGATTTTCACGGTGCTTTAACACCTGAAATTCAAATGGGATCTGGACAAGGAAATCTGTTTGTTCCACTGAATGTTTATGAGGCATTAAAGAGTGCTCAATCATAGGTGTTAGATAAAAACGGTCTTTAAGCAAAATCTTACCTTCGTTGGCAGCACAAATCCTCTGATGGATACACGTCTAATCAAAATTAAGCATCAATATTAGCGCAGGACCGTACGTATATGGATACCGATAATTCGCTCGACATCGAAGAAAAGCTGGGCTATCAATTTCAATCAAAAGCGTTGCTAGCAGAAGCTTTGAGACACAGCTCATATGTCAATGAGCAGCCTGAGTCAGATCTGCGCGACAACGAAAGATTTGAGTTTCTCGGCGATGCGGTGCTAAACCTTATCGTTGGCCACATATTGATGGAACGCTATCCGCACCTGAAAGAAGGCGACCTTTCCAGAACCCGGGCCAATTTAGTTAATGAGACCCAGCTGGCCACTATGGCGCGCGCCATAAACCTCGGATCCCATCTCCAGCTGGGCAAAGGTGAAATCCAAACCAATGGGATGGAGAAAAATTCCATTCTAGCCGGAGCCTATGAAGCGTTAATCGCCGCCCTTTATCTGGACAGCGGATATAAAGCTACGTTCAGCATAATCGAAAAAAACTTTGTGCCGATTCTCGATCAGGTTCATTCGGCCAGTGACAGTTATGACTACAAGAGCCGTTTGCAGGAATGGGTGCAGGAAAAGCATAGCACCATACCGAAATACAAAATTGTTGACGAACAGGGACCGGATCACGATAAAACTTTTTGGGTATCCGTAAAGGTTTTTGGAATTGAAGCGCAGGGCACCGGCAAAAATAAAAAAGCGGCCGAACAGGATGCAGCCCGCCAAGCGTTGGAGATTCTTAAAGATCAGCAATAAGTCGAATTAACCAAGGCAGGTGTCTTCTCTCATCAGACCGGTCCTCTGGCAGCCTGCTACTGGCAGCTGGCTCGTAAGAGCTCATGACTGTAAATCCGCATCAAACAAAAAGACCTTCACCTATAGGCACCTGTTTGTAACGAATTGGAAAAAATGATCGAAAACCCGCTACGACTAAAAGCCAGTCGCCAGAAGCCAGTGACCAGCGGCCAGCGGCCGGTCCCAAGAAGCCAGGAGCCAGAAGCCAGTGACCAGTCGCCAGACGCCCAAAGCCAGACGCCAGCGGCCAGATGCAAGCGGCCAGATGCCAGCCTGCGGCGAGCCACTCTCGGCCTGAGCTCGAGTCGAAGGCAGCCGAGCTGCAACCGACCGTTTATTGTGCCGGTTTTCCTACCACATGCCGGTTGTCCCCACCAATGTGTATTTTGCAATCAGTCTGCTATTACCGGAAAGCGTTCAACACCGACCAGCAAAGATGTTCACCATCAGATTAAAACCTTTTTAAACTTCAGGCGTAAACCACGACAGAACACTCAGATCGCCTTTTATGGTGGCAATTTTTTTGGTATTCAAGCACAAACTGCAGAGCGTCTGCTGGCACAAGCAACTCAATATGTTACCACAGGCCATGCGCATAGCATTCGTTTTTCAACCCGACCGGATACCATTCAGCGCCAACAAATGGCATTGATTAAAGATTATCCCGTATCCACCATCGAGCTGGGTGTTCAATCCATGGATGAGAGGGTGCTGAAGCTCAGCAAGCGCGGCCATAGTGCTGCAGATACGATCAAAGCAATGCATTTACTCAAGGAATTGGGGTATGAAGCCGGCGTCCAGCTAATGGTAGGTCTGCCAGGCGATAACGCTCAGCGCTTGCAAGCAACAGCCCAAAAAATAGCCCGCTTGAAACCGGACTTTATCCGTATCTATCCAACGGTGGTTCTGTCCGGCAGCCCCTTGGCCGCCTTATATAAAAAAGGCAATTATGTTCCCTTGAGCCTTGCAGAGGCGGTGAGCCAGGTTAAAGATCTCTACCTGCTGTTTAAACGTGAAAACATCCGTGTCATCCGGATGGGGCTTCAGGCATCAGTGGATCTGCAGAACGGATCAACGATCTTGGCCGGCCCCTATCACCCGTCGTTCGGACATCTGGTGTACTCAGAAATCTTTTTGGAAATGGCAATGTCGGCTATACAATCGGATCATTCAAAAGCGAAGTCTGTAATCCTGAATGTTCATCCGCACAGTGTTTCCAAAATGAGCGGCTTAAAAAATGAGAATATTAAACGACTTTGCCAGGAATTTGGTCTTCAAACAGTCGACATCGTCGCCGATGATTCCCTGAAAAAAAACCAATTGAAAATAAGCACCCGACCTTAAATTTAGCAAAGAAGATCCGTTTGAAAGAAAAAGATGTCTACGGATAATTTGGCAAGTTATCGAGATGAGTAGACATTAAATATTCATATGTAAAAATTGCGGATGGACTCTATTAAAAAAACTTGCATAACCCAACGACATTGACGTATGGAGTAAAAAGGGCAACGCTTACTCAGGTGTTATCGATGATAAATGGCGATAAACCGACTTAAAAATGGAGGTGAGCCCCATGGCAAAAAAGAAAGAAAAGAAAAGTAAAAAAGACGCGGCCAAAAAAAAAGCTAAAAAGAAAGCCACATCCAAGAAAAAAGGCAAAAAAAGAGGGAAAGGCAAAAAAAAGAAATAGAAAAATCATCCGTCCCCAAATCGATGCCACAGCTTTCGGCTCCATCACCATCGAAGGGCGCGAAATCGGAAATGATGTCATCCTTAGGCTGGATGGCTCTATCGAAAAACGCAAGAAAAAGCTCTCCAAAAGTGTTTACGGCACTTCACATACGATTTCTCGCCACGAGGTAAAGTACATCCATGAAAAAGGAGCACAGCTGCTGATCATTGGAACCGGCCAATATGACCGCGTGACGTTATCGGATGAGGCCGGGCAGTACCTTAAAGGCCAACAATGCCGTGTGAAACTGGAACCCACGTCTGAGGCAATTCAGACCTGGAATATGGCGAAGGCAAAAACCATCGGCCTTTTCCATGTAACCTGTTAAAGACGATGCGTTGACCATACGAGGTTATAGGGCAATCCGGCCCATAAAGCTGAATTGCCCTTTTTTATCGTTGTTGATAAGATGCATTGTCATCAATAAATGCTAAAGGAATCGGATTGAGGGAGTAAACCACCAGTGCCAACATGACAACCCTTACCTTCAGGAGGAATGAAAATGGCGACCAAATTGGATCATAGCACCCTGCTGGTTGCAGTCGATTTTACCCGCTTCTCGGAAGAAGCACTCCTCTTTGCAAGTCAATTGGCAGAGAAACTTGATGCTCTGCTTCTAGTGCTGCATGTTATCCATGATCCGGCAGAGGCACCGGGATTTTACGCCCAAAAAAGTAAACACAAAAAATACCTCCAATCCATGGAAGATGCGGCCGAAGAAATGATGCAAGAATTTTTGGCAAAAATGCAAAAAGATTATCCGGATCAGAAACCGATTAAAAAAGCCGAAACGCTCTTGGTGGTTGGAACGCCTGTTACGCGAATCCTGGAAATCGCAGAAAAGAAACAGGCCAGCATGATTTTAATCGGTAGTCATGGCCGTACCGGGTTATCCCATTTGCTGATCGGATCAAAGGCCGAACGGGTTGTGCAACTATCACCCATACCGGTTACGGTGGTTAAAGGTTCAACCCAGAGGTAAACAATGGTTTTTCGCTAATTTAAGGAGATGACAAATGAAAGTGACGCGTTTGGGTCATGTGGCCGTTCTGCTGTTTTTCAGCACAAGTGCACTTTTTTTGTTCACACCCGCCGTTGCCGGTGCCGCAGAGAACTCACCAGCCGCAGAAATTAGTTGGTTTTTCCTGGCAATCGGTCTGCTCGGCGGCCTATCCCTTTTTCTTTATGGGATGGAGCGCATGAGCGACGCATTAAAGAATGTCGCTGGTGAAAAAATGAAAGATATCCTGGGAATGCTGTCAAACAACCGCATTATGGGAATGATCACCGGCGCCATCGTAACGGCTGTTATTCAATCCAGTTCGGTGACCACCGTCATGCTGGTTGGTTTTGTAACGGCTCATTTGATGTCTCTTTCGCAAACCATCGGCGTGATCATGGGCTCAAATATCGGTACAACTATCACGGCTCAGATTGTGGCCTTTAAAGTAACCAAATACGCCTTATTGCTGATGGCCGTCGGTTTTGGAATGCTTTTTTCTTCCAAAAGAGAAAAAATCCAGCAATACGGCTATATGATCATGGGGCTGGGGATGATCTTCTTTGGCATGGGGGTTATGAGCGATGCTATGCGTCCCTTAAGAACCTATCAGCCCTTTCTTGATTTGATGACCCAGATGTCCAACCCGGTATGGGGCATTTTAGTCGCCGCCCTTTTTACGGCTTTAATTCAATCCAGCTCCGCTACCACGGGCGTGATCATTGTGCTGGCGATGCAGGGGCTGATCACCCTGCCGGCCGGCATCGCTTTGTCTTTTGGTGCCAATATCGGAACGTGCGTGACTGCGCTTTTAGCCTCGATCGGCAAGCCCCGCGAGGCACTGCGCGTTTCTGTCGTGCACGTATTGTTTAATGTCTTGGGCGTGCTGATTTTTCTGCCCTTTATCGGTCCCTTTGCAGAATTTGTGGTGAGCATCTCTCCCTCACCGGCCGAAGGCCTGACAGGGCTTAAGGCCGCTGCATCGGTGCTACCGCGACAGGTTGCCAATGCCCACACCTGTTTCAATCTGACCTGTGCAGTGATATTTCTGCCGTTCGTTTCCCAAATGGCCCGCTTGGTTTACCGGTTGGTTCCGGATAAACCCCTGCCGGAAATTACAGGAATTCAAGCCAAATATTTAAATGATATGCTGTTTCATACGCCCAGCCTGGCGCTGGATGCGGCACGGCATGAAATCAAGCGCATGGGCAAACGCGTGGACCTAATGAATGCGGCGATGATGCCGGCCGTCCTGACCGGAAACAAAGAAACGCTGTTAGCCGTAAAGGAGATGGATGAAGAGGTCGATGTCCTTTACAAACATATCGTCAATTATCTGGCAAATGTCAGTAAACTACAGCTGAATGAATACCAGACACAAAAAATGCTATTGCTCATGGGGGCCATCAACGACCTGGAGCATATTGGCGATGTCATCGAAGTCAATATGGTCAGCCTGGGTGAGCAACGGCTTGAAAAAGGGATCAAAATTAGCGATGCGACCCAGAAGGTGATCAATACCCTGCATGTTGTCATCTCGGATGCGCTCAAAGCATCGGTGAGAGCCGTTGTAGAAGAAGATAAAGATTATGCCATGCGAGTGCTGTCCATGAATGAGGATGTGAAACGCCTGACATTAGAGGCTGACTTGCATCAAGCCCAGCGGCTCGTTTGTGAGGATTCGGGTAAATTTGCGGCCTATAGCTTGGAGATTGAAATTATCGAAAAACTCAAACGTATTTACTATCACGCCAAACGGATGGCCAATACCGTTGTGGCATCAGGCGTTGGCGAGGGAGTGCTGGCAGAAGCGGCCTAAAATGACGTATCTGTTGAGCGCCACTCCAAACCCGTTTGGTTGTTTACGGATGGGCGACACGTTTTTTAAATGGCGGAAAAAGCATCTTGGCAAATCTTGCTCAGGTGACCACCTTTACATCTTCGATGGACAGGATGCCGACCAACCGCTCCTTGTCAAGCACCGGGAGATGACGGAAGTGATGTTTGGTCATCAAGGACAAACATTTTCCGACTTTCTTATCAGGACTGATATGAATGACCTTGGTGGTCATGATCTCCCGAACCTTTGTTTCCTTAGACGATTTGCCCTTGAGAATAATCTTGCGGGCATAATCCCGCTCGGATAAAATGCCCACCATCTTTCCGTCTTCAACGACCACAAGTGCACCGATCTCTTTTTCGGCCATCAGCTGCAGTGCATTGTAAACGGTTGCATCCGGCGAAATGGTATACACATCATGCCCTTTTTTCTCTAGCAGCTTCTTAACCCGCATAATCTTTGAGTCCTGAAGTTCGTATAAAAGTTTTAACGCTTGCAGCCAAAGGCCATTCTGCGCTAAATCACGCTTCTTTCTCCAGGCTGTCTGTAATCGCGAGGAAAATATCCGTATCCCGTAAAATACCCACGGCTTTATCCTCCTGATATACCGGCAGGACACTTATCTTGTTTTGAACGATTTCGCGGAGTCCTTCCTCCAGGCTGGCAGACGAATCGATGGCCCCTCTGACGGTCAGCATGATATCTTTGATCAACATTTTTTGAGGCAGACCGCCGATTTGTGGGAAATAATTTTCGAGAAAACACTTAAAGTCCAAAATGCCCAAGAGTCTCTTGTCTTCATCGGTGACCAAAACGGTGCGGGGCCCCGCGATGGTGCGCATACCGCCTTCCAACTTGTAAAAAGATGTTCTCAATGATCGTGCCGCTTCCCGCAAAGTGGCCTCCGGGTGGATCGTTGCGTAATTTTCGATGGGAATCATTCGCTCCTTGATGGTTTGATCTAATGGCATGGCTTTCCCCCTCTCTCATAAGGTCCCTGATTTTTTGATGATACGTAATTCACCCGGTTCTGTCGCACAATGGAGAAAATCGAATGGTCTGGTTTTAAGTCAAACAATATGAAATGATCAGCCGGTACTAAGTTGCCAAGCCGTAAACCAATTATCCGGGTAAGTCCGTTGCTTTCAGCAAGTGTTCTTCGAGGAATCTGATTTCCTCAATGCCGGATATTAAAATCTGCGGATCGGTCTGCAATTCGTCATCGGGGACTTTATCTTCATAGTCGATTTGTGACAGCATATGCTTGATGCAGTTGAGTCGCGCCAATTTTTTGTTATCGGATCGAATGATGGTCCAAGGGGCCAGGGTGCGGTTGGTTTCGTTGAGCATCTGGAACTTTCTGACAGTGTAATCATCCCAGAGTTCCTGGGCCATTCTGTCAACCGGGGAAATTTTAAAGTGTTTTAACGGATCGGTTTCGCGTGAATCAAAGCGGCGCAGTTGTTCACTTTTCGAGACCGAAAAAAAGAATTTGAACAATTTTATGCCGTCTTTGACCAGCATCTCCTCAAGCAATGGGACGTCCTTTAAAAATCGCTTATTTTCCTCATCGCTGCAGAATCCCATCACCGGCTCAACCATGGCGCGATTGTACCAGCTGCGATCGAAAAGCACGATTTCACCGGCTGATGGCAGGTGTTGAAGATAGCGCTGAAAATACCACTGGGTGCGCTCCTTGTCGCTGGGTGCTAAAAGGGCTACGACCCGTGTGCCCCGTGGGTTGAGGTGTTCGGTAATGCGTTTAATCGTACCGCCCTTGCCCGCCGCATCGCGGCCCTCAAATAAGGATAAAATCCGTAACCCTCTGCTTTTAATGGACTTTTGCATTTTCTGCAGCTCAATCTGCAGCTTATGCAGTTCTTCTTCGTATTCTAGAGTGAATTTTTTAACCCAAACCGGTACGCGGCTTTTCTTCTTGGGCTTATCCTTATTTTTATAGGCCGTGTGTTCGATCAATTTCTTTTTGATCTTTTTACCTTTTTTGCCATCATCGGTTTTCGCTTCCTTTTTTGCTTTAGGGGCATGATCGTCGGCGGCTGATATTTGTTCCAATTTTTGTGGATTCGGATCGTTGGATTTGGATTCCGTTATGTTTTCTTTTGCCATCTTTCCATCCTCCAGTTATGGGTCAAGTTAAAAGTCCGATGCTTAAAAAGCAATTATGCACCTACGGATTAAGCCAATGACTTGCCGTAAGTCTTCAGCTGCACTTCCATGTTGAGCAATTCTCTCCCGCCGGAAGTGATAGCAGTCGGACCCGTTGTATCGCTTTGTTTGCGCGTCCTTCTCTGTGGCCAGTAATGCAGTGCAGATTATCGCTGTCGTCAATTCAATTTTTTGCCAACCCTGTACATCTTGGCATAAATACGGGGCAGTTCTTGTTGTTTAAGACCCTTGACAACATCTTCCACGGCATAGGGGATTCGAAAATGTTCTACGGCAATTTTGCCGGATGCGATCTTAAGGATTGCAAAAGAGGTCCGAGGATCACCGTCAAACGGTCGCCCTACACTGCCGGGATTGATGAAGTGGATCCCTTTGACGACCTTGTAATAGGACACATGTGAGTGGCCCATGATCTGAACCTGATAGACCGAGTCCTTGGCCAATTGTTCAAAACGGCTCTCAGGAGCCGTGGGAAACAGCTCTTCATCCCGATCCTCACGGGTTCCATGAAATACACCGATGCGGACACCGTCGGCAGTAAATTCCGTCTGCTCGGGCAAGGATCTCAGATAGTCGGCATTTTCAGGCTGCAGAGCCTCAACTGTCCAAAAATACATCACCCGCTTTTCATCTTTTCCGGGCTTTTTGAGTTTCTTGCCTCTTATGATTCTGAGTACTTTTCGATCTGTGTTGCCCAATATGCAGATGGTTCTTTTGCGCTCCCGAAACCATTGAATCGTCTCGTTGGGAAAAGTACTGTATACGGTAAAATCTCCGGTGTTAACGATCCAATCGAACCGATCCGGCTGGATGTACTTTATAATCGCGTCCAATGCCGGGTAATTTGCATGGATATCTCCAAGTAATAATATTTGGGTCATTTAGGGACGTGTCTGCTTCAGCAATTTAGAATCGGAAGGAATCGTGTTTACGAGTAAGCAGTTCTATTTAAAGGCACTAATGCATAATTGTCAAGCCGAAATAGTAAAGTGATTTTATAAAAAATTAGAAATGTTACGTGAGGTATCAAAGGAGTGCAGCAATTCAGCGTTCATAATTGACCGCACGCGTTTTTATCCACCCAGATTCTGGATCTGCTGATATAAATTAAGGTGTTCAACACGCGCGAGGATTAAAATGGCCAAAACCGGCTTTTAGGGCGTTAGATCTTGTTTGAGGGCCCCGCCGGTCGGCAGGATTTCACATCTTGATTTTTTATATTAGGGTGTTCAACAAGGCCTTTGTTAAAAAAAACTGAAACGCGTTTCATTGACCAAAACCGGCTTTTAGGGATTTAGATCTTGTCCGAGGGTAAATGAAAAACGAAACGCGTTTGAATGGCCAAAACTGGCTTTTAGAATAAAAAACTAAACGCATTTCAAAACATTTAGATTTTGGTTCAGGGCTCGGCGCGAGGAGTCGGAATGACGGAGCGTACATCTAGTACGTGAGTAAATTCCGACTTCGAGCAACACCGCCCTGGGCCAAAAGATGAGTGTTTTGAAACGCGTTTTAGGGTAGACGGACAACGAGTACCGGCACCTTCGATCGTCTAATCACCCGTCGTGCGGTGCTACCCAGCATGACATCTTCCAGCGTACTCTGCCCGTGGGTTCCCATGACAATCAGATCGCAGTTGTGTTCTTCAGCGCTTTTAATAATCTCCTCGACCGGATTGCCTCGCTGGACAATAATGTCATCGGTGGTAAACCCATCGCCTTTCTGTTGCTGCTTTACATCTTCACTGAACTGATGCAGGGCTTCTTTGATGGCCAGATGATCGCGCCTTTTGCCGATCAGGGCCTCTTTGGCCTCATCCATTTGCTCGGATTTGATGGCCTGCCAGCTCTCCTCACTGATATAACCGATAACCGTCTGGTCCAAAAGCGCTGGCACTTCGGGCAGCACATGAATCATGGTGACAGAGGCCTTGTAAAGGTCTGCCAGGCTGACGGCGTATGCAAAGGCATAGCGGGCATTTTCGGAAAGATCGGTGGCATACAATATTTTTTTGACATTAACTTTAGGAAGGTCCATTTTTTGCCTCAAAATATATTAAAGGGTAAATTTTAGCTGACCGGCGCTTTTTTAAACTTGCCTTTCAAGGGCTTAAGCCAGATCCCGCTCAAAATCCAGGAATACGCATACGTGCCAAATAAAATCAGCACAAACGCTTTAATGATATCCCAGGCGCTGCCGTTTAAGGAAAAGCCCGGCACATAGCCGAACAAAAACGGGCCCAGATACAGAAATTTGGCAAATTTAAAAGAGGTAAAGGCCGTTTTCCACATATTGGCCTTGGCAATCGTGGCCCCCGCAAAAGCGGCGATGCACACCGGCGGGGTAATGTTGGAATCCTGTGACAACCAGTAAACGATCATATGGGCTGCGATTTCATTGACCCCCAGATGGATTAAGGCCGGTACGGCCACCACCGCCGTAATCAGATAGGCGGCGGTCACCGGGACCCCCATCCCCAGCACTAGGGAAGCCAGGGCGATAAACAAAATCGTCAGAATCAGGGACCCGCCGGCCAATTCGATCACAATATCGGCAAAGGTCAGCACCAGCCCGCTGTAAGTGAGCACGCCGATAATAATGCCGATGACCCCTACGGTGGCGCCGATTTTGAGACTGTTTTCAGCGCCGGCCCGGGAGGCTTCCACAAAGCTAATCAGCTCGGTTTTGACATCCGCTCCTCTGGATCGGCGGTAGGCAAGCATAATGACGGAAAAAACCAAGCCATAGAGCACCAAAAGCTTCGCAGAAAAAACTTTTTCCATAAAAGCCGTACCGGATTCCCCCATGATCGGCTTGAGGATCCAGGGTAAAATCGTCCCACCGAGGAGTAAAAAGACCGCTATCCAAAATATCGTTAGATCGATTCGCGTTTCTTTGGTTTTGAAGCTAACCGCTACACAGGTGGCCAATCCCAGGATGGCGGAGTAGGCCGGCGAATAACCGGTCAGCATAAAAATCGTAATGACGATCAAAGGCAGGGTATACGGCCACTGGGTTTTCAGAATTTCAGAGGCGCTGTGTTCGCTTTTTTCGCCCCTGATATTATGCATCTTGGCTTCATAATGCACCATAATAAAAACGCTGAACACATACATCACCGCCGGAAATATGGCCACCAGCATAATTCTGGAGTAGGGAACACCGGTCAGCTCAGCCATGATAAAGCCGCCGGCCCCCATGATCGGAGGCATGAACATGCCGGAAATGGAGGCTGCCGGTTCGATGCCACCGGCCACGTGGGGCCTGAATCCGGCCTTTTTCATCATGGGGATGGTGAAGGCACCGGTGGAAACCGTGTTGGCGATGGCGCTGCCCGAGATGGAGCCGAACAGCCCGCTGGCAATGACCGACACTTTAGCGGGCCCGCCGATTCGGTGACCCACGGCCGCCAGCGGATAATCGATAAAAAAACGCTGGGCGCCGGACCTGTCCAGAAATGCTCCGAAAAGGACGAATAAGATCACATAGGTGGCCAGAACATTGGCCATAATGCCGAACACGCCGTCGCTTTTGTAGAAAATGCTGGTCGCCACCGCCGGAAAGGTATCCCCCGCATGAGCAAAAAGATCAGGCGCCAAATAGCCATAGACCGCGTAAACCAACATCAGCGCCCCGATGATAACAAAAACGGTGCCTACCACCCGCCGGGCGAGCTCGATGCCGATCAGAACCCCGATCATGGCCACGAACATATCGAATTGGGTCTCGGCGCCGGTGCGGTAGTTGATGGCTTCAAAATTGACAATCCAGTAACCGATGCTGAAGATCGACAGAAAAATCAGCAGATAGTCGACGACGCGCAGCCATTTGTGTTTGGACTTATAGACCAGAAAGACCAGAATGTAAGTGATGATCACGTATATGCCGCGGTGGTACTGGGTGGCGGCCGGTTGCACAACAGCCGAATAGGAGTAAAAAAGGACCAGAATGACGGCCAACACATCAAATACAATTTTTTCGAATTTATTTAATTTGTCGTACACTTTTTTACCCCCCCCTTATTGCGTATAACTTTTAGGATCGGCCATGAAATTCAAATATGGAAGATATTGATGCTGTTCCCAGAATCGTATGTGAGATATGGGATAGCCAGCATCAACTGATCACTGTGCTATACCCATATCTCACGTATTAGATCAAGCGGTAAAACCGCTTTAGCCTGTAATAAAATCGCACTGCGATTTTATTTCAGCATGCCTTTTTCTCTCCAGAATTTCTCGGCCCCCGGATGAAACGGGGTAACGATGTTGGTGGCCCCGGTTTTTAGGCTCATGTTCTTGAAGGTCTTTTTCTGACCGTACATGTGTTTGAGGCCTTCATCCGAGTAAATAATGGAAAGCAGCTCATAAACAACTTCCGGGGAAACCTTGGAATTGGCCACCCACAGAGCGCTGTCCTGGAAAGCACCTGCATCATAATCCACGCCTCGGTAAGTGCCGGCCGGAACCGCCAGCTTGCCGAAATACGGATACTTTTTATAGAATCCGGAAGCCTCGGCATCCGCATCCAGGTTCACCAGAGCAATATCATTGGTCTGGGCCGCCATAATGACCGCACCGCTCGGAAAGGCGGTAAACAGCCAGAAGGCATCCAGCTGTTTGTTGCCGAAGGCCGCGGCGGCATCGTTGTAACCCATGGCGTTGCGCTCGATCTTGTCCCAGACACCCATGTGGGAAAAGAACAACTCGCAATTGGCAAAGGCACCGGAGCCGGCATTGCCGACACCGACTTTTTTGCCGACCAGGTCTTTAACGCTTTTGATGCCCGAGCCCTGGCGAACCACCAGCTGGGCCGGTGCGCCGTACAGCCAGGCCACCGCCAGCACATTTTCGTATTTTTTGGGATCATTTTTCATCTGGCCGTTGCGGCCCAGCCACACATGACCGGAATAAACCACACTCATCTGCTGTCGGCCGGCATTGGTCTTTCTCAAATTTTCAACTGAGCCCGCAGATGTTTGGGCCTTGACGGAAAAATTCCCACTGGCTTTTACCGGATCATAGACCTGGATACCGTTGGCAACCACCTGGAAGGTTCCGCCGGCCGGTCCGCCGCCGAAGATGACTCTATCTTTGGCAAAGGCACTTCCGGAAAAGGCCAGGGACAACGCAAAAATTGCAATCAGAATCGTAAATATTTTGTTTTTCATGGTTATCTTTCTCCTAATCACGTTAGTTAATCAACATTCTGGTATCATACGACGCTAAAGTATAACCGTATGAAATACCATTTCAGTCATTGTCGTCATTGATATCAACATGCTTTTCCTTGCAGACCACCTCCTTTCAATTTTGTTGTGTCATCACGAACAAGGGGCAACCCTAAAACTTTAGCCCTTGGCGTTGCCACATGACGGACTTTTTTTATTTGAGGGGCAAAGCAAAATCGGCAGTCGCGTGTTCCCGGGGCCAAATGCACTCGAATTTACCATTCACAATTTGCAAAACTTGCGTCGGTAGAATGTTTTGCCTTTCAAAGTTCTCATATGATGTAAACTTAACCGGACCGAAAGGCGTCGTCATTTCAGTCTCGTCAAGGGCCTTACGGATACTTGCAGGACTCAATGATTCGGCTCTTTTCAAGGCATCTGCAGCCACCAGCAGGGCTGAATAGGCTTCGGCGCCATGGTAGTCGGGCGAACTGCCGTATGTGTCTGTAAATTGATCGTAATATTCTTTTGTCCCCGGATATTGTAAACAGGGTGTCCACAACGTAGCCGTCAACAGATGGTTGGCACTGGCGCCGGCTGTGGTGATAAATTTTTCGCTCGTGAAACCACCGGCACCACCAGTCAGCAATGAGTTGATTTTGGCCTCGCGAATATTTTTAACTAGCAGGGCCCCATCCTTGAGGTAGGAAACCATGTAAATCACATCCGGTGGATTTTCTTTCAAACGTGCCACAATGCGATTGAAATAGTCCGGCTTGAGCCTTTCTTTGTGGTAGGGCTCGATCGCGCGCAGCTCGATGTCATTGCCCCGGCAGAACCACATCATCCGCATGGCGCCGCTGGTACCGTAAGGGCTGTTTTCATACACGATAGCCATGGATTTAGGTCTGATTTTATTCATAAAAAAATCTTCCAGCCCATTGGTGTAGCCCTTGGCCGGCGGATTCAGCCGATAAACATTTTCCCATTTTCGTTGGGTGATGCGGTCATCGGCAGCGGTGCACACCAGAAAAGGCCGATCCAGCTTGTCGGCCATTCTGGCCATGAAGATGGTGTTGCTGCTCTGATAGCCGCCCACCAGCATAACAGCACCGTTTTTTTCGACCAGGTCGATAATCGCTTTTTCTCCCGGCTTTGGTTGGCCCTGATCGTTGGCATACACCAGTTTGAGTTGTCGGCCCTTGATGCCGCCCTGCTTGTTAATCGTTTCCAGGGCCATTTCAAATGAATTTTTCATCATCTTGGCATAGCTATAGGCTTCTGAATGCGGGATGCCAATAATGATGGGTTCAGACGCAGAACCGGTCACCGGGGCGCCTAAAACAGTGACAATTGCGGAAAGGATGACAAGGCAAAATGAACTTTTAAATGTCAGTTTCATGATCCACCTCCCATCATGGCCGAAACGGCAAATAATAGAACAGTGGAAAAACATCATAGGGTTGGCCCTGCAAAGACGGCCAATTTCCTTAAACAGCAGCCAACGCTATCTAAAAGCAAAATAGCCTTTGAATGAATGTGATCCTAACCGCTGTCATTCAACAAAAAGGGTGAGGTGGAGATTGATGCTATTCAGCGCAGAAAGGGCTATTTGCAACAATAAGGTATTAATACCTACAAGTAAGCGGGAATACTGTCAATTAGACGATTTCTGATTCTTTTGTCAGAAATTTTCTTACACATAAACGCCTAATTACCAAATACTAAAACACAATCGGCTAATTTCAATTTTCGGCGGGAGCATATTAATGAATTTTATCATACAATTCAAACACATAAGACTTGAACTTTCGGCTGACTTTTTTTAAACCATTTGCTATCAAAAGTCGCTTGGTGTAAATAAATAAGTGTAAATATTACCGATGGAACTTATCAGGCATTTGTCGAAAGTGGGTCATCGACTTTTATGCCCGGAAACATAAATCATGAAGCTTCGCATCATTTTAATCGTTTTATCTTTGCTGGCTTTTTTATCGGCTTCCAGCGGCGGGTATCTGTATTATCATTCATTGAAAGAATCCGCC
>JAAUXY010027712.1_pt1 | contig 41581 bp, 42 predicted proteins | sample 7278121 | NCBI WGS metagenome assembly JAAUXY01 (sample SAMN14350117, study PRJNA611818) | marine sediment metagenome | isolation source: surface marine sediment (1.8m) | place: French Polynesia: Moorea | collected 2018-08
ATTTGATCGTCGGTAGTTACCTCTATGCCAAACCTAATGTCCGAAAGTGGTTTGACACCTATGAATCGGTTTAGCGAGAGAACTTTCGAACGCCCGCTCCCGCCCGGACTCATTCATCTGCGAGTTAACCAACTACGAGATTCGGGCCGCCGCTGTTGAACCTGGCGGCCGCTCGGCGAGATGGAAGTTTTGGACTCGAGGGACGCTTGCTCAGAGCTCCACTGGTTCATCGTCGAAAAACACCGTGCCACTCAGCCCGCTTTCCCTGAAAGCGTCGACGAACAGCTTTTTGACGAACGTGCGCGTGGCCGGCTCGGCAATCACCCTGGCATCCAGGTTTCCCGTGATTTCAGCAACCGTAACGAGGCGCTTCATTTTGAGGTCAACAGTAATTTTCATGTCGCGTCGTTCCTGAATGCACAGAGTAAGCAAAATACACCGGTGGAGGCGGCTCGTTGACGAGTTTTTCCACAGCGTTCAATAATCCGCCACGTGGCGGATCTGCGAGCGGCCGACCAACGTCGTCATCGACCATATCGCGCGAGTGATAACCGCAGTCCGGCACGGCGACACCGTCCGGGCGGAAAAAACGCCAGTCGTTCTGGAAGTCCTTGTCAATGCGAAAGCGTCCTTCGTGCAAAAGCGTGTGATGTTTCGAGCAAAGCAGCATCAGCTGGTCCGTCGATGTCTCGCCACCGTTGGCCCAGTGCTCGATGTGGTGAATCTCGACAAAACGCTTGTTGTGACAGCCCGGAAATCGGCACGTGTTCTTGTCACGCGAGCGAACCGCGCGTTCAATGCCTTTCGGCACGACGCGTGACTTGCGTCCTATGCTCAGCGGTTCGCCGTTCTCCGCTTCGGTCAATACGACGGCCTGGCCATCGCAACAAAGACGTTTGACGGTCTCGTTCGGCACCGACGAACGTCCGACATCTCCCGCGAGCGCCGATTGGTCGACATGGATCGTGACGAGGTAGTTGTCCGAACTCCTCTTTGTATCCCCGGCGCTTCCCTGGAGGTACTCCTTGAGCATCGTGACGAAAGCATCCGCCTGCCGTTTCGACCACGACGTGTCGACAAGGTCCGGAACTTGCAGGCACTCGTCGTCACGCGCTTTGTCGAGCGCCTTCTCAATCAGTTCTCCGGTCTCGAGCGGCAGCTCGACCGTCACGGAGATCATAGCGCGCTCGGCGTCGCGGCGAAGTCGCAGCGAGCGATTGACAAATGCGCGTTCGGCGATGCTCAGCGATTCCGGCGTACCCATGCGAAGCTCGCGGCAGAAGTCGGCGACGTGGCTTGCCGTATTCCTCAAGGCAAAATCCAGTAGGTCCGCCTCGTTGCCGTCATTGGCAACGCGCGTCAGCGAGCGCACTTTCGAATACGAGAGTTCACCGGTCGAGAACGCCGCGCTGATCAACGGCAAGTGCTTCAGTGCCTGCGCGACCCGGACTTTCTCCCGCGCCGTGGCCATCGACAGGTCGCAGCGCCATGCGAGCCAGGTTGCCGTATTCTCGAGCCCCCACTTCAGGCAGCCGCCGCGTTCGTCGAATTCACGGATCATGACCAACAGCTCGTAGGTGGCTGCATTGATGCGCGTGCAGAGGCTGAGGATGCATTGATCGAGGTGCTCGATCGGCGTGAGATCAGCAGGCATGAGGGTACTCCCGAGGACGATTCAGTACCCTGTAAGTATATACAGTTTTCTCTAGAAAGTATATAAAAAACAATTAGTTATAGGATATTTTTGGCGATTGAAACCTGGTAAAACGCGCAGTTTCGGAGTGCTATAGTTCCTTCATGAAAACAATAATAAGAAACACCCTCGCAGTCGTGCTGGGGCTGGTTATCGGCAGCGCCGTCAACATCGGGCTGATCATGCTCGGACCGGTGCTGATACCGCCGCCGGCGGGCGTCGACGTCATGGACGCGGAGAGCATCGCTTCGTCCATCCACCTGTTCGAGCCGAAGCACTTCGTATTTCCGTTTCTTGCGCATGCACTCGGCACGTTCGTCGGGGCACTGGTTGCCTACGTAGCGGCGGCAAGCAACGGCTTCACGTTTGCGGTCGTCATCGGCGTGCTGTTCCTGTTCGGCGGCATCCTGAATTCGTTCGCGATACCGGCGCCGACGTGGTTCGTCGTATTCGACATCGTGGCCGCCTACATACCGATGTCGGTGCTTGCGATTCTGGTCGGGCGCAAGGTCAAGGCGTAACGTAGGGAAGACGATCAGGCGTCGGCGACCTTCGTCGTTTCCCGCGCGCGTTTCTCGAAGTTGTCCTGCCAGCTGGACCGCCGGCTCGCTGGCGCAACCTGCACGGCCGTCACTTTGTACTCGGGGCAGTTCGTCGCCCAGTCGCTGTACTCGGTCGTTACGACATTGGCGCCGGTCTCCGGGTTGTGGAACGTCGTGTAGACGACGCCGGGCTGGACCTTGTCGGTAATCGTCGCCTTGAGCGTGATGTCGCCTTTGCGGCTCGTCAGCGATACGAGGTCGCCTTCGTTGATGCCACGCAGCTCGGCATCGCTCGGGTGTATCTCGAGCAGGTCCTCGCCGTACCAGGTGTTGTTGGCCGTACGGCGCGTTTGCGCGCCGACGTTGTACTGCGACAGGACGCGGCCGGTCGTGAGCAGCAGCGGGAACTTGCGCGTGGTGCGCTCTTCGGTCGGCACGAAATCGGTCTCGACGAACAGGCCCTTGCCGCGCACGAAGGCATCGACATGCATGATCGGCGTGCCCATCGGTGCCGAGTCGTTGCACGGCCACTGCACGCTGCCGACCTCGTCGAGAAAAGCGAAACTCACACGGTTGAAGGTCGGCGTGAGTTCCGCGATCTCGTCCATGATTTCTGCTGCGCTCGCGTAGTCCATTTCGTAACCGAGCGCCTGCGCGAGTTCCTGGGTGATTCGCCATTCGTCCTTGCCTTGCGCCGGGGGCATGACCGGGCGCACGCGATTGATACGCCGCTCGGCGTTGATGAACGTGCCGTCTTTCTCGAGGAACGACGTGCCGGGAAGGAACACGTGGGCGAACTTCGCGGTCTCGTTCAGGAACAGGTCCTGTACGACGACGCACTCCATGCTCGAGAGCGCTTCTTCGACGTGCTGCGTGTTCGGGTCCGACTGAGCGAGGTCCTCACCCTGGATGTACATACCCTTGAAGTTGCCCGCGCAGGCGGCGTCAAACATGTTTGGAATCCGGAAACCGGGTTCGGGATCGATGGTAACGCCCCAGTGTTGCTCGAACTGTGTGCGAACTGCCGCGTCCGCGACCGGGCGGTATCCTGCGAGCTCGTGCGGGAACGAGCCCATGTCACATGAGCCCTGCACGTTGTTCTGGCCTCGCAGTGGATTTACGCCGACGCCGCTGCGCCCCAGGTTGCCCGTCGCCATGGCGAGGTTCGCCATGCCCATGACCATCGTCGACCCCTGGCTGTGTTCGGTGACGCCGAGGCCGTAGTAAATCGCGGCGTTGCCGGCGCTGGCGTACAAGCGAGCCGCGGCGCGAATCGTCCCGGCGTCGACGCCGGAAACCTCCGCGACTCGCTCGGGTGAATTCTCTTCGCGGAGAATCATCGTTTTCCAGGCGTCCCAGGAGTCGAGGTCGCAGCGCTCACGGACAAAGTCGTCGTCGGCGAGATTCCCGGCGACGATGACGTGGGCGAGGGCGTTGATGACGGGCACGTTGGTGCCCGGTTGCAATGGCAGGTGATACTCGGCCTCGATACGTGGCGACCGGACGAGACCGATCTGGCGCGGGTCGACGACGATGAGTTTCGCGCCCTGCCGCAGCCGCCGCTTCATCTGCGACGCAAATACCGGGTGTGCCTCTGTCGGGTTTGCGCCGATCACCACGATCACGTCGGCGTCCATCACGCTGTCGAAGGGTTGCGTGCCTGCCGACGTGCCGAGGGTCGTTTTCAGCCCGTAGCCCGTCGGCGAGTGACAGACGCGCGCACAGGTATCGACGTTGTTGTTGCCGAACGCGGCACGTACGAGCTTCTGCACGACATAGACTTCCTCGTTCGTACAGCGCGATGACGTGATGCCGCCAATGGACTTGCGACCGTACCGCGCCTGGATCTGACGGAAGCGCTCGGCGGTATGGGTAATCGCGGTTTCCCAGCTGACGGTGCGCCAGGGGTCGTCGACGCTGTCGCGGATCAACGGCTGCATTACGCGATCGCGGTGCGATGCGTAGCCCCAGGCAAACCGCCCCTTGACGCAGCTGTGGCCATGGTTGGCCTGGCCGTCTTTATGAGGCGTCATGCGCACGAGCTGGTCGCCCTTCATCTCCGCCTTGAACGAACAGCCGACCCCACAGTACGCGCAGGTCGTGACGATGCTGTGATCGGGCTGGCCGTGCTCGACGATGCTCTTTTCCATGAGCGTCGCCGTCGGGCAGGCCTGCACGCATGCGCCGCAGGACACGCATTCCGAATCGAGAAAAGCTTCGCCGATACTCGCACTTACTTTCGAGGCGAAGCCGCGGCCCTCGATCGTCAGCGCGAACGTGCCCTGCGTCTCGTCGCAGGCGCGCACGCAGCGGGAGCAGACGATGCACTTGCTGCCATCGAACTGGAAGTAGGGGTTACTGGCGTCCACACCCTCGTCGAGGTGGTTCTCACCGTCGAAACCGTAGCGAACATCGCGTAGCCCGACGCTACCTGCCATGTCCTGCAGCTCGCAGTCGCCGTTGGCCGAGCAGGTCAGGCAGTCGAGCGGGTGATCCGAGATATACAGCTCCATGACGTTGCGGCGCAGCTTCGCAAGTGACTCGGTCTGCGTACGCACTTTCATGCCCGCCTCCACGGGCGTCGTGCAGGACGCCGGAAAGCCGTCGCGGCCCTCGACCTCGACGAGGCACATGCGACAGGAACCGAACGGCTGCAGGCTGTCGGTTGCGCAGAGCTTGGGAATGCCGACGCCGTTCTCACGCGCCGCGCGCAGGATGCTCGTGCCCGCTCGTACGGTCGCGGGTATGCCATCGATCTCGATCTCGACGCGCTCGGGATCCGTCGATGCGGGTGTGGCGAGGTCCCGCTCCCTGGTGTTCATCGTGATCCTCCCGTCGAGGCAAAATCGTCGGCGAAGTGCTCGAGTATGCTGCGCACGGGATACGGCGTCATGCCGCCCATCGCGCAAAGCGACGCATGTTCCATCGTGTCGCAGAGTTCGACCAGCAAATCGTAGTTCCCCTCCCGGTCATCGCCGGCAATCATGCGATCGATGACTTCCACGCCGCGCGTCGACCCGATACGGCAGGGCGTGCACTTGCCGCAGGACTCGATCGCACAGAATTCCATGGCGAAGCGCGCCTGTTGGGCCATGTTGGCCGTGTCGTCGAAGACGACGATGCCGCCGTGACCGAGCATAGCGCCTATTGCAGTAAACGACTCGTAGTCGAGCGCGGTGTCGAGCTGGTTTTCGGACAGGTAAGCGCCGAGCGGGCCACCGACCTGCACGGCTTTGACGGGCCTGCCGCTGGCCGTGCCGCCGCCCCAGTCCTCGATGAGTTCCCTCAGGCTCAGTCCGAAGGCTTTTTCGACGACGCCACCACGCCGAATGTTACCGGCAAGCTGGAACGGCAACGTACCGGTGGACCGGTCGACGCCCATCGCCGCGTACCGATCGGCGCCCAGCCGCACGATGTTGGGTACCGAGGCGAGCGTGATGACGTTGTTGACGACGGTGGGCTTGCCAAACAGGCCTGCGACTGCCGGCAACGGCGGCTTGGCGCGCACGATGCCGCGTTTGCCCTCGAGGCTCTCGAGCATCGCGGTTTCCTCGCCGCAGACGTAGGAGCCGGCGCCCAGGTGCACGTCGATGTCGAAGCTGAAGCCGCTGCCCTGGATGTCCTCGCCGAGCCAGCCGGCGTCGCGTACCGCTTCAATAGCGCGCGCAAGTATGCGGTGGGTGAGCGGGTACTCGGAGCGCAGGTAGATGTATCCCTTGCTGGCACCGGTGGCGAAGCCCGCGATAGCCATGCCCTCGACGAGGCACATCGGATCGCCTTCCATGAGCAACCTGTCAGAGAACGTACCGCTGTCTCCCTCGTCCGCATTGCACGCGATGTACTTCCGGTCGGCGTCGGCGTTCGCGACGGTCTGCCACTTGATGCCAGCGGGAAATCCGGCGCCGCCCCTGCCGCGCAGCCCAGAATCCGTGACCGCTTCGATCACACGAGCGCGTCCCGCTGCGAATGCGGCTTCCAGGCCGGCAAACCCGCCGCGTTCGCGAAAACTGTCGACCGACGCCGGATCGACGAGGCCGCAGCGAAACAGGGTCCAGCGATCCTGTTTTACGAGCCAGTCGATCTCGTTCACGGGGCCCAGGCGCCGCTCGTGATCGCCGCCCTCGAGCAGGCCGGCGGCGAACAGGCCCGGGACGTCACTGGCGGCCACGTTGCCATAAGCGATTCGCTGCTCGCCGATCTCCACTTCGACGAGCGGCTCGAGCCAGCTCGCGCCCCAGGAGCCGTTCCTGATCAATTCGATGCGGGCCCCGGATTGTTTCGCCTGGGTCGCTACAGCAAGTGCTACCTCGTCGGCGCCGACGGAAACCGAGGCCGTCTCGCGAGGGACGTAGACGCGCGTGGTGCTCATGCACCCGGCTCCCCGAGCTTGCCGGCAAGCTCGTCGAAGCGATCCTGAGTAACCTTGCCGTGCGTCTTGCCGTCGATCATCACGGCTGGCGACAGGGCGCAGTTGCCGAGGCAATACACGGGCTCGAGCGTGATGCGTTCGTCGCCGGCGTGCATGGACACGCCCAGCGTTCGTTCCACGTGCTGCGTGAGTTCACGGCTGCCCATCGCCTGGCACGCCTCGGCCTGGCATACCTTGATGACGTGGGTGCCCGGTGGCCGATCGCGGAAGTCGTGGTAGTAGCTCGCGACACCGTGCACGTCGGCACGCGACACGTTGAGTTCTTCGGCCAGCTGGCGGATGGCAGCCTCGGGGATCCAGCCAATGCGGGCGACGATGTCGTTCAGGATCTGTACCAGCAGCTCCGGCCTGGCGCCGTGCCGGGCGATGGCTTCACGCGTCAGCGACGGGTCGTAGGTGCTGTTCACAGCCCGAGCCTGCCGGCGCCCGCGTAGACGTTGAACGTGTCGTCGCGAAGGAAGCCGACGAGCGTCATGTTGAATTCACGCGCCAGGCTGACGGCCAGGCTCGACGGTGCACTGACGGCCGCAAGCAACGGGAAGCCGGCGACGAGCGCTTTTTGCACGAGCTCGAAACTGGCGCGACCGGAGACCATCAGGCCGGAGTCACCTGCCGGCAGCAGACGATTGAGCAGCAGGTGCCCGACCAGCTTGTCGACCGCGTTGTGGCGGCCGACGTCTTCCATGACGATCGTCAGTTTGCCCGACGCGTCGAAAGCTGCAGCGGCGTGCAGGCCGCCCGTCTGCGCAAACGTCGCCTGTCCCGAGCGCAATCTGCCGGGGACGGATAACAACACGGCCTCCCCAAAACGCCCGGGATCCGCTGCGAACACATTGAGCCCGCGGGCGTGCAGCGCGTCGAGCGAGGTCTTGCCGCAGACACCGCAGCTGGATGTCGTATAAAAGTGTCGTTGCAGCCGGCCGAGGTCGACGTCGACGTGAGCGGCAAGCTCGACACGTATGACGTTCCGGTAGCCGCCTGCTGTCGCCGCGGGACCGCAATGATCGATGGAGAGGATGTCGTCCGCGCGGCCGATGATCGATTCGGTGAACAGGAATCCCGCAGCAAGCTCGCGGTCGTTACCCGGCGTGCGCATCGTGATCGAGATCGCACGATGGGCGCGACCGTCGGGGGTCGCGTAGCCGAGCCGGATTTCCAGCGGCTCCTCGACCGCGACACGGTCTTCGACGCCGCTCGTTGCGCCGCTCTCCCGGCGCCGGATATCGATGGCGTGGCTGCCCTGAGTCATCCGGAAAAGTATATCGCAGCGCACCCGGCGTCCCTGGCGGGAATCAGTCGCAAATGAGAATCGTTCGCGTAACTCTTTGTTACAGAACGGATATCTCAAAGTTGTTATGGTGCCGTTCAGTTTCGCCGAGTAGAATACGCCGCAAATCACCGCGTATTAGCAATTTCTAATTAAAGGAGACTTCCCTTGAGCACGATCCCACGCCGCAAGTTTATACAGTTATCCGCCGTCGCTGCTGCCGGTGCCCTCGTGCACACGGGTCGCACGGCCGTCGCCTCGGACCTCCCGAAGCTGTCGGAAGACGATCCGAACGCCAAGATTTACGCCTACGTTCATGATGCCAGCACGGTTGACGCCGCTGCGCGTCCCAATCCCGCGCCCGAGCAGAACTGCGCCAACTGTGCGCTGATCCAGGGTGAGGACGGCGCCGCCTGGCGACCCTGCGCGATCTTCCCGGGCAAGGTCGTCAACGCCGATGGCTGGTGCAAGGTCTGGGCACCCAAGCCTGCGTGAATCGAAGACAATCTGATCGGAAAACGCCGGCATCTGCCGGCGTTTTTCTTTATAGTGCTGACGCAGATTGCCAAGCCGGAGAGTCACGTTGTTCGAGTCGCTGCAGCCGATGCCGCCCGATGCCATTCTTGGCCTGATCGCGGAACACAAAGCCGATCCACGCGAACAGAAAGTCGACCTTGGTGTCGGCGTCTACATGACCTCCGAGGGCACGACACCCGTGCTCGACGTCGTCAAGAGCGCCGAGCAGTTCCTCGTCGATACCGAAGACAGCAAGGCATACATCGGCACGGCCGGTTTCGCGGCATTCAATGCGGCCATGCAGAAGATGACGTTTGCCGGCACGGCTCCCGACGAGCGCCTCGTCACGATCCAGGGACCGGGCGGCTCGGGCTGTCTTCGGGTTGCCGCCGGACTGCTGATGCGTGCCCGCGCAGGTGCGCCGGTCTGGGTCGGCGAGCCGACCTGGGTCAATCACGTTCCGCTCCTGGGTGGCGCCGGGCTCGAGCTGAAACTGCATCCCTGGTACGACACTGAAAAACACGAGCTGCGCACGGACGAGTTGCTCGATGCGATGCGTCGTATACCGAAAGGCGACATCGTGCTGCTGCACGCCTGTTGTCACAACCCTTCCGGCATGGACCCCGAAGAGCAGCTGTGGCGCGAGATCGCCGACGTCATCATCGAACGTGAACTGCTGCCGTTCATCGACATGGCCTACCAGGGCTTTGCAACCGGTCTCGACCAGGATGCATTCATCGTCCGGCACCTTGCGGACAAGGTGCCGGAGATGATCGTCAGCAATTCCTGTTCGAAGAACTTCGGCTTGTACCGCGATCGCGTTGGCAGCCTGTCGGTGCTCTGCAACAGTGCGGCTACTCGCGACACGATCGCGAGCCAGCTCAGCAATATCGTGCGTACCATCTACTCGCTGCCGCCCGACCACGGCGCCGCGGTCGTTGCGCGAGTGTTGGACGACCCGGAGCTGTACGCCAATTGGCTGGTCGAACTCGCGGAGATGCGAGATCGCCTGCGCGGCATGCGGGAGCTACTGCACGAAGCACTCCAAGCCGAGGCGCCCGACCATAATTTCTCGCACCTGGTGCGCGCGACCGGCATGTTCTCGTTTCTTGGCATTACGTCCGAGCAGGTCGATGCACTGAAGAAGGACTACGGCGTCTACATGGTCGGCACGAGCCGAATCAACGTCGCGGGCGTGACCGAGGCGAACGTCGGCTACCTGGCGAGTTCGATCGCCGCGGTACTACAGTAGGTCCGCGGCCAGTTCTTCGGTGCGCATGCGGGCGCGTCCCGGCAGGCCCGCATCCGGCTCCTGGCTGATGAGTCCGATGTAGACGGTGCCAATGGCTTTCGCCCCTATGATCTTCGCCACCATGCGGAGCTGCTTGCCGGTGCCGTACAGCACCCGGCCGAAGATGCCGGGCGCGGCGCAGGAAGTGATCAGCAGCGCTTTCTTTTGCGGCAGGTCTTCCTTGCGATTCTTCGGTCCCATGGCGCCCCAGGGCCAGTAGCCGTACACCGTCAGGCGCTCCATGAAGCGTTTGAATATGGCGGTTGCCGAGCTGAAGTTGGTCGGTACGGCGAGGATGTAGGCGTCGGCATTCTCGATCTTCTGCACGATGTCGTGCATGGCGTCGTCGATGACGCAGGTGCCCGGATCGGTACCCTCGACCTGCGTGCAGGCGCGGCAGTTCAGGCAAAAATCGATCTCTTGCTTGCGCAGGTCGATCGTCTCGACCTCGGCGCCGCGCTCCAGCAGGACTTTGCGGGCGGCCACCAGCGCCTGGTCGGTGATGCCGTTGTCCCGGTAGGATCCGTTGATCGCAAGCACCCTGGTGCTACTGGTCATGTCAGTTCCCCTGTCTCTGGGCAAAGAACGCCGTCAGGCGGATGAGCGCCGCAACGGCTATTAATAATGTGAAGCCGACGTATTCGGGTTCAAGCAACTGCTCGCGCGTTTCCGGCAGCAGCGTGGACACGAACGGTATCGCGATGAACCAGATTCCGATGCCGTGCAGCCGCCGCCAGTGCTTTGCTCCGATGAACCGCGCCGCGGCATCGAACGATGTGATGACCATCAGCACTATGAACGTGTAGGACACTGCGCCGAAGATCGCAGAACTGTCGAGGTTGAGTTCGTCGCTGCTGCCGAAACGCCAGCCGATAAGGCCGAGGTGCAGGGCCATCAGTGTGCCAACGACGAGCCCGAGCTGCCGGCGATTGCGGAGCAGGCCTCGTGTCAGCGGCGTGGGCAGCAACTGGACCAGTGGCCGAGCGATGAAGATCAGTACGAACACGGCGAAAGCAACGCGCGCGCTCAGCCGTAGCAGGAACCGGACTGTTTCGTCATTCGGGCCGGCCCAAACGAGGCTGGCGGCAATGGTCGCTGCGCCGAGCGACAGCACCGAGGCGATCGTTGCGAGGTTTTTCTGGCTACTCGTCACTGACGAAGGCGCCCTCCCAGATCATGCGGCTGTCCTCGTCGATGCCGAGCGCATCACTGGTACCGGCATTGAGCTCGAGGACGTAGCTGACCGGCTCACCGGAGCGGATCGATTCCTCCGATCGCGGCACCGTGTCCCTTGCAATCCTGGCGATACTGCCGTCTCGCCGTACGAACAGGATGTCGAGCGGGATGTAGGTATCGCGCATCCACATCGAGCGCTCCGTGTCGTCTTCGTACACGAATAACATGCCCGCGTTCGGCGCCAGCTTTCTCACGTGCATCAGGCCGCGCCGGTGCTGTTCAAAGCTCTCCGCGAGAAACACATCGAAGGAGTGGCAGACGCGAGCACTCGTTACGATTACCAGCTGGTCGCGCTCGTAGCGTTCCGCAAGATCCACGTTCGCGCTGGCTGCGAATGCCATGAGCGTCAGTACAGTAAACGCGAGTCGTTTCACGAAGCGCTCCAGTCGACGAGGCCGGAAAATGACAGCTCGGCGATCGTGACGCTGGAGTCGCCGTTGATCTCGACGAGCGGTGCGATGCAGTACACGGAGCCGGCAATTGCGTAACGATCGGCCGACAGCGGCTCCTGCCGCACGACGTCCGTCCAGCACACTTCGTCGCCCGAGGTGCTGAAAAAGCGCCCGCTGCCCTCGACCATCACGGTCGCGTTGGTCGCGAATTCGCGTCCCGTGGCGCCGCGCTCGAGTTCCGGCATCGCGATGATGACCGCGAGCGTCTCGCCATCGTGCAGTCCCGGTCCGGCGAAACGCAGTCGCGCGCCTCGTTGGTCCGGCCGGGGCATGCCCTCGCACGCGAGCACGTCCGCTTCCCAGTCGAGCGACGTCGACACGGCGCCGACGAGCTCGGCCTCGAGGAACCCGCCGGTGCCGCAGCGGTACGCCGGTGAGGGCACGGGCGGCTCGTCCGGCGCGTCGACGGCAGCATTACGCGAACAGGCGGCCGCGGTGCCCAGCAGCGTGAGTATCAGCAGACCGGGTGCACGTATTTGCAACGAATGGGGTCCCTGCAGGTCAAAACTCGCCCATTATCGCCGAACCACGGGCCCGGATGGACAAAAATAACCGCGACCGGTTGGCTTGATCCCGCATCCTTCTTAGAATGTCTCGCCTTTTTCCCCCGGAGCACGCGCATGAGCGTCGTAGAACAAGTCCAGAAACTCGAAACGCATGCGAGCAGCCTGATCATCGGACAGGCGCACCTCATCAACCGCATGCTGATTGCGTTGCTCTGCGACGGCCACCTGCTCGTCGAAGGCGCGCCGGGGCTCGCCAAGACCCGGGCGATCAAAGTTCTGTCAGAGAGCATAGAGGGCGATTTCCACCGCCTGCAGTTCACGCCGGACCTGTTGCCTGCGGACCTGACCGGCACCGACATTTATCGGCCCCAGGAGGGGACTTTCGAGTTTCGCAAGGGTCCGCTGTTTCACAACCTGATACTGGCCGACGAAATCAACCGCGCACCCGCCAAGGTGCAATCGGCGCTGCTCGAGGCAATGGAGGAGCGGCAGATCTCTGTTGGCGACAAGAGCTATCCGCTCGACGACCTGTTCATGGTCATGGCCACTCAGAACCCGATCGAGCAGGAGGGTACGTACCCGCTGCCGGAGGCGCAGCTGGATCGCTTCCTGCTGCACGTTGAGGTGGGCTATCCGACCGTCGAGGACGAGCGCCGCATCCTGGTGTTGAACCGCGACGAGGCAAAGCAGGGCGAGCGCGACGCGTTCCAGCCGCCCGAGCTGCTGTCGGTTGCGTCGATCATGCAGGCGCGCCAGGACATCCTGCGACTGCACCTGGCACCCGAACTCGAGGAGTACATCGTCAATGTCGTCGTCGCGACGCGAGACCCCGAACGCGTCGATGAATCGCTCGCGGGCCAGGTACTGTATGGCGCAAGCCCGCGCGCAAGCATGGGCATCGACCGCGCCGCCCGCGCCCACGCCTGGCTGGCCGGGCGCGACTACGTCGGTCCCGAAGACATCCAGGAGGTGGCGCCCGACGTGCTGCGGCATCGGCTCGTGCTGAGCTTCGAAGCCGAAGCGGACGGTGTCGATTCGAACTCGGTGATCCAGCGGGTTCTCGATGGAGTCGGGGTGCCCTGATCGTGCGCCTGGATCACGTCCACGAAGATGCTTCGCCGGTCCGCGTCAGCCAGCAGGGACTGATCCGTCTGAACGGGCCGGCGCGTGCGATCGCGCTGGACGTCATCCGCGTCAATTCCCTGCAGACGGGCGCGTACGTCTCGCACTTCCGCGGACGTGGCATGGAGTTCGACGAGTCGCGGCCGTACCAGCCGGGTGACGACCCGCGCTCGATCGACTGGCGCGTCACGGCGCGCAGCACGACGGCGTACACCAAGCTGTTTCGTGAAGAGCGTGAGCGTCCCGTGCTCGTGGTCGTCGATCTTCGCGCAACCATGCACTTCGCGACGCAGGGCTGTTTCAAGTCGGTCAATGCCAGCCGTGCGGCGGCGTTGTTGGCGTGGGCGGCGCATCACCGCGGCGATCGCCTCGGTGGCCTGATTTTCGGCGACACGGTGCACCGGGAACTGAAGCCGCGACTCGGGCGCCAGGCGGCCCTGCGGTTTCTGCACGAGCTTGCCGAGCATCGCGACTGGGCGACCGGTGACCGCGACGACGGCGATGCGGGAGAAGCGCAGCTCGTGCAGGCCATGTCGGCACTGCGCAGGGTCGCCAGGCCCGGCAGCCTGGTGGTCATACTCAGCGACTTCATCGGGCTCACCCGTGCGGCGCAGTCGTATCTCGCCAATGTTGCACGACACAGCGAGGTGCTCGCCGTGCACCTCAACGATCCGTTCGAACGCAACCTGCCACCGCCGGGACGCTATCGCCTCGTCTCGACCGATGACGAGATCGCGATCGACACCTATGCGTCGGCTGCACGCCGGGAATACCGCGATGCGTTCGACGATCGATTCAATGCATTCGAGCAGTTCTGCCAGCGCTACGGCATCCATGTCATGCCGATGTCGACGACCGACGACCCGGTTGCATCGTTACAGACCGCGCTCGGCCGAAGGACGCACTGACGGTGGCGGCGAGCCCGATTCCAATTCGCGACGTGCATTTGCCCGATGCCCTCGGCTTGTGGCCGCTCGCTCCCGGCTGGTGGATGTTGATTGCACTGCTTGCCGTCGTACTGCTGGTCGCCGGCCGGATGCTGTGGCGCAGCTATCGTCACGGCGTCTATCGTCGTATTGCGCTGCGCCAGCTCGACGCATTGAGCGAGGCATACCGCGAACACAGGAACGCGGTCGCCCTGGCCGCGTCGGTGTCCGAACTGCTGCGTCGCGCCATGCTGGCCTACGCCCCGCGCGCTGAAATTGCGGGGCTCACGGGACAGGCCTGGCTGGATTGGCTCGATCGTGACCTCGGAATCCCTCAATTCACCGGCACTGCCGGGCGATGCCTGCTGGAGTTGCCGTATCGTGACCCGGAGGCCGAGGTGTCGGACAGCGACGTCGAGACGCTGCTCGAAGCGGCGAGAGCCCGGCTGTCCACGCCCATCGGGGAGCCGGTCTGATGTGGTCGCTCGCCTGGCCATGGATGCTCGCCGCGTTGCCGTTGCCGATTATCCTGCGCTTCGTGTTGCCCGAAGCGCGCAGCCTGCGGGATGCGGGCCTCAAGGTGCCGACGCTGGCCGGATTTTCGATGCTCACCGACCGCTCGCAGGCCGAGCATCTATTGAACTGGCGTTTCTGGGTGGCGGCGGTCGCCTGGGTGCTACTGGTTGTGGCTGCGGCGCGCCCTGTACAGATCGGCGATGAGCTCGACGTGCCCGTATCGGGCCGCAACCTGATGCTCGCCGTCGACCTGTCGGGCAGCATGGACCAGAAAGACTTCGAACTCGGCAACCGTCGCGTCGACCGGCTGACGGCAACGAAAGCGGTAGCCAGCGACTTCATCGGCCGCCGTGAAGGCGACCGCATCGGGTTGATCCTGTTCGGCGAGCGCGCCTACCTGCAGGTGCCGCTGACGCTCGATCGCGAAACCGTCAGGGTATTGTTGATGGAAGCGTTCATCGGTCTCGCTGGCGAGAAGACCGCGATTGGCGACGCAATCACCCTGGCGGTCAAGCGCATTCACGACCAGGGCGCCGAACCCGGCGAGCAGGTGCTCATCCTGCTCACCGACGGAGCCAACACGGCGGGCGAGGTCGATCCGCTCAAGGCGGCCGAACTGGCGCAGCAGGTTGGGCTGCGCATCTACACGATAGGAATCGGTGCGGAGCAACTCGAAGTCTCGTCGCTGCTCGGCGGGCGCCGCAGCATCAATCCGTCGGCTGATCTCGACGAGGCAACGCTGACGCGCATCGCTGACCAGACAGGAGGTCGCTACTTCCGCGCGACCGATACCGCAAGCCTGCAGGACATCTACAGCCTCGTTGACGAACTCGAGCCGGTCGAGGAACCCGAGGCCGGTTTCCGGCCGGTGAAATCGCTCTACTACTGGCCGCTCGGTGGGGCGCTCGCACTCGCAACACTTCTTTGTCTCGTGGGCATCGCCCAGAATATCGTCGTCAACCGGCGCGCAAGGGTGCAGGTCGATGCCGGCTGACTTCCACTGGATCAGGCCGGCGTGGCTGCTCGCGATTCCGCTCGTCATCGCGTTCGCCGTGTTCTTCGCGCGGCGTCAGCTTGGCCCGGGCAGCTGGCAGCACGTGATCGCGCCGGCACTGGCGCCCCACGTGCTGTCGCGATCCGCGACCCGCGGCGCGGATTTTCGCTGGTGGTTGCTGGCGCTTACCGGCGTGCTGGCCGCGCTCGCAATGGCGGGACCGGCTTGGCAGCGTATCGAACAACCCGTGTTCCGATCGGAGCAGGCTGTCGTCATCGCGTTCGACCTGTCGCGCTCGATGGACGCACAGGACGTTGCACCGAGCCGTCTGATGCGCGCGCGCCTGAAGATTCTCGACCTCCTCGAGGAGCGTGGCAGCGGACAGACGGCGCTCATCGTTTACTCCGCAAACGCCTTCACGGTGACGCCGTTGACGTCGGATACGGACACGATCGCGGCACTCGTGAACAGCCTGAGCACCGACATCATGCCGAGTCGTGGCAGCTACCCGGCCGTTGCCATCAACAAAGGGCGTGCTTTGTTGCAGCAGGCGGGCGTCGGCACGGGCGAAGTGCTGCTGATCACCGATGGCGGGTCGACGCCCACGGCCGAAAAAGCGGCACGTGAGCTGCGAGCGACCGGGTTCACACTGTCCGTTCTCGGCGTCGGTACCAGCGAAGGTGCGCCGATACCCCGCCAGACCGGAGGCTTCGTGACAGACCAGTTCGGACAGATCGCGGTACCCAAGCTGGAGGAGCGAAGCCTCAAGAGTCTCGCGGCGGCGGGCGGCGGGCGCTACGCGAGGCTGACCGCGGACTCGGCGGATATCGACGGCCTGTTTGCCGGCGAGGCCGTCAGCAGCGCGCGTACCGACGAATCGATGGCGACCGACCAGTGGCGCGAGGAAGGGCCCTGGCTGTTGTTGCTGCTGTTGCCGCTTGCGGCAATGGCGTTTCGTCGTGGCTGGGTACTCGTAGCGCTCGTAATCGTGTTGCCCGTTGCGCAACCGGCGCAAGCGTCGCTCTGGGACGACATCTGGCTCAACAAGAACCAGCAGGCGAGGAAGATGCTCGAGGCTGGCGAGGCCGGAGACGCCGCGGCGACGTTCGAGGACCGCGACTGGCAGGCGATCGCCAACTACCGCGCCGGCAACTTCGGGGAGAGTGCTGCGGAATTCGCGGAATACGAAGACACCCGCAACCTCTACAACCTCGGCAATGCGCTCGCGATGCAGGGCGAATTCGAATCGGCTATCGACGCGTACGAGCAGGTGCTGGAAGCCGAACCGGACCATGAGGACGCCGCCTATAATCGGGACGTCGTTCAGAAGCTCCTCGAACAGCAACAACAACAACAACAGCAACAGCAGCAACAACAGGAACAGCAGCAGGGGGAAGGCGAGCAGGGCGACGGCGAGAGCGACCCCGACCAACAGGGCCAGGACGGCGAATCGCAAGCGGACAGCGACGGCGATGGTGATCAGGACGAATCGACGCCGGGGGAAGAGGGCGACGAACAGCAGGACGACCTCGAGGCGATGCAGGAAGAACTGAGGCGGGCCGCCGAGGAAGCGCAGGAAGGCGAACAGCCGCAACAACTGAGCCAGGCGGAGCTCGAGGAGCTGCGGCGTCAGCAGGAGCAGGAGCAGGCGTTGGAACAGTGGCTGCGGCGCATACCGAATGACCCGGGCGGCCTGCTGCGGCGCAAGTTTCGCTACCAGTACCAGCGCAGCGACGTCGACCAGGACGGCAACCGCCTGTGGCCCGACGACAACGTGCAGCCCTGGTGACGGTGAGGAGAAGTTTCGGTGCGTAAGAGACTGGCAGTTTTGTTGATGTTGATAGTTGCGACCGGAAATGCGGCTGCGGCGGTGACGGCGAAAGTCGATCGACCCGCCGTCGACCTCAATGAGTCGTTCACGCTCGAGCTCGTCGTCGACAGTAACATCGACGTGGAGCCGGAAATCTCGGTGCTCGACGATGCGTTCTTTGTCGGGCAAAGCAGCCAGCTCAGCAATACGTCGATCATCAACGGGAAGATAAGCCGTTCGCGGACCTGGACTTACACCCTGATGGCAAAACGGACCGGTGAAATCACGATTCCGCCAATTCCGGTCGGCGTCGAACGCAGCAACCCGGTAACGATAGAGGTACGACAGCCGAGCAACGCGCCGCCCGGAGAAGCCGAGGTGTTCGTAACCTCCGAAGTCGACTTCGACGAGACTTACGTGCAGGCGCAGATTCTCTACACTATCAAGATCTATCGCGCCGTCGCGACACGCCAGCCGTCCCTGCGCGAGCCGCAAATCGAGGGTGCCGAGGTGCTCGTCGAACTTGCCGGAGACGAGCGCAGTTACGACGCGGTCCTCAACGGCAAGGCCTACAATGTCGTCGAGCGCGTCATTGCGATTTACCCCCAGGAGAGCGGCGAAATCCGGATATCGCCCGCCCGTTTCGAGGCGCGTGTGCTTCGCGACGGCCGTATCACCGGCCGCAAGGTGTTCAACTCCGGTAGCCACACCATCGACGTTTTGCCGCAACCGTCGCCGCCCGACGGTTTTCCGAACGCCGCCTGGCTGCCGGCGCGCGACGTGCAGATCAGCGAGGAGTGGTCGCGCGAGGCGCGCACGATGAAAGCCGGAGAGCCGCTGACGCGGCGCGTTCGCCTGTCCGCGCTCGGGCAGCTCGAAACCCAGCTGCCGGCCATCGAGCCGCAGCCCGTCGATGGCATCAACGTGTATCCGGATCGCCCCGAACTGAGCCGCGTCGTCGAGGCGGGCGGCATCCGGGGCGTGCGCGAGGACCAGTACGCGATGATCGGCGTACTTGCCGGTCCCGTCGAGATTCCGCCGCTCGAAGTACCCTGGTGGGACATCGAGGCGGGCGAGTGGCGCGTTGCACGGCTGCCGGCGCACGGCATCGACGTCATTGCGGCACGCACGACGAGTGCGCCGCAGCCCGAACCCGTCGCGGAGACGACCGAGGTCACCGCACCGGTCGAGCTGCTCGACTCGGGAGCAGACGCCGAGTGGTGGCGTCGCATCGCCGAATTGCTCGCGGGTCTCTGGGTGATCACGGTGATCGGCTGGTGGTGGAGCTCGAGGCCGCGTCGGGAACGCGGCGCCGAGCCGCAGGAGGCGCCGGTCCACAAGCAACAGGCGCGGCAGCTCAAGCGCGCAAGAAGGGCCGCGCTCGAGAGCGACGCTGCGGAACTCAGGACGGCGCTGCTGGACTGGGCGCGGCTGCAATGGCCCGAAGACGCACCGCGTAGCCTGGGCGCGCTTGCCGCGCGGGTTTCCGAGCCGCTCGCGAGTGAGCTGAGGCTTGTCTCCGCGGCAAGTTACGGTGCGTCGGGGCAGGGATGGGACAGTCAATCCCTGGCTTCGGCGCTCAGGTCCTTCAGTGTGTTGTCTGAGACCAGCACGTCCACGCGCGACACGCTGCCGCCGCTCATGCCTGGCGTCAGCTGATCACCAGTGGCCGGTATTGGGCATCGATGCCCACGGTTCCTGGACGGGCAGGGCGTCGCCTTTTTGCAGTAACTCGATCGAGATATTGTCCGGCGACCGAACAAACGCCATGCGACCGTCGCGCGGCGGGCGGCTGATGGTCACGCCGCCATCCATGAGTTTCTGGCACGACGCGTAAATATCGTCGACCTGGTAAGCGAGGTGACCGAAGTTGCGGCCCTCACCGTACTCCTCGGGATCCCAATTCCAGGTCAGTTCGACTTGCGCGTCGGTATCGCCGGGCGCCGCGAGAAAGATGAGCGAAAACCGCCCCTGTTCGTTGTCGTAGCGACGCAGCTCGACGAGACCGAGTTTGTTGCAGTAGAAGTCCAGCGACTCGTCGACGTCTGTGACGCGCACCATTGTATGCAGGTATTTCATGGGCCAATATTTCCCCAATCCTCGACTGCGGGCAAGCTTTGAAAGAGATTCGCGTCATCACGATCGACCTGGACGACACCCTTTGGGACACGATGCCGGTTCTGAAGCGCGCTGAGAAACGCCTGTTCACCTGGATGCAGGAGCACTACCCGCGTATCGCCGAGCTGTTCCCGAAACACAAAGCGATCGAACTCCGTGCGCAGGTCGTGCGCGAACATGCGGATATGATGCACGACCTGACGTTCCTGCGGCGCGTAGTGCTGTCGCGGATGGGAATCGCGGCGGGCTACGGTGACGATTACGTCGACGACGCGTTCGATGTCTTCGACGATGCGCGCAACGACATCGAGCCGTTCCCCGAGGTGCGCCCGGCGCTGGAGCGACTGCGCAAACGCTTTTCCCTGATCGCCGTTACCAACGGCAATGCCGACCTCGTAAAAGTCGGCATCGACGACCTGTTCGCCGACATCGTCTACGCACGCGACGTCGGCGCTGCAAAACCCGATGCCAGGATTTTCGCTGCGGCCGTTGCGGCGGGTGGAGCGAGAGCGGCGGAGACCCTGCACGCCGGCGATCACCCCGAGTACGACGTTCACGGCGCGCGACAGGCCGGCCTGCAGGCAGTATGGGTCAATCGCCTGCAACGCGAGTGGCCCGAAGAGCTGTCGCCGCCGGCTACCACGATCGACCATATCGGTGAACTGACGGCATTGCTCGATGACTGATGCGCCGAAACCGCTGATCCTGTACGTGCCCGGCCTGTTGCCGAAGCCGACGCCCAATGTTCATCGCGTCGCGCTGCTTCGCTGCCTGCTGGCCGGCATCGCTCGCATCGATGGCCGCGTCGCAAGTGACATCGAACAGAGCGATTGCTTCGAACTCGTGCCGTGGACATTCGACTTCTATGGCCAGCACCGCGACTACGCTATCGATCGCGATGCCATCGACGAACTCTTGCAGAAGTCGGGTCCCAGCCGCGAGGACGTTGCCGCCGCCAGCTCCTGGCGACGCCGCTTCACGCGCTGGCTATACCGACTCGGCAATCGCATGCCGTTTCTGATTCCGCATCTTGCGAGCGAGAAACTCGAGATTCACCTGCGTGACCTGCGGCGCTATACGCGCAACCAGCGCGGAATCGCGGAGCGCATCCGCCACAAGGTCAAGGCGCCGCTACGTGCCGCTGGGCGCTCGGGGCGTCCCGTACTGCTGATCGGGCACAGCATGGGTTCCGTGATCGCCTACGACGCGCTCTGGCAGATGACGCACAGGGACGGCGACGATGTCGAAATAGACCTGTTGCTGACGATGGGCAGCCCGCTCGGGCAGCACTATATCCAGCAGCGCATCAAGGGCAGCGGGCAGGATGGCGCCAGCCGGTTTCCGGGCAACATCGGGCGCTGGGAAAACCTGTCTGCGGTTGGAGATCTGACCGCCATCGACCCCGAGCTCCGCAACGACTTTGGCGCAATGGTCAGCCCCCGAGGCCTGCAAAGTCTCGAGGACCGGCGTGTCTACACGTGGTTCAGGCTCGACGGCGAGCTGAACGTGCATGCCGAGTACGGTTACCTCGCGAACGAGGTAACCGCCGGCATTGTTCATGACTGGTGGCTCAGGCGCCCGGCGTATCCAGGCTCGGCTTGATAACGATGTCGATGCGGCGGTTGCGAGCCCGGCCAGCCGCGGTCTCGTTGCTCGCCACGGGCTTGGTTTCGCCATAGCCGGTCGCGATCAATCGATAGGTCGGAATACGCATGGCGTTGACCATGTACTGTTTGACCGATTCCGCCCGATCCTGGGACAGTTTCTGGTTGAGCTCGTCGCCCCCGTAAGAATCGGTGTGGCCCTCGATCGTCAGCTCGCTGCGCGGAAAGACGTCGATGGCTTTCTCGACTTTCGCGAGCAGATCGAAATTGTTGGGTTTGATCTGTGCCGCACCGCTGTCGAAGTCGAGCCCGACGAGACGCAGAATGACCGAATCGCCCTGGCGAAAGACGCGTGCCTCGTCGGCCGAGAACATGCGCTCCACCTGTTCGAACTGTTGCTTGACGCGTTCCTGTGCCTCGAGCCGCTGCACGAGCGCAGCACGCTCGGCGGTCGCGCCACCGAGGCGCTCGTCGAGCGCGGTGAGTTCCGCTTCCATATCCGCGAGGCGGATCGCATTTTCGCTGGCTTCCTGTTCCAGCCGCTGTTTGTCCGTGCGCAACGCGTCGATGTAGGCAACGAGCTCGGCGGTCAGCCTGTCGGGGCCGTCCTGCATGTCCGGCACGACGTCGGCAGCGCCGGAAATCGCAACCATGGCCTGCTCCCACTCGAGCACGAGCTGTTCGGCCGTGAGGTCCTTGTCGCGCACTTTGCGCACCACCTCCGACAGGTAAATCGCGTGCTTGGCCTCGTAGTTGGCCTGTTGCGCAAGGCTGCGCGGCTTGTCCGTGTCGTAGCGGTTCTCACTGAGCTCGCGCTCCGCCTCGGCCAGCAGACGCTTGGCCCGACCCAGCGTGATCGGCGCGTAGCGTCCCACGCGGGCACGATCCGCATCGGCCAGTAACTTACGCGTCTCGTTGAGGTACTGCGCTTTGATTGCCACGAGTTCGGCGTCGCGATACAGCGAAGTCGCCTCGATGTCCCTGCGTTTTGCACCTTTCAGGTCGCCACGCTCGAGCAAGCGTATGGCGTCGTCGAACTTGCGCTGGGCATCGGCCCAGATCTCCGGCGACAGCTGCGGTGCGCGCGCATTGGCCGCATCCTGGCGACTCTTCATGACCTGAGCCAGCGCCGTAGCCGCAAGCTCGGCTGCCTTGGCCGCCGTTTTGAAGTGATTGGTGGCGAGAGCGGCATTCGAACGGACCGTCTCGATATTGCGGCCGCGTTCGAGCGCCTCCTCGGCATCCTCGTATTCCGCAACGCCGCGGCTCCAGCTGCGCGGCGCCAACAACTCGGCGTCGGCCGCTTCGGCCGCCGCGCGTGCCGCATCGGCATCTTTGAAAAATGTTTCGCGCAACTCGTCGGAGGCGCTCGGCCCGGCCGTGAATAGCAGGAACGTGCATGCCGCGACGGCCCGCACGAAGTTCGGTTTTGAGACCATGTAACCGTTCCCCATGGTATTGACTGTCAGGAGAACTGCCCAAGCGATTGGCAGTTTCAACCCGATATTACATATCACACCGGCGCAAAACTGTGCGCCGCGTCCCCAGAATGCCTTGATTTTACGTCATTTCCGCTCGCAACTGTGACCTGGTGCCGGTTTTTACCGATGCAGAGACTTTTGGCGGAATAGTGTGCTGTGGCTCACAGACCCGGGTCTGGCCCGCCAGTAATCTGTACGCCATGTCCGCGAAGTACTACACGCAGTTCATTTTGACGGATGCCGAGTACCGCGGTGGCAACGAATTTTGCGGTGTCGTCGAGCTGAGTCAGCCGATGGAGCAAGACTCGGATCGCGGCGACATCGAGGCCGTTTTGGCCCGCAACTTCGACCTCAAGAGCAGCGATGTGAAGCTGGTCAGCTGGTCGAGACTGCACTAGAGGATTCTGGCACTTCTTCTGGCGTCATTTATCTGGATTCCCCCTGACTCTCCCGGCTTCGGCCGGGATTTTTTTTGCTTGAATCGCGGTCTTACGACCGCTCCTACAGGTCAAAAGCAAGTTGTAGGAGCGGTCGTAAGACCGCGATCAAATATGAGACAATGAACCTCTTGTAAAACATTCATCAAACATAGTCGATGAGCGACGATAAACAGCAGTTCAAGGGCATCCCCGTCGTACAGAGCGGCGCCAAGTACCAGACCGACGAGGGCTTCTCTGCGATCAAGAACGGCATCAAGCAGCGGCGCGATGCGGAACCGCTCGTGCACGGGCAGAAGCCCCGCTGGTTGCGAGCGAAAATGCCCTCGGGCGTAGGTTTCTCGAACGTCAAAAAGATCGTCAAGGAGCACCGCCTGAGCACGGTCTGCGAGGAGTCGATGTGCCCCAACATCGGCGAGTGCTGGAATGCCGGCACCGGTACGATCATGGTGCTCGGTTCCGTTTGCACACGCGCGTGTCGCTTCTGCGCCGTCGACACCGGCAACCCGAAAGGCTGGCTCGACGCCGAAGAGCCTCGAAATACCGCCAGGGCGGTCAAGCTCATGGGCCTCAACTACGTCGTCATCACCTCGGTCGATCGCGACGATCTCGACGACGGCGGTGCCGCGCACTACGCGGCCTGCGTGCAGGAGATCAAGAAACTCAATCCGAATACGGCGGTCGAGGCGCTGACGCCGGACTTCAACGGCGTTGCCGCACATGTCGAACTCGTCGTCGATTCCGGGCTCGACGTGTTCGCGCAGAACGTCGAGACGGTGCGCCGCCTGACGCATCCCGTGCGCGATCCGCGTGCCGGCTACGAACAGACGATCGACGTCCTGCGACACGCCAAGCAACACCGGCCCGACGTGCTCACGAAGACCAGCCTCATGCTCGGTCTCGGCGAGCGTGACAACGAAATCCTGCAGGCGATGGACGACCTGCGCGACGCTGGTGTCGATATCCTGACCTTCGGCCAGTACCTGCGACCGACGCCGAATCATTTGCCAGTCGAGCGCTACGTTACGCCGGAAGAATTCGCGGCGTACCGGCAGGAAGGCCTCGAAAAGGGCTTCACCGAGGTCGTCTCCGGCCCGATGGTGCGCTCGAGTTACCGCGCCGAACAGGCGCTGCAGAAAAACAACGTCGGCATAGCAATCTGACCGGGAGTCCCGATGGGCGAGTTCTTCGCTGAGTACGGCCTGTTCCTGCTCAAGACACTGACAATCGTGATCGGCATCGTGGTTGTCATCACCGTTGCCGCCGCGGCCGGGCGCCGAAGCTCCGAAGATCACCTCGAAGTCGAGAATCTCAACAAGCGCTTTCGCAATCTCGCCAGTGCGCTCAAGAAGGCCGTATTGTCGAAAGACCAGGCCAAGCAACAGGCGAAAGAAGACAAGAAGCGCGACAAGGCCGAAGCGAAGAGCGAAAGCGGCCGGCCTCGCAGTTTCATCATCGACTTCAAGGGAGACCTGAAAGCGACGGCCGTTGCATCCCTGCGCGAGGAGGTGAGCGCAATACTCGAGGTCGCGACGCCCGAAGACGAAGTCATCGTGCGCCTGGAAAACCACGGTGGCGTCGTGCACGAACACGGGCTCGCCGCATCGCAGCTGTCCCGCATACGCGATCGCGATATACCGCTGGTCGTGTGCGTCGACAAGGTCGCGGCGAGCGGCGGTTACCTGATGGCTTGCGTGGCATCGAAAATCTACGCGGCACCGTTCGCGATTCTCGGTTCGATCGGTGTGCTGGCGCAGATTCCGAATTTTCACCGCATGCTCGATACCCACGGCGTCGATTTCGAACAAATCACGGCCGGCAAATACAAGCGGACGGTAACGATGTTCGGCGAGAATACCGACGAGGACCGCGAGAAACTCAAGCAGGAGCTCGAGGACGTGCACACCCTGTTCAAAGCGGCCGTGCACCGCTATCGGCCGCAGCTCGATCTCGAAACGATCGCTACGGGAGAACACTGGTACGGCAGCCAGGCGCTGGAGCTCGGGCTTGCCGACGAACTGAAGACCAGCGACGAAACGCTTGCAGAGATCGCCGACAAGCGCGATCTTTATCGCGTCAGCTACAAGGTCAAGCAGCCGCTGCAGAAACGCCTGATCGCGAATCTCGATTCGGCGCTGGAGCGAGCCGACATGGCCGCCTGGCGCCGCCGTTTCGAGTCGCGGTTACCGCGCTAGCGCCGGGAACCCGCCGGCACGCGCGGGGTCGAAACACACACATTGCGAGGTATACCGATGACCATGAGCCGATTGATTGTTGCGATTCTCGGTGCCGCCCTGGTAGTGGCGTCCTGCGCGACGTCGCCCACCGGCCGGTCGCAGATGATCTGGAAATCCGACGCCGAACTCGCCGTCGAAGCGTCCAAGCAGTTCGCCGAAATGACGGCGTCCCTGCCGCTGGTCACCGACCGCCCCACGATCGACTACATTGCCTGCGTCGCGAACGAGGTCGTCTCGGTGCTCGAGTACCCGTACAGCGAGTACGAGTGGGAAATGCGTATTTTCGACAATGAGAGCGTAAACGCATTCGCGATGCCCGGCGGCAAGATCGGCATCTTCGTCGGTATCCTGTCAGCAGCGCAGAACCAGGACCAGCTTGCCGCAGTCATCGGCCACGAGATCGCACACGTGACCGCACGTCACGTCAACGAACGCGCGTCACGCGGATCGCTCACGGGCGTCGGCATCCAGGTGGCTGCCGTCCTCCTCGGCGGCGGACACAGCGGCGCAACGTACACGGCCTACGAAGCGCTGAACCAGGGCGCCGTGCTCGGCATCATGCTGCCGTTCAATCGTGGCCAGGAAAGCGAGGCCGACATCGTGGGTCTCGAGTACATGGCGCGCGCAGGATTCGACCCGCGCGAGGCCGTGCCGTTGTGGAAGAACATGAGCGCGCAACACGGCGGCAACGAGCCGGCGGAATTCATGTCCACGCACCCGTCCAGCGAACGCCGCATCGAGCAGCTCATCTCGGAGTGGCCCAAGGTGCTGCCGCTCTACAACGAGGCGGTCGAAGACGGCCGTCGCGCCAACTGTACGCCGCCACCCAGCGCCGAAGCGGCCGCCAAGAAATAGGGCCTGATCGTTTCCGCCTGACAAATCTGCGAGAATCGCGGTGATGACTCGCCGACTCGCATTGATTTGCCTGCTGCTGCTGCTTGGCGGTTGCGCGACGTTCGAGGACCTCTACGACTCCTTTCGCTATCGGCCGCAGCAGTCGGCCGTACCACTCGAGCGTCGTCCCGTCGAAGAGCCGCTCGCCCGCAACGTGTTCATCCTGTCGTCGGCCGAGCAGAGCGTCGTCGGTGAGCCGCAGGTCGTATTCACCACGGAAACCGATACGTTGTCGGATCTCGCGCGCGAGTACGGCCTGGGACTCGACGAGATCCTGGCCGCAAACCCGGGCGTCAATCCGTGGCTTCCGGGGGAGAACACGCCAATCCTGCTGCCCACCCAGTACGTCCTGCCCAGCGGGCCGAGACGCGGCGTCGTCCTCAACGTTGCGTCGAAACGACTGTATTACTTTCCGGAGCCGCTCGCGGGCCAGCCGCCGCGCGTCATGACCTATCCGATCGGCATTGGCCGGGTGGGCTGGGAAACGCCGCTCGGCGCAGCGACCGTCATCGCGAAAGCGGTGGACCCGGTCTGGTACGTGCCAGCCTCGGTTCGCAAGGAACACGCCGAGATGGGGGACCCGCTGCCGTCCGTCGTGCCCCCGGGGCCCGACAATCCGCTTGGGCATCGCGTGCTGAAGCTCGATATGCCCGGCTACCTGATTCATGGCACGAACCAGCCGTACGGCGTCGGCATGCGAGTCAGTCATGGCTGTGTGCGGCTGTACCCCGAAAATATCGAGGTGCTCTACGAACTCGTCGGCATCGGCGAGGCCGTGCAGATCGTCAACGAGCCGTTCCTGCTCGGCTGGCGGGACGACAAGCTGTATTTCGAGGCGCATGAGCCGCTGGAGGACGATGCGGTGCCGATCGAGGCGCACTTCGACACCCTGTTCTCGTCCGCCGCCAGCGAACTGGATCGGCACCAGAAACAGCACATACGCGCCGTTGCGAGCGTCGCGTCCGGCGTGCCGGTCATCGTTGATCGCTTCGATGCCGACGAAGTTCTCGCGCGTGCGCGCGTGGTCCGCAACACCGTCGAAGTCGATCCCGACAACCCGACCCTGATCGAGGTCCGCGAGATGATCGACGAGGCGGTCAGGGAAGGCCGGGAGGAAACGCTTTGAGCGAATGGCTCGACCTGATGATCGACGAGATCCGGCGCAAGGAAAAGGAGCGGCGGGAGGCCGACGAGGAGCGCGCCAGGCGAGAGCAGGCCGGCGATACCGTTGTCGAAAAACCGCCGGAGAAGAAAGCATCGTGATCGTCGATGCATGGGCACAACATCCGACGCTTCGCCATGCGCAAGACCCGATGTTCGCGTCGCTGCGTCGCTGGACGCGCAGCGAAGCGCCGACGACGGAGCTGCCCGTCAGTACGACGATCGACGCGCTGGACCAAGCGGGCGTCGACAAGGCGCTGATTTCCGCCTGGGTGGCCCCCGGCAACGTCATGATTTCGAACGACGAAGTGGCGGCGTTCGTCGCCGAGTCCCCCGACCGGCTCGCCGGCGTGGGGTCGGTCGATATCGCGAGGCCGATGCAGGCCGTCGCGGAGATACGTCGATGCATCGACGAACTGGGCTTCAAGGCGATTCGCGTCCTGCCCTGGCTGTGGGAGAAGCCGCCGACTGATCCGCTGTTTTACCCGGTGTTCGCGGCGTGCTGCGACCTGGGCGTGCCGTTCTGTACGCAAATCGGGCACACGGGGCCGCTGATGTCGTCCGAGGTAGGGCGGCCAATTTATCTCGACCGCGTGGCGCTTGATTTTCCGGAACTCGTCATCGTCGGCGGTCACATCGGCTACCCCTGGACCGACGAGGCGATCGCGGTCGCGACCAAGCACGAGAACGTCTACATCGATACCTCGGCGTACACGGCGAAGCGGTACCCGCCGCAGTTGGTGGACTACCTGAAGCATCACGGTAGTCGCAAGGTTCTGTTTGGTTCGAACTACCCGATGATCAGCCCGGGCGCGGCGCTCGCAGACATCGAGAGCCTCGGACTCGACGAGGACGTGCGGCGGCTGTTTCTTGCCGGCAATGCCGTGCGCGTTTACGGGCTGAAATAACTGTCGAATTCTTCGGGCAGGCCGCTTGTGTCTGCATCGCTGGCGTCGGGCAGCGGCCGCGAATTGTAGGTGTTCCAGAACATGATGTTCTTGTCGCGCAGGTCGGGCGATTCCATGTCGCTGAGAATCGCCGCCATCGCCTTGCCGGTGTAGGTCGTTTCGAGATCGAGGCCCGCGTCGCGTTTCGCGACGTCGACGGCCGCTACTGTCGCGTCGTCGAATTTCGCGTAGCCGCCGGCAAAAAACTCGTCGCGATACGTGACGTCGGTCTGCGCGAGGATGTCGTCGCGAATATTTGCGCCGGTATGGCGTAACATGCCGGCGGTCTTGCCGATGAGTCGTCTCAATGCCGCAGGGTTTCCGAAGCGATCGTCGGTGACCCGTATGGCCTGGACACGTGTCGGCAGCTCGGCGATTGCGAGGCCGAGCGCAAGGCCGGCCGTTGTGCCCATCGTGCCCGTGGCGACGTACAACAGGTCCGGACACGGCAGCTCGCCGCAGCCAACCTGCTCGGCGAGTTCCAACGCCGCATTGACAAACCCGACCGTGCCCAGCCAGGACGAGCCACCGAGCGGGATGATCCAGCAGTTCCGGTGTTGCGCGAATTTTCGCAGCGTCTCGAGACGGCGGCAGTAATCGCTGTCGAGATAGACGACTTCCGTGCCGAGCCGCGCGTGCGTGCGCAGTGCTCGCGCCACCTTGCCGGATTTCGTCTGGTGGGCGAGAAAACAGGTGCAGTCGAGGCCAAGCTCATGGCAAACGACGGCGGTCGCCAGCGCATGGTTCGACGCCGCCGCGCCAAACGTCGCCACGCGTTTCGCGTTCCTGGTTCTGGCCCGCTGAAGTATGTACTCGAGCTTGCGGATCTTGTTGCCGCCATACAAAGGGCAGGTGACGTCGTCACGCTTGACCCAGACCGTCGTACCTTGCAGGCGAACCGCCTCCACGGGTGTCGGCAACGTGGCGATCGACACTTTGCCGAGCCGCATACCGATGCCCGGGAACGCGATGTCGAGGTAATCAGTCATCGACGCAAGGGTAGCCTACCTATAAAATAGCGACACGCATATCTGGCTGTTACGGAGATTAGCTTGTCAGATGCAGTTGATCGTGGCATCACGGTCACCGAAATCGCGGCCGTGGACCAGCCCATCGACGCGACGCCCGAAACCACGGCGGCTTTCGTCGGTCGTGCCCTTCGCGGCCCCCTGAACACCCCGGTCCTCGTCAAAAACTCCGGCGACTTCCGGCGTCGTTTCGGCGGCAGCTGGACGCGCTCCAGCCTGGGTCCGGCCGTCGATCAGTTCTTCGAACACGGAGGTCGTGCCCTGTACGTCGTGCGCGTTGCGAACGGCGCGCGAGGCGCAATGATCTGCCTTCCGGCCAACGGGTCGGCGCTAATACTGCGCGCTGTGGAGCCCGGTTCGTCGGAGAGCATACGGGCTGCCGTAGACTACGACGGCATCGATCCGCAGGACGAAGAACACTTCAATCTGACGCTGCAACGAATCGCTCCCGGGACACGGCTTGTCGTCGACCAGGAGTTCTACCGGCGCGTGAGTTATCAGGACGGCACCGAGCGAAGCGTCGGCGAAGCGCTGCTCGCATCGTCGATCGCGCGCGTCGACGCGCCGGTTCCGACGCGCCGGCCCGAAGCTACGCGCTCACCGGGCAACCGTTACGACGCAGGCTACGTCGGACACGCACAAGCGGGCACCGACGGCAGCGGGCTGTCAGACTACGACCTGATCGGATCGCGGGCGAAGGGCACCGGTTTGTTTGCGCTCGACGGCGTGGACCAGCTCGACCTGGTCTACCTGCCACCGACGGCCAGGCACATCGATACCGGGCCTACGGCGCTGCTCGCGGCCGAGATCTACTGCCGGGAGCGACACGCGATGTTGATCGCCGATCCGCCGTCGAGCTGGGCGGATGCACAAGACGCCGTACGCGGCGCGCGTGCCACCGGTCTCGCGAGCCCCAATATCGTCGCGTACTTCCCTCGATTGCGCCGCCGCATCGAGCGCGACGGCGAACCGCGCGTTGCCGGCGGGGCGATTGCGGGACTGCTCTGCAAGCTCGATCGAACGTATGGCCCGTGGTTCGATCTCGACCAGCAGGGACTCGGACTGACGCGCAAACTCGAACCCGCTTGCGACGTCGACGACGAGGACTACGCGGCTTTGCACCGGGCCGGTATCAACGCGGTCTTGCCCGGGCCCGCGGGCAGGGCACGCGTCAGGGGCGGCGTGACGCTTGCGCGGGGCAGCGAGGCGCACAGCTTGTTCCGCGACCTGGCCGTGCGCCGCCTTTGCCTGCATATCGTCAATCGTATCGACCAGGGCACGCGCTGGGCCGTGTTCGAAAAACACGATGCGGACCTCGCGCTCAATATCGGCGAACAGGTGCGCGCGTATTTCCGCGACCTGTTCGAGCTCGGCGCGTTCGAAAACGACCGGTTCGTCGTGCAGTGCGATGCAGGCCTCGCACGGCACGCGGACGAGCTGGAGCATGGCGTAACGCTGTTGCTCGGCTTCCACCCGGCGGGCAGCCGACATGCGGCGCTTGTGACCCTGCACCAGACCGCGCGCGGTTGCCGGGTCGCGAGCGCTGCCTTTGCTCCGGCGGGTTTGCCATAATCCGCAACCAATCGCTGTCATACAGGCATCTTTCTCAAGCCACCCACTGATCAGGAGGGGCCATGAGAGACAGCGATGCGCTGGATAACAACCCGCATGTGTCGCGCCCGGCATTGGAAGCCATTCACAGCCAGGTACTCGGCTGGGCCCTGTCTCGATGCAACTATGACCAGGCGACAGCAGAGGATCTCGTGCAACAGGCATACGTCGAACTCTTGAGCGGCAGGGCGCAGTTTCAGCGCCAATCGACGTTAAAGACGTTCGTGTTCGGCATCGTACAGAACCTGGCCCGCAGCCGCCTGCGGCGAGTGGCGACGCGGCTCAGGCTCGTCGAAACCTGGCTGCCGACCGATTCTGCCGTCACCACCGATGATGCGGCGATCGCGTCCGATTTCAATCCGCTGTGGCAGGCTGTCAGAGAGCTGCCGGCACGCCAGCGGGACATCATCGAGCTCGTGTTCTGTCGCGAGCTGAGCGTCGAAGAGGCATCGACGGTCATGGGTGTGACCGCAGGCACGGGACGCGTACATTACGATCGTGCCAAGAAGGCCCTGCGCCGCAAACTCGGACCGGAGTTCGTGAATGAAACCTGACGATCAGCAAATCGCCGGCGCGATCCGGCATGCCATGCCTGCGGATCCGGAGACACCGTCTTTCGAAGATGCGATTGACGCGGCGTCGCGACGGGCCGGGCGCCGCCGTCATCGCGTGCACCTGGTGGCAGCTGCGGCCGTCGCAGCGATTGCCATCCTCGTCGTACTGGACAGGCAACCCGACGCACCGCAGCACGAATACATCCAGATAGCGGAACTCATGCAGTCGACATCGTGGCATGCGCCCAGCGATGCGCTGCTGCCCGAGAGCCGATTTGACATATACCAGGACTTGCCGACGTTGATGGAGTCAACCGATGGCAGTGAGGGAGCGTTACTATGAAACAGGGAATTTTGCTGACGATCGCGTTTCTAAGCGTGCTGGGCGGCACGGCCGGTGCTGCGAGCCCCAAAGAAGACGTTTTCCAGGGCAAGTTGTTTCCGCCAAACGTGATCCTGGAGAACCAGGCGGAGCTCAACCTGACGAAGCAGCAGTTCACCGATATCAAGGCGGCCGTCGTCGCCGTGCAGGCCAATGTCGCGGAGCACGAGTGGGACCTGCGGGAAGCGTACCAGGGGGTCCTCGAGGCGCTCGACGAAACGCCGATCGACGAGAAGCGCGTTCTCGAACTCGTCGACGCCGCACTGGTGGCCGAGAACGCAGTGAAAAAAGAGCAGGTCGCTATGCTGATTAAGTTAAAAAACCTGCTCAACGACGAACAGATCGCATTTCTTGAATCCGTTCATCGAACAGACAGCCGTTAACGGCTAGGGTGGGTCAATGAACAAGATACGGCTTATCTCGATATTCGCGCCGTTGTTGCTGAGCCTCGCAGGTTGCGGCGGCGGCGGTGGCGGTTCCTCGCAGCCTCCGCCCCCACCCCCGCCGCCACCGGCGCCGATTACCACGGCAGAGGCCTTCCAGTTCCTCAACCAGGCGACATTCGGCGCAACCGAGGCCGAAGCGGAGCAGGTAAAGGCGCTGCGCTACGAAGCCTGGATCGACGACCAGCTCGGCAAACCGGCGTCGCTGCAGCTGCCGTTCCTGCAGTCTCTGCCGCGGCCGCAGTTCCTGTTTGAGCTACAGCCGGACCGCGCGGATATCTGGTTCAGGAACGTATTGCACGGCGACGACCAGCTCCGTCAGCGCGTAGCCTTCGCGCTGTCAGAAATCATGGTCGTGTCGGAACTCGGCGCACTCGGCAACGCGACGTATTCGCTGGCCGGCTACTATGACGTGCTCGCGGAAAACGCGTTCGGCAATTACCGCGACTTGATCGAGCAAGTCACGCTGCATCCGGCCATGGGGGTGTATCTGAGCATGCTCGGCAACGAGCGGCCGAATCCGTCACTCAACATCCGGCCCGACGAGAACTACGCGCGCGAGCTCATGCAGCTGTTCTCGATCGGTCTCGTCGAGCTCAATATCGATGGCACGGTGAAACTCGACAATCAGGGCCAGCCGGTACCGACGTACGACCAGTCCATTATCGAGGGTTTCGCACACGTGTTCACGGGCTGGAACTACGCCGGCGCATTGTCGTTCGAGCTTGCACGGCAGAACGATGCCAACCAGATCGTGCCCATGCAGCTCTATCCGCCCTACCACGACGACGGACCGAAAAAGTTGTTGAGCGACGTAACGCTGCCGGCAGGGCAGACCGGTGACCAGGACCTGCAGGCCGCACTCGATAACGTCTTCAGTCACCCCAACGTCGGACCGTTCATCGCGATCCGCCTGATTCATCGGCTGACGACGAGCAATCCCTCGCCGGGCTACGTCGAGCGTGTAGCACGCGTGTTCAACGACAACGGCCAGGGCGTACGTGGCGACCTCGGCGCCGTCGTAAAGGCCATATTGCTGGACGAAGAAGCGCGCCCCGAGCTGCACATGGAGATCGACGGCAAGCTCAAGGAACCGCTGCTGCGGCTGACCCAGCTGTATCGCGCTTACGACGCGCAGTCGGACAGCGGCCGATACCCCTTGAACTTCGCCTACATTCTGTTCGGCCAGGGGCCGTTGCAGTCGCCGTCCGTGTTCAATTTCTTCAGCCCGTTCTATTCGCCGCCCGGCGAGATCCGGAACTCGAACCTCGTTGCGCCCGAACTGCAGATTGCGACGGAATACCAGAACACGCAGCTGACCAATTTCCTGTTGCTGCAGACCTTTGTTTACCACTGGCAGATCGAGCGTGTCGACAACGACGACTACAACGAGGACCTCGTGCTCATCAACTTCGAGGACGAACTTGCCGTCGCCGCTGACACGGTCGCGCTCGTCGCAATGATCGACAACAAGCTGATGGGCGGCACGATGTCCGACACGTTGCGGCAGGAAGTGACGCAAATGGTCGACCGGTGGGGTCTCGACCAGCCGCTATTACGCGCCGCGAATGCGATTTTTCTCACGATTTCATCGCCGGAATTCGCTTACCAGCGGTAAGCGTTCGCAGCCGGGAGACAGACAATGGCAAAAATCAATCGACGCCAGTTCCTGAGATCGACCAGCGCAGCGGCGTTGCTCGCTTCGACACCGGGCCTGGCACATTCGCAAATGATCGGCGGCAGCGGACCGTTTACAGATTACAAAGCGCTGGTCTGCGTGTTCCTGTTCGGCGGCAACGACTCGTTCAACATGCTCGTGCCTACGAGCCAGAGCGAGTACGACGCTTACCTCGCATCACGCCAGAACCTGGCGATCCCCCAGAACGCTCTGCTGCCCATCAACCCGATCCTGGGGGCAGAGCAGATGGACTTTGGCCTGCACCCCGATATGACGGGCGTCCGCGACTTGTTCGAGGATGGCAAAGCGGCGTTCCTCGCGAACGTAGGCCCTCTTGTCGAGCCGACGACCCGCGACCAGTTCGTGAGCGGGTCCGTTGCGTTGCCGCCGCAGCTTTTCTCACACAATGACCAGCAGGACCAGTGGCACTCGCTCAAAGGCAATGCGACGAGCAAGACCGGCTGGGCCGGCCGCGTCGCCGACCTGCTCGACACGGATCTCGAGGGACAGCAGATGGCGACCAACGCGTCGCTGTTCGGCACCAGTCTTTTTCAGTCGGCAGAAGAAACCGTTGCCTACGTCATGGGCCCCGGAGGGCCGGTTCAGTTCATCGGGTTCTCGTCCGAACCCGGCAATATCCTCTACGAGCACCGTCAGACATTCGAGCGCATACTCGGCGCGCAATACGACACCGTGTACGAGCGCGCATTCGCGGACGTGCAACAGCGAGCTTTCGCAGCGGCCGACACCGTCTCATCCGCGATAGCGGGCGCACCGACGTTCGACGGCATATTCCCGACGCCTCAGGAAGGCAGGACACAGCTCGAAACGCAGCTGCGCACGGTGGCGCAGCTGATCGCGATGCGGGACGACCTGCAGATGCAGCGGCAGGTCTTCTTTGTCGCCGCGGGCGGCTTCGACACGCACGACAACCAGGTCATAGATCAGCCGAACCTGCTCGGCGATGTCAGCAAATCGCTCGCGGAATTCTACGCAGCGATGGTATCGATCGGCATGACGCAGGACGTCACGGCATTCACGGCGTCCGATTTCGGCCGTACCCTGACGTCCAACGGAGACGGCACCGACCACGCCTGGGGCGGGCACGCCATTGTCGTCGGCGAGGGTGTCGCCGGGCAAAGCATTTTCGGCGATTATCCGGTTCCGGTCATCGGCCATGAACTGGACGTCGGGGGCGGGCGCTTCATCCCGACAACCTCGGCCGACCAGTACGCCGCAACGCTGGCGAAATGGTTCGGCGTCGTGGATGCCGACCTCGACACCGTTGCGCCGAACCTGGCCAATTTCGGCGCCAATCGCGATCTGGGCTTCATGCTGTAGACGACAGGTTGCAACAGGCTGCTAGAATGCCCGTCTGACGAGAACGGGGGTTCTTCCATGAAACTCATCCATGTGGCCGCACTGGCCGCAGTGCTTATTGTTACGGCGTGTTCCCGGGATCCGGAACCCGAAGCCGCCCTGCAGGCGCAATCCGGCGCCGCGAAGCAGCTCGATGCCGTATTCGACGAGTACTTCGAACGCTATCTCGAACTACACCCGCTAACCGCAACGTTCGTGGGCGAGAACAAATACAACGACCGTGTCTCGAACACCCTCGGGCCGGAGCATCGCGCGCGAGCACTGGCGCTGGAGCAGGAATTTCTCGAACGACTGCTGGCGATCGATCGCAGTGGCCTCGACCTGCAGCGGCAGTTGAGCTACGACATCTTCAAACTCGACCGCGAGATCGAAATCGAGGGCGATCAATTCCCGGGCCACCTGCAGCCGCTGAACCAGTTCGGCTCGGTCATGAGCTACATGGTGCAACTCGGCAGCGGTGCCAGCGTGCACCCGTTCAAGACCGTTGAGGACTACGATGACTGGCTCAGCAGGGTCGATGATTTCACGGTGCTCGCGGAGCAGATGGTCGCCAACATGCGAGAGGGCATGCAACAGGGGATCGTGCGGCCTCGCATCCTCATGGAAAAAGTCCTGCCCCAGCTCGAATCGCAGCTCGTCGAGAACGTCGAAGACAGCGCATTCTATGGCCCGATTCGGAATATGCCCGAGTCCTTCAGCGACGCGGACCGCGAACGCCTCACCAGCGCCTTCGCCGATGCAATCGAGAACGAGGTACTGCCGGCATTCCAGCGCGTGTACAACTTCGTTGGCGACGACTACATGAGCACCGCAAGAGAGACGGTCGGTCTGTACGACCTGCCGAATGGCGCCGATTGGTATGCCTTCAACGTTCGCGTTCTCACGACCACCGACATGACGCCCGATGAGATTCACCAGGTAGGCCTGGACGAAGTGGCGCGAATTCACGACGAGATGCGCGGCGTCATGGAGGAGGTCGGCTTCGACGGTAACCTATACGACTTCTTCGATTTCGTGAACTCGGACGACCAGTTCTTCTTCGACGAGCCCGAGGAACTGATCCAGGGTTACCGCGACATGACCGAGAACGTAACCCGGCTCGCCAACGACCTGTTCGAGACCTTCCCGACGACACCGTTCGAGGTGCGCCGTGTCGAACCCTACCGCGAGCAATCCGCGGCCGGGGGCTCCTACCAGTCCGGCAATCCCGACGGATCTCGCGCCGGCGTGTTCTATGCGAACGCATACAACATGCGCGCGCGACCCAAGTGGGCAATGGAATCGCTGTTCCTGCACGAGGCGATTCCCGGGCATCACTTCCAGATCATGATCCAGCGCGAGAACGAGGAACTGCCGCGGTTCCGCCGTTTTGGCGGCTTCACGGCCTATACCGAAGGCTGGGGGCTGTACGCGGAATCGCTCGGCAAGGAGCTCGGTGTCTACACGGATCCGTACAGCTACTTCGGCGCGCTCAACGCCGAGCTCTGGCGGGCGATTCGCCTGGTCGTCGACACAGGCATTCATGCGAAGGGCTGGAGCAAGCAGCAGGTTCTCGACTACATGTATGCGAATTCTGCGGTCGCCGAAGCGCGCGCCGTGGCCGAAGCAGAGCGATTCATGGCGATACCGGGGCAGGCGCTGGCTTACAAGATCGGCCAACTGAAGATGCTGGAGATTCGCGCCAGCGCCGAGGAACGCCTTGGCGACAAGTTCGACGTCAAGGCCTTCCATACCGAGGTCCTGCGCGATGGCGCAATGCCATTGTCGATGCTCGAGGCAAAGATCGATCGCTGGGTGGACGCGCAGCTCTGATTTGCGGCACTCTGGTCCGCGATGAAACTGGACCGATTCATTCGGCTGGCGATCGCACTCGCGATCTTCGTCGTATTCATCGTCGGGGTTGGCGCGCTGCTGTTCGTTACGGAGTCGGCGCTCAACGTCTGGGCACGGCTTGCCGAAGGACCGAAGGTGTTCCTGTACGCCTACGCCGCGACGCTGGCCGGCCTGGTCGTTCTGGCGGCCTGGCTCGTCTGGCGACTGGTGGTTCGCCGCGAGCCGAAACCCGGACGCACGCCGGCGCCGCCGGCACCGCTCTCCCGGGGCGATATCGAAGCGCGACTGCGCGACGCGGAATCCAGCGGTGTGGACGTCGAAGCTGCCCGGCGCGAGCTGCAGGAACTCGCAGCGCGCCAGCAGCTGGGTGCCGTACACCTGTGCTTCTTTGGTGAGATCAGCGCGGGCAAATCATCGCTGATCAAGGCGCTCGTCCCCGAGGCCGACGTGCGAGTCGACGTGGTCGGCGGTTCGACGGCCGACATTCGCCATTACCGGTGGCGTAATGAGACGGGCAGCGAGATCCTGCTGACGGACGTGCCCGGGATCGGCGGACACGACACGGCCCTGGACGAAATGGCATTGCAGGAAGCACGGCGCGCCCACGTCGTCATGTTCGTGTGCGACAGTGACCTTACCCGCGACGAGGCGACGGCGGTCGAGACACTGCTGGCGCTCGGGAAGCCGCTGGTTGTCGTTCTCAACAAGAGCGACCGGTTCTCGCCAGCCGAGCAGGCAGCATTGATGGAACGTCTGCTCGAACGCATGGACGAGTTCGGTGGCGAAGTCGACAAAGACCGCGTCGTCGCCGTTACGGCGGGTGGCGAGGTCGAGGTCATCGAGCGTCGTGCCGACGGCAGCGAGATTGCCGCAAAGCGCCAGCGACCCGCGGATATCGGTGTCCTGGTCGTTGCCATCAACCGGCTGCTCGAGGATCCCGCGGAGCCGCTCGATACGCGCCGCGAGCGCGCCGTTTTTCAGCTTGCGTCGGAAAAACTGCAAGCGGCGGAGTCGAGCTACCGTTCGCAACGGTCGGAGCAGATCATTCGCAGCGCCACGCGCAAGGCGGTCATCGGTTCGTTGGCGGCCGTCAGTCCCGGCACCGACATCCTCATCCAGGGATACGTCGGCACGGCCATGACGCAACAGCTCTGCAAGCTGTACGGCGCCGCGCCGCGCGACCTCGACATCGAGGAATTCCTCAATCTGAGCCAGAGCCGGGTCGGCCGCGCACTGCCGCTGACGCTCGCCGTCGCTGGTAACGGGCTCAAGGCTTTCCCCGGGGTGGGCACAGTGGCCGGTGGCGTCGTGCACGCCGTCGCTTACGGATTGATCTTCGACGCACTCGGGCGCAGCCTCGTGCTGACCCTGTCGAAACACGGCGAATTCGATCCGCAGCTGGCAGCGGACGCGTTCGAGGACAGCATCAGTGAACATATTGAAGCGGGCGCTAAACGCATTGCCCGAATGGCCCTGGAAGAAACGCCGAAAGGCGACTGAAGCCGACGCAGACGGCGGCGCAGGGCACCTGACGCTGGCGCGGGAAAGCCTGCGCGAGCTCATCGAGGACTCGCGCCTGCCGGCCGGCGTGCGGGAGTCGCTCGCGCACGACTATGACGCCGTCGAAGCCATGCTCGACAAGCTCGAGCACGGCCACCTGCATCTCGCGGCGTTCGGTCGCGTGAGTACCGGCAAATCCTCGTTGCTCAACGCGTTGACGGGCCAGCAAGCGTTCGCAGTCAGTCCATTGCACGGGGAGACGAAGTTCTCGTCGATGCAACCGTGGAACGAGGTCGATGCAGGCGGCGTGTTCCTGATCGACACACCGGGTCTCGACGAGGCGGGCGGCGAAGCCCGCGAAGAGCTGGCGCGCGAGGTCGCCGGGCGATCCGACCTGATCATTTTCGTGCTGGATGGCGACATTACCGAGACCGAGCTCGACGCACTGCGAGCACTGCTCTCGCAGGGCCGGCCCGTCATCGTCGCGCTCAACAAACGCGACCTGTATACCTCTGCGGAGCAGGCGGCCCTGATGGAGGCCATCCGCGGTCGAATCCAGGGTATCGTCGATCCCGATCACGTCGTCGCCGTTGCCGCGCAGCCGCGGCCGCAGCTCGTCATCGAAACGGACGAGGCAGGCAATGAAACGTCGATCGAGCGAGCGCGGCCAGCCGAGGTCGAGGCGCTGCGCCTGAAGCTGTGGGAGATACTCGAAGCAGAGGGAAAGACGCTGGCGGCCCTAAATGCGAGCCTGTTCGCTGCCGACCTCAGCGACCAGGTAGGACGTCGCATCCTGCTCGCGCGCCAGGAACTCGGCGACAAGCTCGTACGCACTTATTGCGTGGGCAAGGGAATCGCAGTTGCCTTCAACCCGATCCCCGTTGCCGACCTGTTCGCAGCGGCCTTCATCGATGTCGGTATGGTCGTGCACCTGTCGCGCGTTTACGGCCTGCCGCTGAGCCGCAAGGAAGCCGGCTCCCTGGTGAAGGTGATCGTGGCCGAGGCGGCAGCGTTGATGGGAACCGTCTGGGCGCTGCATTTCGTCTCGAGTGCGCTGAAAGTCGGCACCGGCGGCCTGTCGACCGTCGTGACGGCAGGCGCGCAGGGCGCGATCGCCTACTACAGCACACTCGTCGTTGGCCGCGTGGCGGCCGAATACCTTGCCAAAGGCAAGTCGTGGGGTGACGGTGGACCGAAGAACGTGGTCACGACGATCCTCGACAGTCTCGATCGGGACACCGTGCTGCGCGACGCGAAACGGGAAATCCGCGCCCGACTCGGGTTAGCCTGAGGCCATGGACAGGGACACTCGGCTCAAGCGCATCTGGGAGACGATCCGGGACATCCCCGCCGGCCGGGTGGCGAGCTACGGGCAGGTTGCCGAGATCGCGGGTATTCCAAGAGGTGCGAGGCAAACCGCGTACGCACTCCGAGTCGCACCGGACGATCTCGAGCTGCCCTGGTTTCGCGTTATCACGGCATCGGGCAAACTCGCCTTCAAGCCCGGCACCGCGGCGTTCCGCCGCCAGCGAGACCTGCTGCGCGACGATGGCGTCACGGTCACGGCGGGCAAAGTCGATATGGACGAGTTTCGCTGGCAGCCCGATCTCGACGAGCTGCTCTGGAAGCCTTCGTCGGCATGGGACGAGCCATAACGTGAAGAAGGCAACCCGGTCGAGGCTCATGACGTGGCTGGCCAGCGAGCGTGCGTGTCGCGTCGCGCGTGGCGTGGCGGCAGCGAAAGCGACATTCACGCGTCGAGGCAAACGTATCCAGTGCTTCCTCGAACTCGACGATCCGTATTCGTACCTGTTGTCCTGCTACCTGCCGGCGATCGAGTCGAGCTTCGACGTGACGATCGAGTACCAGCTCGTGGAGTCCCTGGGTGGAGGCTACCGACCGTCTCCCGAATTGCAGGCGGAGTATGCGCTCGTCGACTGCGAACGCGTCGCCCGTGAACTCGGTATTCCGTTCCTGGACAAGGGCACATCGCCTCCGGTCGAACACCGCCGCGCAATTCTCGAGTACCTTGCGGGCCTTGATAAGGATGCCGAATTCCCGGCGGAGCTCCTGCAGGCGCTCGCCTATTACTGGCGCGGCGATACGGCGAACGTCGCGAGGCGGGCCGAGGGTATGCAGGCACGGCAAGGTGCGGCCGCGATGCTCGACAGAAACGCCCGGCGGCTCGAGCAGCTCGGGCACTTCGTTGGCGGCACGCTGCTCTACGGCGGCGAATGGTATTCAGGTGTCGATCGGCTCGACTACCTGGTCCGCCGCCTCGCCGAAGACGGTCGCGCAAGGGGAGACACGCCGGACCGCCACCTGGTATCACTGCAGCAGGTGTTGCAGCCCGACCTGCCCGTTACACCACCCAATGCTGCCAAAGCACTGCCCGAACTCGAGCTTTTCTTCTCGTTCCGCAGCCCGTATTCGTACGTCGGATTGCGCAGCCTCGCTGTGGTCGCCGACGCATTCGGCCTGGACGTGCGCTTGCGGCCCGTTCTGCCAATGATGATGCGAGGCATGCAGGTACCGCGCAACAAGGCCCGGTATTTCATGAGCGACGCCGGTCGCGAGGCGCGCAGGCACGGCTTTTCGATGGAGCGAATCACCGATCCGCTCGGTGCAGGCGTCGAACGTTGCCACGCCGTCTTCCAGTACGCTGCGACACAAAACCGCGCACGGGATTACGTGCTTGCAGCGACGGCGGCAATCTGGGAACGCGGCGTTGACGTCGCAACCGATCAGGGTTTACGCACCGTCAGCGACGAGGCGGGCCTGTTCTGGCCGGAGGTCATAGAGGCCATGCAGGACGAGTCCTGGCGCAGTGTGGCCGAGGCAAACCGGGAATCGATGACGGAATCGGGCCTTTGGGGCGTGCCGACGGTTAGAATAGGCGACTTCGTTGCGTGGGGTCAGGATCGCGACTGGCTGCTGGCCCGGCACCTCGAAGACCTTTGCGATACCGGGGAAGGAATACTCATATGATGACC
>JAAUXY010086805.1_pt1 | contig 41483 bp, 33 predicted proteins | sample 7278121 | NCBI WGS metagenome assembly JAAUXY01 (sample SAMN14350117, study PRJNA611818) | marine sediment metagenome | isolation source: surface marine sediment (1.8m) | place: French Polynesia: Moorea | collected 2018-08
AGCTTAAGATGCGGATGACGCCCTAAGGGTTACGCCGGGGCAGTCAGGCGCGAATCGTTGGAATCTGGGATGGGAGCCCGCGGAGACGGCAGCGCCCGCGGACAAGAGCACGCTACCATACCGCAACTCGGCAAATCGCGCAATATTTGGTGCCGCCGCGCCGCCGCCGTGCACTGGGTCATTTTGCCTTTCCCAGCTTCGCGGCAGGTCAGCTTGAGCCTCTCAGGACTCCCTGTCGGCTCCCTCCGGGCTCCGGCCAAACTCGCTGCGCTCAGACAGACACCTCCGCTATTCCTCCGGGAGCCGATCCAAGCCCTCCGCAGGCTGGTGCCTGCTGACCAGAGGCTGCGCTGTCAAGGCAAAATGACCCAGCGCTCGCCGCCGATCGCCGTGTGCCTTCGAGCTTAGGTGGTCCGGTTATAGCTGATTTCGGCTCCGGCCGACCAGGGCGGTGACGATGCCGTGAAGGACCCGGACCTCCTGATCGGTGAGCTCGGCACGGGTGAAGAGATTGCGGATCGTGCGCACGTTGGCCGGCCGCATCGCTTCGACCTTGAAGTAACCGCCGGCGTCGAGCGCCGTCTCGAGGTGGTCGAAGAAATTGAAGACCTCCTCACGGGTCGCCCGCCGGCTGTCGGCCTCGATCCGCTGGCGAGGCGGCGTCTCGTCGCCGGCACGATGCCATTCCCAACCGATGAGCAACACCGCCTGGCCCAGGTTGAGCGAGCGAAAGGCCGGGTTCAGCGGCACGGTGAGGATGGCGTCGGCGATCACCACCTCGTCGTTGGTCAGGCCGATACGCTCGCGCCCGAAGAGCACACCGCAGCGCTCACCCACGGCCGCACTCCGGCGGATCTCTGCCGCCGCCGCGGACGGGGTCACCTCGTGCTTGACCATATCCCGGCGACGGCCGGTGGTGGCGTAGATCACCTGAAGGTCGCAGGTCGCCTCGGCCAGAGTGTCGCAGACTCGGGCACCATCGAGTACGGCGTCGGCTCCGGAAGCCATCGCCCGCGCCTTCGCCTTCACCTGTGTCCAACCGTCGCGAGGGCGTACCACGCGTAGGTCGGTCAGGCCGCAGTTGAGCATCGCCCGCGCCGCGGCGCCGACGTTATCGCCGAGTTGCGGCTCGACCAGAATGAAGGCCGGAGCGAAATCTCCCGTGGGGGCCGGAGTGTCTTCCATAGCCCCGCATTTTATCTATACGGGCCATCAATCCGGCTCTACACGTTGATCACCTTCAGGCGTGAAAAGCGTCCACCAGAACCTGATCTCGACCAGAATGCCTAGCGGCAGGACGATGGCGAAGGCCACCATGGCGCCCAGTGCTCTCGCGGTCAAGGCGAAGAAGTAGAGCAGGAGCATCCACGCTCCAAGATGGAGCAGATGCCGAGTCTTGCCACGCATCGACTTCGTCACCCGCTCAGCCGCGTGACTCTCGTCCCAGGAGGACCGCCAGAGCAGCGGCAATCACCGCCACCGGCAGGCTGACCCCAAGGGGCACGACCATCCCGTCGATCACGACCTCGACGGCAAAGGCGAGTCGCAGAAAATGCCCGAGCGCCAGCAAAGCGAAAAAACCGGCAGCAATCCGCGTGAACGGCCTATACATCTGCTAAGACCTCCTTCTTGGCACATGAGTCAAGATTCGGAGGTCTTATGCAGATGTATAGTGCGGTGGGGCTGGGCCAGGATCTCGTGCCGCAGGATCGAGATCCTGGGGCGCGGGAAGCCATAGCTTGTGACGACATGGATAGCTCCTATGTTGGATGTTCAGGTCCGGTGATCAGGGTGCAACACTTTCGAGCTCAATGCCGGGAGGCGCCAGCCGCGATCCAGCCAATGCGTATCGAGCTGCCACCCCCGGGACGGACGGGCAAACCGCGAGACTGCAGGGCGTCCCGGCAGGAGCTCCCAAGAGAAGGGTTGGTAAGTGGTGTCGAAGGCGCTCAGGCCAGATGTTTCTTTGGTCTTGGTCGTGACCCCGACGAGACGCGATAGATCGCGGTTGAAGTGACAAGCGTAGACCGGCTTCAAGAAGGCACCGACGCAGTTGGTCGACTTCAAATCGGGCACCGCCGGATGGCCTTGGTAGCGGGTCGCACGTAGAACCCACCAGGGATCGTAGTGCCACAGCCGGACGGCATCAGCAGCACCGTCGGCACGATCGGCACAGACGTCACGCAGACCCGCGAAGTCAACATCCAACTCGACGCCACCCCCAAAGCGGGCTCGGGCGAGACCTGGCATGTAGTCCAGTAGGACGATCTCCCTTGCCGACGGCCAAACCAACATCAATGCCAGGACTTCACCGTCACCGTCGAAGAACGGAAAGACGCTCGCGCCTCTGAGCGTCATGTCCCTCAGGCGCACACGTCGCTGGTGCAGAGAACGCGCCGACACGGGCAGAAACGACATCAGTCGACCTCGGGCGGCTTGAAGGCGGCGGTTGCCAGGCCGATGACGCCGGGATTGATCGACTCGGCCATCCCTGACGGAATGACCATAAGAGCGCCGCGCTCCTTGATCGATTCATAAGTCATGTTCATCGCCCGGATCTTGAGCGCGGTCGGGTTCTCGACGTAGACCTGCGACGCCTGCTCCATCTGCTCGGCCACCAACAGCTCCGACTGGGCCAGGATCACTCGCGCTTCTTTCTCACGGTCGGCCTGGGCTTTGCGGCTCATGGCGTCCTCGAGCTCGGTGGGAATGCGCACATCGCGAATCTCGACCGATTGCACGGTGATGCCCCACTCTGACGTCTTGGCGTCGATCACCGACTGCAGCTCTTCGTCGAGCGCCTCACGTTCGGAGATCATGCGTACAAGCTCGGTCTTGCCAATAACGTCACGCAGCGTGGTCTGCGCCGCCCAGCTGACCGTCTTCTCAAAATGCTTGACCTCGAGCACCGCTTTCTTGGCGTCGGTGACCACCCAGAACAACACCGCGTCGACATTGACCGGCACGGTGTCGCGGGTCAGGGTTTTCTCGGCCGAAAACGACGTCGAGCGGATCCGCATATCGACCGCGGCTGTGATCCACTCGACTCCGGGAACGATCCACGAGATGCCCGGCTCGAGCACCCGCTGAAACCGCCCCAAACGCAGCAGGATGCCCCTCTCCCACTGGTCGACCTGGCGCGGCGACGCGGCCACGATCAGGCCCACGAGAGCGATGCTACAAAATAGCTGCCAGGGCCCGTAGGCGGCCGCCATGAACGTCAACACGGCGGTGACAGCGAAGATCAGAGCGCTGATGATATTGACGCTACCCTTGAGCATTGTTTTTCTCCTTCCACAGGGTTTCGACCAGCTGTGTCAGCTCGCCGACCCGCAGGCCGGTACGCCGGCCGAGATCGATCAATTCCGCGGCCTTGGCGGCGACCCTTCGAAAATCTCCCTCGCCGACCGCCTGACTCTCGCCGCTCTCGGCGACGAAGGTACCGACGCCGCGCTCGAGCCTCAGCAGGCTCTCGCGCTGCAGGTCGCGGTAGACGCGGGCGACGGTGTTGGCGTTGATCCCGAGCCCGACTGCCAGCGCTCTGACCGTGGGCATCGAATCGCCGGGAACCAGAGCGCCGCGACGGATCAATAGCCGGATCTGCTCGCTGAGCTGAGCATAGATCGGCACCGCGCTGCCTTTTTCGATGGTGACGTCAAGCTCCATGACTGCATCATACATACAACCATTGTATTAGTCAACTAGTACAATGCACATATCGCGTCGAGGTGGCAACACTCCATCCCGGGAACTCGGCGCGGGGCCCCCTGGTCAAAGGTTGCAGGAGGAGCGGCAAACCCTTGGAGGCTCAAAGATGAAAAGACACCTTGCACTGTTCACCTGCCTACTCATGGCTCTGATGGCGTCGCCGCTGCTGGCGACCTGGGAGGACGGCGTGGCTGCCTTCAAGGCCGGCCGCTACGAAGACGCGACTACCGTCTTTCAGTCTTTCGTTGCCAAGAGCCCCAAAGCTCCTGAAGGGCACTACATGCTGGGCATGAGCCTGCTGCGGCAAAAGCGTTCGCCCGAGGCCCTCGGCCCGCTGAGCGACGCCCTCGCTCTCGGCAAGGACGATGCCCGTTATCGGATGACCCTGGGCCAAGCGCAGCTCCAGGCCTGCAAGCCGGCGGACGCGCTCGAGACCCTGAGCGCACAGGATCCCGCCGCGGTTCCGAAGGCGGCACGCGCCAGCTACCATCAGCTGCTGGCCAAGGCGGCGACGTCCAGCGGGCGCGACGCCGACGGCCTCGCTAGCCTCAAGAAGGCTCTGAAAGCCGACCGTAACTCGAGAGTCCTGTGGCTGGCGCGCGGCAATCTTGCGCACCGTCTCGGCCGCTCAAGCGAAGCCTTTGAGGCGCTATCCGAAGCCTTTGAGCTGGATCCCAGCGATCCCGAGCCGGGTCGAAGCGCCGTTCAGACCGCCCTGGCGATCGCCCAGAGCGAGGCCGACGACGACCGCCGCCGCGAGTGGTATCTCGAAGGCGTCGGCATCGCCGATCGTCTGGCGGTTTCCTTCCCGACGCCGGCCAACTTGCGGCTGGCCGCCGGTGCCAGGATGGGCGCTCAGGACTACGACGGGGCCGTGGAGCTGTTCGAGAAAGCTCTGGCCACCGACGATCAGGATCCGATGCTCCACTACGACCTCGGCCGCTGCCGTCAGGCACTCGGCCAGGGCGATGAGGCGCTGAGTCATCTCGCCACGGCGCTGGAGCGCTCTCCGGACGGCGACCTGAGCTCAAAGATCTACACGGCCCAGGCCCGAGTGTTTCGCGGTCGCGAAGATTTCGACGCCGCCGCCAAGGCCTTCCATCAGGCGGGGGACACCGCCTCCGCGGATGAGATGAAGCGCTACGCTGATAACCGTCGAGAGGTAGCTAGAGCGACGGCCGAGTGCGTTGGCAAACGGGATGAGCTGCAGAATCTCATTCTAGAGAGCAAGGGGCTCGAGCACACTCCCGAGTATCGCCAGCTGGAGGCCGACCTCGCTGCGATCAATAGCGTTTGCAGCTCTTACTTCTCCGATGTGAGCTGAACGGGTCTGGACGAGACCCGCTCCTCTAAAAACCGGCCGCCGTCGAGACGCCACGACCTGACTTCGTCGGTGCCGAAGGCGGTCGTCGAGACGATCAGGTAGGAATGGCCCTCCCAGGCCGCCTCCAGATCGGTGGCTGACGGCAGCGCTGAATGATCTGGATGGGAATGCCAAAAGCCGACGACATCGAGCCCGCACTCGCGCGCCACGCGGTCAGCAGCCAGATGGTCGTCCGGGTCGAGTAGGAATCGGTCACGTGCCCGCTCGACGTTGAGATTGCGGGCATGGAAGACGTCCTTGACCACCACCTGACCGGCGGAGCCCTCATTGTGGCCGATCATCACCCCGCACGCTTCGAAAGGATAAGACGCGTCGACGACCCACTCCACCTTCTGACGCAGCTCCTTGGGCAGTTGGAGCACCGTCGAGGCCATCTCCCGTGCAGGAAACGCTTTGGGGGGCGAGGTCGAAAACGCGGTGAAGGTAGAGCCTGTCATCGGGTCTTTCCTTTCGGCCTGAGGTAAACCCGGCCTAAAAAGCAAAACCGCCGGAGGTGAGTCCGGCGGTCTTGAATTTTCTGGTTTGGGATCAAACGGTCAAAATCGTGGACCTGGCCGGATTCTGTAGGTCTGCTTGCAGGCAATACATACCTCGCTGCTCGCGAGAAGCAGTACTTGGGAAGTCGGCCGGGTCGAAAATTTCATCGCGACAATAGCATATGCCGCGTGAACGTCTCTGTCAACGGCGACAGCGCCGTGGTGGGCCAGCTGTCCAGATATACGCCAGGCGAAGACCGACTTCAAGTTGACTCGACGACCGGGGTTCCTTTTCTATCCTGCAGGTCGAGCTCGTCGTCTTGGATCTCGTCCTCGGCAACTGACGCTACTGGCGCTAACACCAGAGCCGCCAGCGGCGGCAGGGTGAGCACCATCGAGTCGCGACAGCCGTCTTTGTGGACGGGCTCGGTCTCGACTTCATCCGCGGTGACAAAGCCGCTGCCCCCATAGCGTAAATCGTCGGACGACATCAGACGGCAGTACCGTCCCGGGCGAGGCGCACCGACCCGGTAGCCTTCGCGCGGGACAGGAGTCATGTTGAGCACCACCATCAACCGGTCGCCGGTCTCGTCGACCACTCCCTCAGCATCGACCAGCCGCCGCTCATAGCTGACGATTGAACACTCCTTGTCCCAACAGGCGATCCACTCGAAGCCTCGGGGCTCCGGGTCCGAGCGCCATAGGCAAGGATGGGCCTGATAGAGCGTCGCCAGGTCGCGAACAAAACGCTGAAACGCGGCCCGATCCGGATCCCCCAGGAGGTACCAGTCGAGGCCGGTCTCGTGGTTCCACTCACGGGTCGAGGCGAGCTCGCTGCCCATGAATAGCAGCTTCTTGCCCGGACGAGTGAATTGATATGCCAGAAGCGTTCGCAAGTCGGCGCGCTTGCGCCACGGATCACCGGGCATCTTGTTGTACAGCGAGCCCTTGCCGTGCACCACCTCATCGTGCGACAGCGGGTTGACGAAGCGCTCACTGTACTCGTAGATCATCGCGAACGTGAGCTGGTCCTGGCACCCTGAGCGGTACAGCGGATCGGCGCTAAAGTAGCTCAAGGTGTCGTGCATCCACCCCATGTTCCACTTGAAGGTGAAGCCCAGACCCCCGTCGGCTACGGCGCGGGTAACATCCGGCCAGGCGGTCGACTCCTCGGCGATCACGAATCGACCCGGAAAGCGATCTTCGACTGCCTGGTTGACCGCACGCATGAGCGCCACAGCTTCCAGGTTCTCGCGTCCTCCCTCGGAGTTGGGTAGCCACTCCCCTTCCTCGCGGCTGTAGTCGAGGTAGAGCATCGATGCCACCGCGTCGACCCGCAGGCCGTCGATGTGAAATTCCTCGAGCCAATAGAGGGCGTTGGAAAGCAAGAAGCTTTTGACTTCGTAGCGGCCGAAGTTGAAGATGTAGGTGCCCCAATCCGGATGCTCGCCGCGACGCGGATCTTGGTGTTCGTAGAGCCCGGTGCCGTCGAATCGGCCTAGCCCATGAGCGTCCTTGACAAAGTGCGCCGGCACCCAGTCGAGGATGACGCCGATGCCGTTCTGATGACAGACATCGACGAAGGCTCGAAGGTCGTCCGGGGAGCCAAACCGCGCGGTCGGAGCGAAGTATCCGGTGATCTGATAGCCCCAGGAACCGTCGTAAGGATGCTCCGCGATCGGCATCAGTTCGATGTAGTTGAACCCCAAATCCTTGACGTAGGCGGCCAGCGCGGCGGCGATATCTCGGTAGTTGAGTTTCGCAGGGGCCGCGACCGCTTCCTCGAGGGCGGCCGGCGCCTGGCCTGGTGCTGGCACCGCCGGAGCTGGCGGGGGCGCGAACGCGTCGGCCTGTTTCCAGGACCCCAGGTGGACCTCGTACGTCGCCATCGGCTCACGGGTAACATCACGCGTCTCGCACGCCCCCATCCAGTCGGCGTCGCCCCACGTGTAGCTCGACCGAAAGGTCCGCGACGCGGTATTGGGCGGTTCCTCGGCCCAACTCGCCAGGGGATCGGCCTTGAGCCGCGTCACGCCGTCAACACCGGTGATTTCGAACTTGTAGTTCTCGCCCTCACGAAATCCGGGCATGAAGAGGTCGAAGACCCCCGAGTCCCCCAGGCGCTCCATCGGATGCCGACTGCCGTCCCAGCCGCAGAAATCGCCGACCAGGCTGACCCTTTGGGCATTCGGCGCCCACACGGAAAACGCGAACCCGGCGACGCCGTCGACCTCCTGCCAACGGGCGCCGAGACATCGCCACAACTTGGGATGGGTGCCTTGCCCGAATCGGCGAAGATCCGCCGCGTCGATCGTCGGGCGGGAATCGGCTCCCCTCTGCTCGACCGCTTTTTTCTTTTTTGCCATTAAGAACGGAGCTTATCTCACGACTCGGACGAAGACGGCCATATCGGTTCTTCGTCGAGTCCCGGCCGACCTTCGAGAATCTCATGGGGACGATACCTGGACTTGTAGCGCATGCTCTGATTGCCTTCTATCAGATAGCCGAGGTAGAGATGGGGCACACCCCGGTCACGGGCGAGCTCGATCTGGCGCAGCACCGAATACACCCCGAGCGAGCGCGAGCGCAGCTCGGGTTCATAGAAGCAATAAACCGCGGAGATCGCCCGCGGAAGCAGATCGACCAAGGCCACCGCCACCGGCCGATCGCCGTCGAAAAAAAGCATCTCGTGGCCAAAGTCATTCCGACCCTCGACAAAGGTTCGATAGTAGCTGAGAAGCGTGATGGACTTCTCCGACCAGCCCCGACGCTCGGCCATATCGTCGTGGTATCGATCGTAGAGCTCGAGGTGCTGGTCCGAGACCGAGGCCCGCCGCAATCCGACCCGCAGATCGCGATTGCGAACCAGCGTCCGGCGCATCGAGCGGTTGGGCCGAAAACGCTCGACATCGACCCGCAGACTGCGACACTCGGTGCACGGCGAGCACATCGGCCGAAAGAAGATGCGTCCGAAGCGTCGCCAACCCCGCTCCAAAAGCGATGTATAAGTCTCAGGCGTGCAGTAGTCGATGACCCGATAGCGTATCCGGCTGAGCTGATCGGGCAGATAGACGCACGGTTCCTCTTCGCCGGTCGCCTTGTGGATGATCTCGAACACGTCAGTCCGGCTATCGAGCCCGGACCTTCACTGTCTGTCCGACCGTATCGAGCAGACGACGCAGTTGGTCGTAGTCAGGGTGCTTGAGTCGGATCCAGGCATTGGCCATGTAACCGGCCGACACCGGCTGGGTCGGGCTGCCGGGAGGCGGCAGGTGGTGGTCGATGACCGCCGGGCCGAGCTGATCCAATAGCTCAAGACCCTCGTAACCGACGATATGGCCGTCCTGATCGGGGCGCAGATTGATCAGGCCTGCCGAGTAGCCCCGCGAGGGCTGCTGCGACGGATGACCATGGACGATCGCCATGCCCCACTCCTTGTAGACGTCCATCTCGTTTCCGGCGCAGTAGAGGTCCCAAGCTCCGACCCCCGGCGGTCGGCAGCCGATCTCGGAGAACTTCAGTCCTTTGGGGCCGAAGAACCACTCCATGTGGGTCGCCGAGGTGCCGATCTCGAGGATGTCGATCACCTTCTTGCCCATCGCCTTGACGTCGTCATAGCCCTCGGCGTCGAGTCGGTTGGTAGCGATGAACTGGGGCGAAATCCAGCGTGTGCGCATGCCCTCGAGCACGTTTGGGTAATAGTGGGTGACGAAGTAGTGCATGATTTCGCCGTTGACGCAGATGGTGTCGAAGAAGCCCTCGTGCCCTTCGATGAACTCCTCGACCGCCACCGAGGCGCCACGGTCGAGATGGGATTCCGAGATGGCGTTTTCGAGCTCGGCGTCGTTATCTACCCGCCAGGTGTCGGCGGCGCCGGCGGCGTCGCGCGGCTTGACGATCAGCGGATAACCGACGTTCTCGGCGAATGCCCGCACGTCGTCGGCCGAGTCGGTGCCGATCGACTGAGCGCAAGGGATCCCGCCCTGGCGCAAGGCCTCCTTCATCGCCGGCTTGTCGCGGCACAGATAGGAGGTCTTGACGCTTGTCCCGGGAATGCCACAGGCCTCGCGCACCCGAGCCGCGGCCATGATGTGGGCCTCGACCGTCGCCTCCAGCCGATCGACCCATTCCCGAGCCTGGACGCGCCGCACCGCCTCCAGCATCGACGGTTCGTGCACCACGCTCGGTACCTGCTCATAAGCATAGAGCCAGCCCTTGATCTCGTCCGGCAACGCCTCGAGCGGCATCTCGCCGATACCGGTGACCCGCGCGCCGGCGGCGCGCAGCCCGCGGACGAACTGCCGTTGGTTGTAGGGGAAGGCGGGCTCGACAAAGATGACGTGCATGGATTTCCTCTTCTCAGGCTCGCAAAAAGATCGGGCAGACTCGGATCGGACAGACTCGACGACATAAGCCCGCGAGAGCAGCAGGCAGAAAGCCGACTTTACCACTGCCGGATCGAAACGCCGAGATAGGATCTCGCGCGGCTTCGCCTCAGACGCCGAAGCCCGCTTCGGTGATCCGAGGAGATCGTCAGTCGATCCGCAACGTCAAACGATAGTCTGACGGCGGAATCCCGCCCGGTGTCTCCGGGTACGGATCGAGCTCTATCAACGTCAGCAGGTAGCGGTCTAGACGCACGGCAGTCGGGCTTGAGCCGTGCACGTTGGTACTCAGCGAAGGCGAGCCTAGGACGCCTCCATCATCACTGAGCGAGATCCTGACCACCCCCTCACCTTCCCAGACACATTCCACGGCCACGGGACACCTGGAGTCTTGAGTCGTTTCGAGATAGCTGACGGAGAGCCCCCCGGAAGCGAGGACTACAGATTCACCCACCTGGAGTTGCACTGTCACCGGCAGATTGCTCGCCGGATCGGTCGGAGAGCTATTGCAGGCGCTCAAAATCGTCGTCGTCAACAGGAAAGACAAGACAACAATATTTCGCCAAGACATCATCTTCTACCTCACTTTTCGGCCGTTAGCTCACCCTGCTTCCGCCTGCTATTACAAAAGGCGCAGAATCATCGTGGCTCGACTCAGGAGAGGTTCGAAGCGTCCGTGACCAGGGCCAGAACGGATCGCCAGTGCATTACGTAATACCACTATCAGCAACCGGGAGTTCAGATGTTAGAGAGTCATTCAAAGCAGATAGGGTGCTGCGCGGCCCTGCTGGTCGCAGCGCTCGCGAGCAACGCCGATGAGTCAACCCGCGGTCCCTACCTCGGCCAACCAACACCAGGCCGAGAACCGGTCATCTTCGGGGCAGGGATTGTCTCGACAGAAGACGGTTTCGAGTTGAATGCGGTCTTCTCGCCGGACGGACGCGAGCTCCAATTCGCCCGTCGGGTAGGTAAGGCATTGAAGATCTTCTCCACCCATCAGGATTCAACTGGAGCTTGGAGCGCACCGGAGATGGTCGAATTCTCGCGCACCAACAACGAGTGGGACGAGGTGGACATGTGGTTCACAGCCGATGGCCAGGCGTTGTTCTACATTTCCAACGCACCGACAGACGCCTTTGCCGAGGACTCGGTGAATATATGGCGCGTCGCACGCCGGGACAAAGATTGGGGAGTACCCCAAGTCCTTCCTGGACCAGTGAATACTGATGGCCACGAGATCTACCCGATGCTCGTCGCCGATGGCAGTCTCTACTTCTCCTCGACTCGAGATGGGGGATTCGGAGGACGGGACATCTATGTCGCACGGGCCGTGCGACATAGCTTTGCCGACGTTTCGAACCTGGGAACGACCGTCAACTCGCCTGCCAACGAGGGCGACATTTACGTCACTCCTGACGAAAGCTACCTGATCGTGACCTCGAATCGCGAAGGTGGCTTGGGTCGTAGCGATCTCTACATCAGCTTTCGCCAAACTGACGGCAGCTGGCAAAAGATTCAGAACCTGGGACCACCGATCAACTCCGAGAGCCACGACTATTGTCCGGTCGTTTCACCGGATGGGCGCTACTTCTTTTTTAGCCGTGCCGGAGACGTCTACTGGATGGATGCCGGCGCCCTCGAAGAGTACCGACACTAGTAGCTGTCCACACTGGGCCAGATCAGGCTGCTCTCTGTCCGGCTTGACGCCTCAGCCCAGCCTTGATTTACTAACCGGGTTATCTCCGCAGCGCTACCGCCGGTAGCGCGTACCCGTCGTCGAGAGGCGCTGCAGCGGACAGATCCGTCACGCTCGACGTTGGCCCGGAGGAAAAGGGCGCCTTACAAGAGGTGTTCTTATGTACGACTCTCGGAAGAGTAGGCGTGTCGGCCGTGTCGTGGGTTTGTGGCGTTATCCAGTCAAGTCGATGGCGGGTGAGGCGCTGTCTGAGGTCGAAGTGTCCTGGCATGGCTTCGTTGGGGATCGCCGCTGGGCCTTCATGCGGGAAGGCGCGATGCAAAGCGGGTTCCCGTGGCTCACGCTTCGCCAGCGCGAGGACATGAATCACTATCGACCTTCGTTCGAGGAACCGGATCGCCCCGAAAAATCGCCAACGATCGTGCGGACTCCGTCGGGCGCGATCCTCGACGTCACGGACCCGGCGCTCGGTGCTGAGCTTTGCCCTCGCGGAGTGCGTATTGTCAAACAGTTCCGAGGTATCTTCGATACCTTTCCGATCTCCCTCATCACCACCCGGACAATCACCCAGCTCAGCGAGCACGTCGGTGCCCAACTCGACGTTCAGCGCTTTCGACCCAACATCTTGGTGGAGACGACTGGAGAGGCGCCCTTCATCGAAGATAGCTGGGTGGGCCACATCCTACGCATCGGTAGCATGCGCATGCGCGTTGACAAGCGCGACGGTCGCTGCGTGGTCATCACCATCGATCCGGTGACCACAAAGCGTAAGCCCGAGATCCTGCGCGCCGTAGCTCGCGATCGTCAGGGTTGCTTGGGCGTCTACGGCTCGACCGTGGAACCAGGCCGCATCGGAATGAACGATCTTGTACAGATCGAGCCACTCGAAATCTGCCGGTGTCAAGCTCGGGATCAAGCTTGACGAGCCACCCGAGATCGAGACTCGCGTGCTCTGTGGGTCAACCGCCCCGCAGACGCTCGACGAGCAGCGTCTCCCGGCGCTGGGTGGTCTCGGTACGGGTGGCGATGGCCAACGCTTGACGGTTGCCGACGACAATGACCAGCTTCTTGCCGCGGGTGATCGCGGTATAAAGCAGGTTGCGCTGCAACATCGCGAAGTGCTGTGTGTGCAGCACGATCACCACACACGGGAACTCGCTGCCCTGGGACTTGTGGATGGTGACCGCGTAGGCCAGCTCGAGCTCGTCCAGATTGGGCTTGGGATAGCCGACGACCCGCCCTTCGAGCCGGATCAGAATCTCTCGCTCCTCGGAATCGAAACCGGCGACGGTACCGATCTCGCCGTTGAAGACGCCGAGATCGTAATTGTTGCTGCGCTGCATCACCCGGTCGCCTTTGAGGAATCGACCGCCCGACCACTTAGGGGCCTGCCCCTCGGGATTGAGTTGGCGCTGCAGCTCGGCATTCAGGTTCTCGACACCGAGCACGCCCCGACGCATCGGCGCCATCACCTGGATGTCACGGATCGGGTCAAAGCCGAACTGTTTGGAGATCCGGGTGACCACCAGATCGGTTACCTCGCTGAGCACTGCCTCGGGCTGCCCACGGCTGCCGATGAAGAAGTCCGCGACCTCAGGGCTGACCCCGGGTTTTGGCAGCTGACCCTGGATCACGCGGTGGGCGTTGACCACGATCAGACTCTTTTGCGCCTGGCGAAAAATCTCGGTCAGACGCACGACCGGCAGCTCGCCGGAGTCGATCAGGTCGCCGAGCACCCGACCCGGACCCACCGAGGGCAGCTGGTCGACATCGCCGACGAAGATCAGGCGCCCCTTGTCGGGTACGGCGTCGAGCAGATGGCGAGCCAGGGAGGCATCGAGCATCGACGCCTCGTCGATCACCAGCAGATCCGCTTTCAGTGGATCGTCCCGATCATGCAGAAACATGCCGCCGCGATCCCGGGCACCCTCGGTGAGATAACCGAGCAGGCGGTGAATCGTCTTCGCCCCGACGTCGGTGGCCTCGGCCAGTCGCTTGGCGGCCCGGCCGGTAGGCGCGGCGAGCATCACTTTCAGGCCGGCCAGAGAGGCGACGTAGACGATCGCCTTGGTCAGGGTGGTTTTGCCGGTGCCGGGCCCGCCGGTCAGCACCATCACCTTGCTGGCTACCATCTCGCGCAGGGTTTCACGCTGGGCCTCGGCCAGGCTGATTCGTTCTCGGCTCTCGAACTTTGATGCCGCCAGCTCGATGTCGACCTTGAGCGGCGGTGCCTTTTTCTCGAGCAGCGCCTTCAGGCGTCGCGCGACGATGCGCTCCGCCGCTTCCAGGCGACGCAAATAGACGGCTTGACCGAAGGTCCGCAAAGGTTTCACCCGAGCCTCTTTCGAGCGATCCTCACCTTCGGCGCACTCGGCGTCGATGGCCAAAACCACCGTCTCGCCGGAGATCGCCAGCAGATCCCGGGCTCGCTGGATCAGCTCCGACCGTGAGAGGAACATATGCCCTTCACGCTGAGCGGCCTCCTCGAGTACATGCAAGACGCCGGCAAGGGCGCGGTCCTTGGAGTCGTGGGGGAGCCCCAGAGACCTGGCGATGGCGTCGGCACGATGGAAGCCGAAGCCCCGAATCGCCGTCAGTCGGTAGGGGTTCGAGCGGACGGCGGCGATCGTCTCCTCACCGTAACTCTGGAAAACCCGAGCGGCGTACGCCGCCGAGAGCCCCAGGCCCTGCAGAAACACCATCACGTCGCGGATCGCTCGGGTCTCGCCCCAGGCCTTGATGATCTTCTTCCGGAGTTTCTTCCCGATCCCGCGGATCTCGATCAGCCGCTTCGGTTCCTCGGCGAGCACACCCAGCGTATCCCGACCGAAGTGCTGGACGATCTTCTTGGCCAGATCCTTGCCGATGCCGTCGACGAAGCTCGCAAGATAGCGCTCGATGCCCTCGAGACTCGCGGGCTCGACGGTCTGGTAAGACACGGTCTTGAACTGACGCCCGAACTTCTGGTGCTCGACCCACTCGCCGGTCATCTGCAGGGTTTCGCCCGGCCGAATACCGGGAAACGTCCCGACCGCGCGGGACACGCCGACCCCCTCGAATTCGACGAGCAATACCCCCCAGCCGGTCTCCTCGTTCAGATGGAGGACCCGTTCGACCGTGCCCTCGACTGTATTCGAGGGCTCGCCGGTCAGCGTCATTTGTCGATGGCTGAGCATGGTCGGTGAAATTTTGCGTCCTTTTTCAGAGTGCCCCGTCTGTAAGGGTGAAGCAAGAGAGCTACACCCTCAAACCACGGGAGCACGACCATGCAGAACAATACCAGCAGCACCTCACGGGCCTCCATCTTGACGGATAGCAAACATCTTCCCGTAGCCATCATCGGCGCTGGCCCCATCGGCCTCGCCACCGCCGCCAACCTGGTTGAGCGTGGCCTCGAGCCCCTGATCTTGGAAGCCGGCCCTCGGGTCGCTTCTAGTATGTGGGACTGGAGACACGTCAAGCTCTTCACACCCTGGTCGTACCTCATCGACCCACCGAGCCGGCGTTTGCTCGAAGCGCACACCGACTGGCAAGCTCCGGACGATCAATACGTTCCGTACGCGAAGGAGCTGGTGGAGCAGTTCTTCGATCCACTCGCGAGGATCGACGGGATCGCGGAAAACATCCATCTGAACCACAAGGTGCTTTCGGTGGCCAAAAACGGCCATGACCGTATGAAGAACGGCGCACGTGAGCGGGCTCCTTTCCTGATCGTCGCGGAGACTCCCGATGGACCCCGTCGTTACCTGGCGAAGACCGTCATCGACACCTCCGGCACTTGGACGACACCGAACCCCCTCGGCGCCGGAGGCGTGCTCGCCGACGGTGAAGATGAGTACCAGAACCGAATTCGCTACGGCATGCCCGACGTGTTGGGTCGAGAGCGCGAGCGCTACGCCGGCAAACGCACCCTGGTCGTCGGATCAGGCCACTCGGCAATCGGTTCCGTCCTGAGCCTTGCTGAGCTCGCCACAAGCGAGCCCGGAACCCTGGTCGCGTGGGCCATCCGGAAAACCGACCCGGGTAAGCTCTGGGGCGGTGGCGAGGCCGACGAGATCGCCGAGCGCGGCAAGCTCGGTACCCTGGTCGCCGAAGTCGTCAACACCGGCGCCGTCACCCTGCTCACCGGGCTTTCGATCAGCGCGATCCGCGAACACGAAGACGGCATCGAAGTCGCCGACGGCGAAGGGATCGGGCAGGTCGTCGTCGATGAGATCGTGGTGGCCGCGGGGTCAAGGCCCAATCTCGAGATGTTGCGCGAGCTTCGACTCGAGCTGGATGTCGCCACCGAGGCCGCGAAGAATCTCGGGCCAATGATCGATCCGAACTACCACAGCTGTGGCACCGTCAAACCCCACGGTTTCGAGGAGCTCCAACATCCCGAACAGGGTTTCTACATCGCGGGCATGAAGAGCTATGGCCGGGCGCCCACCTTCCTCCTTCGCACCGGCTATGAACAGGTCCGCTCGATCGTGGCGCATCTCGCTGGAGACGATGAGGCCGCCAAGCGCATCGAGTTGATTCTTCCCGAAACCGGAGTCTGTTCAACGAATCTCGCCTTCGACGACGCCACCGTCGAGATCTCGCCGGGTCGGCAAGCTCTATGAAAATGCCCCAGAGCGTCCTACCCGGGGCGGCGGCCTCTATGAAAATGCCCCAGAGCGTCCTACCCGGGGCGGCGGCCTCTATGAAAACACCCCAGAGCGTCCTACCCGGGGCGGCGGCCTCTATGAAAACACCCCAGAGCGTCCCGACCGGGGCGGCGGCCTCTATGAAAACACCCCAGAGCGTCCCGACCGGGGAGGTGTCCTCAGTTCCAGGCCGACGTGTCGCCCCACTTCTCTGTCGATGCCGGTACGGGCCTGATACGAGTCCTGGGCACGCGGTTCAACGTATTGCGCGATGGCGAAGATGTCTTGATCTCGGTACTCGAAGGTCGCGTCGCTATCGAGGCGAAAGGCCACACCGACCCGGAGAAAGCCTCGCTCGAGCTGTCCGTCGGACAGACCCTGGAGATCCGGGGAGAGGCCGGCCCACGGCTGCTCGACGACGGCTCGGATCTGGCCCGGGTGAAGGCCTGCCTCGCCCATATCTCGCTCGCGAGACCGAGCCGCAAGGCGCCGCAGGCGTCGCCCCTACGCCTGAGGAGGTATCCGCAGTCGGCGATAGATTATGGGCATGATCGTCTTTACATCCGATCGGGAACGACGCTTCTGGCTCTGGGCTCTGGCCGTCGTGGTGGCGATCTACTCGACCCTGAGCGTGGCGCGAAGACTGTCCGGCGCGCTGGCCAATAGCGGCCTGCTCGGAGCCTTCTTCGTTCTCGCCCTGCTCCTGGTAATAGCGACGATCGTCACTCAAGGACTGAGAACGCGGCCTGGCGGTGCCGAAATCGGCGTCGGCCTAGGCATCACGGCAGCTTACCTTCTCGTGGTCGTCCGGATGGCGATTCCGGAACGTACCCATCTCATCGAGTACAGCGTCCTGGCCGTCTTCATCTATGAGGCGCTGAGCGAACGCCGGCGCAATGGCCGCAGTATTCCGGCACCGCCCCTGCTTGCCTGGGTCGTCACCGCGCTTCTTGGCTGGCTCGACGAAGCTATCCAGGCGGTGCTGCCCGACCGCGTTTACGACCTCCGCGATGTCGGCTTCAACGCTCTGGCAGCGCTGATGGCGATCGGTTCGAGCTACATTCTCGCCTGGACGCGTCGACGTGGCGACGCCAGCACCGATTGAGAAGCCCCGATCGCGGGCCGCGGGCGGGCGAAGGATTTCTGCCGAAGAATGTCGGGGATCGTGTCGTCGTGCGATCAATCGAGTCTTCAGGTCTTTTACTCCTCGGAGCTGATAGCCGGCCTGGAGACCGGCGGGATCGACGGACGATTCACCGCGGAGCAGGCAATGGCCGAGCTCTTGACCAGCACCGATCTCGAGTATCGCTTCAACGCGCCCGCGCGCCCATCTCAAGCGCCCGCTGCGCGACACCGAACCCACGAACGTCTTCGAGCTAGAGGTCAAAACCGTCGACTCGCCCGGGCTCTTCACAAGCAGGGCTGGACCACCCGAGTCAGCGCTGACAATGAGACCTTCGGCGGCTTCTGCGCCATCGAAATCTTGCCGGATGGCACCTTTGTCGGCGTCGCCGATCTGCGCCGAACCAACGCGGCCCGGGGCTACTGAAGAAAGCCGGCGTGCTGGGCGCGCCCGGCGACGCTCCACGCCGACGTGTCGCCCGACTCGAACCCGTCGGCGAAGATCAAGTGGCACTCTGGCGGCAGATCGAAGGCCGCCGTGCCGTCGGCGACGCTCTGGGAGCTGCCTTGATCGGCACTCGCGCCCAAACCGCGCTTGGCGAAGGCCGACCACAGCAGGCATTGATTGACCCCGCCGGTCAGCTGCAGCTCAGACTGCAAGATGGCGTCTCGGGAGTCGACGTAGCCCGGATTGCAGGGCTGAGACGCCAAGCCGTCGAGCGCCAGCCTGAGCGCCAGGTTGTTACCCCCGGTCGACCAGTCCTGATAGAGGTCGGGGTTGAAGCCGTGAGCCGAGATCAGCTTCCAGGTCATCTCCCAGAGCATTGCGGCAAAGACCGAACCGGTACCGAACGGCACGTCGAGAGCCGGAAGATCGGCGTAGGTCAGGGGATTGATCGACAGATCGATCGAATAGGGAAACTCTCGGACCCCAGAACCCTCCGGCCCCTGACCGAAGTACCAGGTCCCGAACGGCCGCGAATCGGTACCCTGATCACCCTCTTCGATGGTCATGATCATCGCCGCGAAATCCGACCACCCGACTCTCGCCGTCTCTTCATTGGTCTGGCAGCCGGAGTTGGTCGGATCGCCGGTCAGACGGGTGCTCACACCCTGGAAGTAGAGAAAGGTGACAACGCCGTTATCCAGCGCGCCGTCGCGCGCGGTGCCCAGATCGCAGATCGAAATCCTGAGCGTCGGGGCGGCACCATCGGGAACCGTGTTGAATGTGCCGCCGCACATTCCTGAGTCCGCCTGGATTTCCGCGATCACCGCGTCTCCACCCAAACCACCGTTGCCGTAGTTGTTCTCCTGAAAGTTGCCCGCAGCTTCGTCAAAGCCGTGAACGTAGAGCACGTCGTGCAGCACGTTGATCCAATAGAAAGCCTGGGTGATCGATGCGGCTTCATAGCTGTCGGGATCGTCGCCGTCGACGTTGCCGATCGGAAAGTTGAACACCAGGTCCGCACCGCCGTCCGGGCTGAACCCTGGGTTGCTGCCGGCGTCGAAGGCATGCACATTGTTGCCGCGGGTGATGGTGAACTCCGCGCCCTTCTTGCCGTCGACGTCGTGCCAGCCGAACGGCGACGCGCCTGGCGCCATGAGCCAGGGAGCGGTGGTCATCTCCCGGCCGTCGCCGGGCGGTAGGGGTGTGGTGAAGTGGGGCGCTTCGACCGGCAACGGGTACACGCAATAATCCGCCGATCCACTGCCGCCGCTGCACGTCGACCCCGCCATAGCAGGCGTGACGAATACGATCAGAGATGCCGCAGCGACAAGCCCCAAGCAGAACCTCGAGAATGGGAACACATACCTATTTTAAACGATCGGACGAGCCTTGTCGTCAAACCGTGCAGGATTCACGACTCCTGGCGGCGTCCTCGAAACGTCACGCCGTCGGGGCGCTGCCAAACAAAGCCTTCTACCAGGCCTTTGTCATCGCGCTCGAGACGCAGGATCGTGCCACCGGTCTCCCCGTAGAGGCTGATGGCTTCGGTCTCCGAGACTGGCAACAGCTCCAGCATCAACGGCCAGTTGCCGGGGACCCGCATCTCGTACCGCCCCTGGTCTTCAACGATGTTCACCGGTGCGCCGAGTTGGGGCTCGGTCAGATAGGTACCGAGGGCGCTTCGCCAGGCGACCGTCGGATCTCCGAGACGCTCCATCACCGTCCGTCTGCCCATCAGCTCGACCCTGACGCTATCGGCGAGTCCGCCCTCGCCGACGACGAATCGCAGCTCTTCGCCGCCCCAGGGCAGAAGAAACACATCGTTGGCCACGGGAGTCAGCAGACCGGCACCGATTCGATCGACCGAGGGTCGAAGGTCGAAGAGCAGCAGGGCACGACCAGAGCGGCGGATCAACAAGGTGCGATTCCGCCGCCCCGGGGTGGCGAAGATCCCCGCATAGGCGTCGAGGAGCTTCGGAGCGATCGTGACCGGAGAGCGATAAGGCTCGTTGAAGAGGATCGCGGCGAGGTCGTGACTGATCCGACCGGCCGAGGCGAAGGCAAAATTGCTCGTCACGACGACGACTGCATCTTCGTCCGGAAACCGCAGGAAGTCGGCGACGAAGCCGTTGGAGCCACCGCTGTGATGAATGCTGTTGCGCCCGAGAAGGCGCGAGATCTGCCAACCGGCGGCGAATCCTTGATTCACGGGAGCGAACATCAGGTCTCGCGTGCGCCGCGCCAGCAGCTGGTCTCCGTCGAGCGCGCGGTCCAACCGAAACAGATCGCGCACGGTCGAATAGAGCCCGCCCGCAGCCTGGATCATCGACATGTCCTGGGTGCTCTCGACAAGCGCGCCGTCACGACCCCAGAAGTAACCCATCGCCAGTCCCGGAAATCGACTGCCGTCGTCGATGCCGGTGTGATCCATGCCGGCCGGGTCGAGCACCGCGGATCGGAGGTAGTCGGCGTAAGGGCGTTGGCTGGCCGCCTCGATCACCAATCCGAGCAGGATGTAGTTGAAATTGCTGTAACTCGTCCGCTCACCGGGCGCGAACGAGAGTCCTTGATCTCTGATCCGCTCCGAGAGACGAGGCCATAGCTCCAGTCCTCTGCCATCGCCCGCCTCGAGCTCGACCCCGGTCCACTCCAGCTCCAGGTTCGCAATCCCCGAGGTATGGCTGAGGAGATGATGCAAGGTGACCTCTCGCCAGGACGGTGGCCAGTCCCGGAGATGCTTCGCGACCGGATCTCCGATACTCAACTTGCCCCGCTCATGCAGCTTCATGATCGCGATGGCGGTGAACGGCTTGCTCACCGACATCAGCTTGAAGCGTGTCTCCGGGGTATTGGTGACGCTTTCACCGAAGTGCGCCTTGCCGTACCCCGTCGCTAGAAGGACCTTGCCGTTGCGAGCCAGCAGGACAGAGCCGCTGAAGAGGCGCGACGCGACCAAGGGTTCGAGATAGGCGTCGACTCGGGCGTGAAGGTCGGCGGCTGGATCACGTTCTTCAGCCAAGATCGGCGACGATCCGAGCGAGGCGACGAGTCCAAAGGTGAGGGCGCGAATCCACAAGCCGATCATTCCTGATCCTCGATTCAATCGTTTGTCCCGGTTCTTGGCGAAAGCAGATCTCCCCTTAGATCAGCAGCTCAGTGTAGTCGTTCGCCCCGACACCGCGAAATCTGACACGTGTGGAGAATCAAGACTTGCTCCTCATGTAGCCAACCTCACGACCAACGCTCCGAAGCAGGCGAGACGCCTGCGCTCCCAGCTATTAGCCTCTTCGGCTATCCCACGCAGCCAGGTCGAGCAGCGAGCCGGGCTTGCCTCGACGGTGCTGGTCGCGCTCTCCCGGAGCACCGATCATGGCCAGGTAGGCTTCTTCGAGATTGGGCTCGACCAAGTCGCCCTCGGGTTCTTCATTACCGTAGGCGATGGCCCTGACCTTGAGCCCCTCGAGCGAGCGAACGCGGGTGGTGACGCGGAAGCGGTGGGAGAAAGCGGGCAGGTCATGATCTTCGATCAGGACTTCGAAGATTCGGCCGCGGGCAGCGGCGATCAGATCGAGGGCGGGGCCGTCGAAGACCAGACGACCGCGATCGAGGACCAGGATGCGCGAGGCGGCGGCGGCGACGTCGGAAGCGATGTGAGTGGAAAAGAGGATGATGCGCTCGCCAGCGACGCTGAGCAGCGTCTCGCGCAGGCGATTGCGTGACTGGACGTCGAGGCCGGTGGTCGGCTCGTCAACGATGACGATCGGCGGCGAGCCGAGGAGCGCACGGGCGATGCCGATGCGACGACGCATGCCGCCCGAGAAGTCGCGGACCTTACGCCCAGCGGCGTCCTCGAGACCGACCTGGGTGAGGACGCGCTCGACCTCGCGACGGCGCTCCTGACGATGGATGATTCCACGCTCGATGGCCCAGTAATCGAGAAAGTCGGCGCCGGTAAAGCCTTCATAAGCATTAAAACCCTGGGGCAAGAAGCCGACCAGATGTCGATAGTCGGCGAGGTTGGCGGAGTTCAAAGGCACGCCGCGAAAACGCACCTGACCCCGGCTAGGCTCGAGCAAGCCGCAGAGCAGGCGCAGCAGGGTGGTCTTGCCGGCGCCGTTGGGCCCGAGCAGGCCGACGATGCCCGGCTCGAGCTGGAAGTTGACGGCATGCAGGGCGCGAAAGCCGTCGCCGTAGATCTTGGTCAAGTTGCGGGCCGCGAGCACCAGATTGTGCGCACCGCCGTGTGGCGCGACGTCCCTTTCGAAAGCACGATCTTCTGCAGTCGCGCCGGATCGCACCCCTGGACCGAGCACCGGCGTCCGCCGCCCGACTCTCTGACGCTGCACGGTTCGCAGCAAGACCGGCAGGCAGAAGAAACTGGCCAGGCAAACGACGGTGGCGGCGACGCCAGCAAGACGCAGCGGCAACACCCAGGCGTGGCGATCGTTGTCCAGACCGAGGCCGGGGACGACGAGCAACGCCAGCAAGGCCGGCACGACGACGACAAAGCCGACCGCTCGCCGAGCCAGCCAGCGGTAGCTGGCGCCGGCGGCGAGCGGAGTACCGGCCCTCGGCCAACTGACCGCGGCGGCCTCGAGCGCGAGCGGGAAGGAACCAGCGAGAGCCGCCGCCAGGAGCAAGAGTGGCAGTTCTTCCAGGCGGCCCGACGTCGCCCAGACGAACGGCGCCGCGGCGGCGACGCCGAGCAACGGCGGCAGCAGAGAGGCGCCGGCGGCAACCACGGAGTTGAGGCGGCAGACGGCGAGAGCGAAGAAGAGCAGCGGCAAGGCGCCGCCGATCGCCAACAGCGCCAGGCGTTCGCGGGTCCAGACCGTGGGATTGAGCTCCGGACGCTCGAGCGCCGTGCCGGGCGGCAGCTTCAAAGACGCCAGGGCTCGATCGACGGTCGCTCGGCGCTCCTTGCGCAGAGCCTCGTGCGAGCCGAAGACGGTGACCGTCATCGGCAATGCGAAGCGGCCGGACTGACGCTTGACGGTGGGTGAGGCGATCACCTCCCGGGCGTCCAGAAACGCCGCCGGAACGATCGGCGACGCCACGATGGATGACGTCGACGGCGTCGACTGAAGACCCATCAGATCCACACGCTGTATCACCTCATCCGAGGTACTTGGCGAGCGAGGATCCATGACCCGCAAGCGGAGACCGCGTTCGGCAGTGAGCGGTCGCGCGAAGGGTAGCGAAGCACCGGCCGCGACCGCCCGGGCCGCGGCGTCGACCTGCTCAGTGCTCACCCCGGGTTTCGGAACCAACTCCACCCGTGTCGAAGGCTTGGCCCAATCGGCGTGAATTTGCTCAAACCAGACCGCATGCCTCAGGGTCGCGAGGCGATGCATCACCGCGGCGTGGGCCAATTGCAGGGCGTCCGCGTCGGTGTGGCGAAGGATGAAACGGTAGAAGGAGCTCTCGTCGTCGGTTTCCGGACGATCCTCCAGCGACTCGGTGAGTCGAGCCACCGATTCCCCTCCGTCGGTACCGGCCAACGGCGTCACACGGGTTGACGAGCCGGCGGAAGTGAGCTCAGCCTGAAGACGCCGGGCCAATGCCGCCAAGCGGGTGAGCGAACGATCGCGCCGGCGAACCTGAGCGACCACCCGACCACGTTGGCGGCTGAACACACTCCAATGACCGGTGATCTCTTCCCTCTCGTCAAGATGGCGTTCGACCGTGGCGACCTGGGCTGAGGCCTGCTCGGCGGTGACCCCCTCGGCGAAACGCAGGCTGACCGCCAGATCACCGATCGCCGGCGCCAGGTCGCCGGTTCGCGGTTCCAGGGCCCGGCCAGAGAGCACCAGGAGCAGATAGCAGGCGACGACAGTGCTGAGCAGTACCGTCCACGGGTTGCGCAACGTCCACTTGAGCGGGCCGCGCAGCCACGCCGGAGGCAATCGTTCGCGATGTTCAGCGGGCCTCGCCAGGGGCGGCAGCAACCATAGCGCCGCGATGCCCGCGACCACGGCGACGACGAAGGCACGGACGGGCGCGGCGAGCAGGGGCGCCAACCTGCCGCCGGCGAGGGCTACCGCGACCGGCAGCGTCAGCACAGACGCGGCGATCATGGCGACCCGACCCGCCGGTGCTCCGGCGCTCTTGCCGACCCGGAAGGCGGTCAGGAACAGCGCGATTCCGAGGCCAGCGGTGACGGCCGGCAACGTGGTGACGTCCAGAGGTAGCCCGACCAGCCAGAGCGCATTGAGTGCCGAAGCCAAAGCTGCGGGCAACGCCAGGATCTGCCAAGAGGCAGAGGCACCGAACAGCCGGGAGGAAATCGCCACAAGAATCAAAGTCGTGACCGAAAGCCCCCAGAGCAAGCGCACCAGCAATTGCCGCAGCGGCGCGGCCTCATCGATCAACGTGCGAACCTGGGTCGTGAGGCCGAAATCGGCAAAGACCTGATGCAAGGATCGATCGAACGCCAGGGGCGATGTCTCGCTCTCCCTCGAGATCAACAAGACCAGCCCGCGGGCTCCGTCGAGATGGGCAATCCAGGGCGGCTCTTCCCGGCGCAGATCAACATCGGCGACGGTGCGCAGCGGCACCAGGGCAGGACCTTGGCGGACCGGGTAGTCTGCCAGGGGCTGGCGACGCCGGTCGGCGACCACGACCGGTAGTTGCCGTATGCCCTCGCGGGCCTCGCCCAGCCGCTGGAAGCGTAGGCCGTCATCGATCGTCGCACCCAGGAGGCCAGCCGAAGCGGTGCCGGCGGGCCGCGCTCGCACCCGGATTTCTCGACGAACCGCCCCCGCGACCTCGACCGAGCGCACCTCCGGTAGATCACGCAAGCTTTCGACCAGACTCCGGTCGACACTGGAACCGGCGCCTGAATCGGCTCCGAGCCAAACGATCGCTGACTCATCGCCCGTCCCCTGGCCGACCGGCCAGACCTCGAGGCGCGCGCCGGGCGGCAGACGACGGCGCAAGCTCGCGAGCTCCGACTCCAGGCGCGCCACCTTGCGCGCGGCGTCGGTTCCGGCGCGAAAGCGCACTCGCAGATTTCCCCCCGTCGCGTTGACCTCGCCTGCCAGGCCCCGGACATCGCCCGACGCGCGGATCGACGACTCGAGGGGTAGGATCCAACGTCGGGTCAGACTTTCGAGGTCAGAGGCCTCCGGCAGCGCCAGGTCTACCCGCAGCTCCGGCAAGCTCCAGGCCGGCAGATAAGCGACCTCGAGACGCGCCACCGCCGCGGCACCCAGGAGCAGGACGCCGGCGATCAGCACGGCGCGACCGATCGGTCGAGGCGTCATCCGCCGGTCCCGCCGACCGTCCGACGCCCGAACGCTCGATGCAGCACCGGCACAACCAAAAGCGACGCATAGAGGGAGGTCACGAGCCCGCCGATGACCGCGATAGCGAGAGCACCGCGCATCTCGGCGCCCTCACCGCCCAACGCCGCCAGCGGGATCATGCCGAGCAGCGTGGTCAGCGTGGTCATCAAGATCGGCCGATAGCGCTCAGAAGCCGCTTCACGGACGGCGGCCAGGGAGGAGCGCCCGGAAACAGCGATCTGCCGGATGCGATGCACCAGAACGATGGCGTTGTTGACCACGATACCGGTGAGCAGAATCACGCCCAGAAAGGACATGACGTTGAGACTCTGGGAGGTTGACACCAGGGCCAGAATGGCGCCGGCCGCGGCGACCGGCACCGTGATCATCACCACCAGCGGCATGGCCAGGGACTCATAGAGCGCCGCCACGGTGAGGAAAACCAGCACCAGGGCCAGAGCCAGGGCCAGCCGAAGCTGATCGAAGGACCGCCGCATCTCGTGAGCTTGCCCTCCCAGCCGGATGCGTTCATCCATTGCCAGCGGCATGCCGGCCAGTATCTGCTCGAGGCGTCGCCAATCGGGTGTTGCACTGCCGGACGAGGTACCGGCGGACGAGATACCAGCGGACGAGGTATCCGCGGGCGACGACGCCGAGAGGCGAACAGCCGGCCGCCCCCCCAGACGAACGATCGGCGGGGGTTCGAAACGATGCTCGACCTGAGCCAGAGCGGCGAGAGGTACGACTTCAGGTGTCACGACGTGGGCGTCGCTCCGAACGCCATCTGGCCGCAGTGGGATCAGGCGTGGATCGTCCGGCCGCGTCGCCGCTACCAGAATCTCGGGCTCAGCGCCCTCGATATCGGCACGACCCGCGTGGAAACCGCCGAGGGCCGCCCGCACCTGGGTCTCGAGATCCGTGGTCGCGGTGCCGTCGCCGCCTTCATCGATCTCGGCCAGTCGCCAGGAATCCCAGGTCAGTACGAAAGTCGGATGGCGCTGGCTACGCTCGGCGCCTGCGCCGCTTAAGCCGCTGCCTCGGCGAACCTCGATCCCAGCCGCTTGCAATGACTCAACGACACGCTCGGCCAACGCTTCTGCCCGAGGCACAGTGGCAGCTGTCAGCTCGATCTCGAGTCGCCGAGATGAGCGCTCCACCGCCGCGGCGATCGCGCTGCGCCGGATGGAAATCTCGACCTCGATTCCCGGTAAGCTCCGCAGCTCCTGGACCAGCCGGCCGCGCGCGGACTCCAGATCTTCACCGGTCTGAAACCTCAGCTCGATCTCTCCACGATCTCCTTCGCGCAGCGAATCGCTGGGTAGATCACCGAGCGACCCGCTACCCGACTGGGCGCCGGCCGATAGATCGCGCCGGCCGACATCACGGCGGCGATAGATCGACAGAGCCGCCAGGCTGGTCTCGCTACCCGGCTCGATACCTACCGCCCGCTCGACGGCCCGCACTCGGCGCTCGATCTCCTCTCGGCTCAGCCCCGCCGGCAGGCGATAGTCGATCGCCAGCAAGTTCGAGGAACCCGCTGGCATCAGCTCGCGCGGCAGGGACGGCAAGAGCGCCGCCGCGCCGACCAGTAGGATAGCGGTCGCGGCGATGACCGTCCACGGCCGCGCCAGGGCGCGGTCGAGCAAGGCGAGGTAACCGCTTCGAAACGGGCTGCGTTGCCGCGCCGATCCGTCGCGATCCGCACGGCGAGCCAGCACCGGCGTCAAAGATAAGGAGAGGGCGAGCGAGACGAGAAGCGAGGTGACGATCGCGAACGCTTGAACGCCAAAGAACGCGCGCGCCAGCCCCTGCAGATAGATGAGTGGCAAGAAGACCACCGCGGTGGTCAAGAAGCTGGCGGTCAGCGGTACCGCGATCTGGCGGGTGCCCGCGAGCTCCGGCGATTCCGTCTCCTCTTTATCTCGGCGTCGCCCGCGGGTGTTCTCGATCGCCTCGAGCACCACGATCGAATTGTCGATCAACATGCCGGCGGCGAGCGCCAGGCCGGCCAGCGAGACGATGTCGAGGGAGATGTCCCAGAGATGGAAACCGCCGAAAGCAGCGACAATCGAGGCCGGTACGACCACCGCCAATGCGACGGTCGGCCGCCAACTGCCGAGCATCCAGCGCAGCACCAGGGTGCCGAGCAGCAGACCCAGGCCCGCCGCCACCGCCAGCCGCATCAAGGCGGCAGTCACCTCCAGGCTGGCGTCATGAACGACTTCGACGCGCGGTGCCGTAGGATCGGAAGCAGCCCGCTGGGAAAGCTCAGCCAGCGTCCGGCGAGCGGCACGGGCCAGCAGGACCGCATTGGCGCCTGGGGCGCGATAGATCTCCACCAGCACAGCGGGCTCTCCGCTCCGGCGGAAGAGGCTCGCGTCAGGCACCTCCTCCATCGCCACCGCGGCCACCTCCCCGAGAGTGATCCCGGTTTCGCCTCCCAGGCGCCGGCCCGCCAGCTCGGCGATCGAGCTCACCGGTTCGCGGACCACCAGCGGCCGGACTCGGGCGCCGTCGCGCAGGCTGCCTACCGGGCGACTGCGCCCGACCCGGCCGAGCCGCTCGACCAGGTCGGCGCTGGTCAGACCCCGGGCCGCCAGGGCGGCGGCATTGGGCCGCACCACCGGACGCAGACTCGCGCCGCCCAGGCGCCTCATCTGGCCCGCGCCCGGCAGCCGTCCGAGCTCCGGCATCAACACCTTGTCGGCAAACACGGTGCGATCCGACGCCGAGCGACCGCCGAGGACGGCAAGGCGCAGGACGGCTGAGTTGTCGCCCGCTTCCACCCGCACCGCGATCTCGTCGACGCCCGAGCTCGCGACCTCGGCCAGGCGCCGTTCGGCGTCGATGCGCAAACGATCGACGTCCGTCTGCCACTCGGTCTCGAGGCTCAGGACGCACATCCCGTCCTCGCTCCGTGTATGGACTTCGAGCACCCCGGGAAGCGACAGAAGGCGGCGTTCCAGAGGCTCTGCCACCCTCCTCACCAGCTCCTCTCGCGCCGTGTCGGCATCTCGAACCGCGACCACCAGACGCGGTCGCTCCAGGGTCGGCAACAGCGAGACGGGCAGGCGCAGCAGCGAGAAGAAGCCGAGAACCACCAGCGTCAGAGCGCCGATCGAGACCGACACCGGGCGTTCGAGGACTCGCCGCAGCATCTAGCTCTCCTGAGAGGTCGCGGTCTCTGCCTCGGTCGCCAACAAACCGTCGGCCAGCAGCTCGGCACCGCGCACCGCCACGCGCTCGCCCACGCGCAGACCGTCGAGAATCTCTATTCGGCCGTCGCTCCGGCTCCCGGACTGCACCAGGCGCCGGCGGGCACGGTATATCACGCCACTGGGCTCGAGAACGAAGACGGTCGTCACGCCGCCGTCGACGATCAGCGCCTCCAGGGGCACCGTGATCGCGTCCGGCCGAAGATCGAGCAGCAGCCGCAGCTCGACCCCGTCTCCCGGCAAGGAATCCTGAGACATCTCGCTCATCTCAGCCACCAGGCGAAGGGTACCGGTGCGATCGATCTCGCGCGCCACTTCGGCCACCGCACCGCGACCGATCACCCGGTCGGTCCCGGGCCTCAAGCACTCCACCTCCAGTCCGCTCCGCAACCGGTCGCGATCGGACGCCGCCGCCCAGGCCTCGACCCGGGGCATGCCATCGCCCAGCAAGTCCGCGACCACGGTGTCAGCGGCGATCTCACTCCCCGGAGCCAGGACCCGATCGACCCGCAAGGTACCGGGGGTTGGCGCCTGGACCCGCAGCCGCGCGGCCCGGAGACGAGCATTCTCCAGACGCTCGGTCGCCAGTTCGGCGTCGATCTCACGCTGCTTCAGCTCGGCGGTGGGCAAGAAGCCCCCTTCGACGCCCTGGCGTGCTCGCGCCAGCTCCGTGTCGGCCAGGCGAGCCGCCAACTCGGCCTCGGACAGGCGCAGGCGAGCGTCGTCATTGGTGATCGTCAACAGGAGCTCACCGCGCGCCACCCGCTCGCCGGTGCGCAATCCACCGGCGAAACGCCGGGGGTAGTCGACGCGGCCGGCTACCGGACTGCGCAACTCCAGACGTGTCGCCGGCCCGATGCGGCCGAGCAACACCAGATCGGCCTGAAACGGCCGAGTGGCGACGACTTCCGAACGCACCGGCACCTTGGCCGGCTCTGGGACCTCGTAGTTTTCTGGCAGGCAACCCAGAAGCGCCAAGGCAGTTAGCAGCGTAGCAAGGGTCTTGAATCTCAACACGTCGAGCCTCCTGGCCGAGCACCGGCGGCCGGCCGTCAAGCCAACATCGATTCCGGGCGCCGCAGGCGCGTCCGGGCGTAAAGGAAGAGGATCACCACGGCCAGCGTCTGGACCGTCGCCTTCCAGGCCCACGCCAGTACCTCGAGCGGCACCCCCAGAAGATCGAACGGCGCCCCCTCGACAAAGGGCATCGTCGGGCTGTAGAAGACCCAGGGGGTGAGCAAGCCGACGGACACCGCCGAAGCTACCAGCACCGCACCCGAAGTCTTCAGACGTACCGCCCAGAAGAGCGCCAGGGCGCCGATCAGGGCAGCCGTCACCGTACACTGATAAAGCGCGCGCACAAGATCCCAGCCGTCAGCCGCCAGCAGCAACACGATCCAACCTTGCACCGCCAGAAACAGACAGATGGGCGCGATCCGACGCAGGAAGTAGCGCTCGGTCGAAGGAACCGCCAGCGCCAGATCGAGGCTCCCGGCCCGGCGCTCCAGGGCCAACATCCCAGAGATCGCCGGCAGGCCGAGGACCAGCAACGGCGCCACCACGATCCGAGGGTAGATCTCGTCCAGGAGCCCGCGGCGGCCCATCGCATCAATCGCCACCAACAGGCCAGCGAAGAGGAAGTAGGCGTCGCCGGCCAGGTAGAGCCAGATCCGACGATCGAGCAATAGCTGAGTCGCGTAGACCACTCGCTTCGAGGTGGCGAAGAGTCGGTGCGGCAGGCCCGCGGCCTTAGCCTCGACGGAGATCATCATCAACCCAGAAGATTTGCCCGCTCGAGGGCGGAGCTGGTCTTGAGCAACCAGCGGTAGCAGGTCCGCTCGGGGTCGAGCAAGACGGTGTGGGGCCGGCGCTCGAGCCGTGCCGTGAAGACGGTCGCCGACTCTGACTCGACCGTCACCGTCAAGACCTGTTCGCTGATCTCGGTCTTGATCACGAGCGGACAGATCGACTGGCCGGTCCCGGTATTGCGCACCCGACCCTCGACCTCCCAGCCACCGTCCCGACGGCGTGCTTCAACGTCTTCAAGCCGCAGAAGCGGTGAGGCCTCCCCCAGGAAATGGTCCTGATAGGTCTGCTCGAGTGAGATACCACCCCGGTCTGCGATCGTTGCCAGAAGCTCTTCGATCGTGCCTGGCTCCTGACCGCTGACGGATAAGAATGTCTCGATGGCGGTGTAGAGGTTGTCGCCACCGACCCGACTTTCGATCTCGACCAACACCGCCGGCAGGCGCTGGCGCAAGACCGATCCGGCACCGTAGCCATACTTCTGCCCTACCGAGAGGATCGGGGTCTTCAGCACCTGTCGATGCCACGGTTTGCCCGTCACCGTGGCGCCCGCCTCGCCGTCCAGGCCCATTCGCCGGATCATCAAGGCACGAAATAGAGACCGGAAGACCAATTCCTGCTCGGATGCCAGCTCGCGCCGATCGATCAAATCGCGGCTCAGGAGTCGCGCCACCAGATCTTCTGATTCGAACGGCTCTCCATCAACCAGCATCCGCTCCGGGATCAGCAGCAGACGACCGGCGAGTATCGGCTCCAGCCGTGGCCCCCAACGGCTCATTCCGTGACGCGGGTCGAGGTGAAACTCCGGTGGCCACTCCAAGGCCACCAGATCTTCCAACCCCGGCATGCCCGGCCAGGCACGCTCCGAGAGCGACGCCACCTGGGACAGCGATCCGAGCTTGCGCTCGACTTGCTCGCGGTGCTGGGGCAGCGTCGCGATGATCACGCGATCTTCGGATTCGCCGGACTCGCGCTGAAAAGGCACCAATCGGCCGCCGGCCACCGCCAGCTGAGCCCACGAGGTGTGACAGCTCCCCGAGAGCTGCATCCGGCCTTTGGCTGGACGACTGACATGGCCGCATGTATCGGCCAGAAACCAATCCGCGGGTACCTCGAGATCGATTTCGAGATCGACCGGGATGCGCGCGGATTCGACCGGAACCTCACGACCATAGTCCGAGACCTCGTACCCTTCGCCCCGGCTTTCTCCCGGCTCCGTCAGCTTCCAGGAGGCGTATCTCGGGACCGGGCCGAGGTCTGAGGCCCGCAGCATGACCCGCCGCGGCGATGCCGCCCGGCGCACCCAACTCAAGGAGAGGTCTGAGACATCTCGCGGAAAGCGAGCATGGAGCAATCGCTCGTATCGCCTGGGAAATGGGAAGCGTCGCCCGAGATTGAAGCTCACCTCAGCGGGCACGCCAGCCAGACGCAGCGAGAGCTCCAGCGTCTCACCGGCGCCTAGCACCGGAGCCAATCGCAGCTGTAGGCGATCCCAGTCGCGAGCGATTTCGACGCGCCTGCCCGGCGACTCCAGGCTTTCGATCTCGAGCTCGGGATCGAGCGCAAAGGCCAACGCCTCGAGGGCCGCCGAGCCTCGGTTCTCGAACCGACCGGACGCGTTGATCGCGAGGCGACCGCTGGGCTCGATCCGCCCTCGCAGCCGCCAGGTGACCGGCTGAACGTCGGCCGGAAGCGGCTCGAATTCGACATTCATCTCTGCCCGATAACGCTCCCCGGCCAGACTCCGGATATCCGATTGACGGCCGAGCAAGGCGGCGAGGACCAGACCCAGAACGGCGACGCCAGCGAGCACCGCCAGGCCCTCGGATCGCCCTAATCCGCCGTCGGCGGCATAGCGTTCGCGCCAGTGATTGAGCTTCTCGAGGAACGTCCGCAGCTGGTGTGTCCGCGGCACCGGCCGTGGCTTCAGATCCCGCCGTGTTCGACGCAGGAAAGCGGCGGCGAGCCCCAGACCCAACGCCGCCAGGCCACCGAGCAGCGCCCAATGGGGAAGGCTCCAGGCGGCGGCAGAGGAGAGATCGAAGGGTGCCTCGGTCGCCGCGTAGCCCGGATGAAATCTGCTGTGAGAGCTGCCAAGAGCTTGCAGGGTCCAGGCGATCCAGTGGTAAAGCGGACGCAGCCCCAATCCCTCCAGGTAGTCCGACAGTGTCAGGTGGAACTTCAGAAGAATCTGGTTGGCCGACGAGACTGCCAGCGGCAGGGCTGCAAAGCTGAAGATCAACGCCGCCAGCTCACTTCCTGTCACCGTCACCCAGGCCAGCCAGTAGCAGGCGAAGAAGACTGCCAGCGGCAAGATCCCCAGGCCCCAATGGCCAAACCAGGTCACCCAGTCGAAACCCCGATTGCCCGCCAGCTGGGAGAGCAACAGCGTGATCGCGAACGGCACCAGAGTCAGCGGCAGGATCAGGATCAAGAGCGCCAAGACCCGCCGCAGGAGATAACCGGCGTTCGACATCGGAGACGCCGCGAGCACGGCCCAACTCTGCTCCAGGGCGCTGGCACCGGAGCGGTTGCCGGCGATCAACGCGACCAACAGCAGGGTGAGATAAGGCTGGACTTGCGCCAGTTGAGCGAGGTAGGCGTTGCTCCCCAACACCTCGGTCGTGCGGTGGCGAAGAACAAAATACATCAAGGCCGGCGGCAGCGAGCACAAGGCCAGATAGCCGGCAGCCGCGAGACGAAACCGCGCCGAGCGCAGTTGCAGCATCCATTCGTAACGAATGACGGCCAAGAGGAGCTTCATGCGGCCGTCACCTCGGGCGCTTGGGGTTCCTCAGCTGCCTCGCGAACGGGCGCCTCGGTCAGGAGCTGCTCGCCTCCGCGCGCCAAGAAAGCCGCGCAGGCTTCCTCCAGCGTCGGTTCCAGGGGCTCACCGCCGATCACCGGTTCCTCGGACCACAGCACGTGGAAGGCCTCGTTGTCCCGCCCTGCTCGCTGGCTGATCTTGAGTGTCCCGGCCAGCGCCGGGTCGCCCGATCGGCACTTCGACGCCGGCAACAGCCACAAACGCTCGCGACACTCGGTCATGAGCTCGCTCGGCTCGCCGTCGAACAGCAACCGGCCGTGGCCAATGATCCCCAAACGCGGGCAGGTCGCCTCGATGTCCTCAACGATGTGAGTCGAGAGCAGAACCGGGATTTCTTCGGCCAGGTCGGTGATCAGATCGCGGAATCGGATCCGTTCCTCGGGATCGAGGCCAGCGGTCGGCTCGTCGACCACCAAAAAACGCGGTGAATGCACCAGCGCCTGGGCCAGCCCGAGTCGCCGCAGCATGCCGCCGGAGTATGTGCCGGATCGGCGTCGCGCCGCGTGGGTCAGCTCGACAGCGTCGAGCAACCCGTCTACCCGGCGCTTGAGGTCGCGCCGCCTGAGCGGTACCGAGCGCAGCTCACCGCACATCATCAGGTACTCGAAGCCGGTCAGTGACGGTATAGCCAGAAAGTCCTGGGGCAGGTAGCCGATCATCCTTCGGATTCGCGACCGCTTGCCGCGACTGTCGGGCACGCCGAAGTAGACTCGCTCCCCTGCCGACGGCTCCTGCGCCAGCGCCAGGATCGACAGTAGCGTCGACTTGCCCGCACCGTTTGGCCCCAGAAGCCCCAACATGCCGTCGCCAAATGAAAGATCGACGCCGGCCAGGGCGACGGTCCCGTCAGGGTAGGTCTTGCGGATGTCGTGGAGCTCGATCACAGCAGTCGTCGTCCATGGCCACGTGGCGTATTACACAAGTAACACACTAAAACGGCGAGACCCAGGCTGTCAAGGGTGCCTTCTCTGCGAGTCCAGCCGAGACGTCGCGCTGGCCGCGCGGATCGCGACTCCACCTGCACGAGAGAGGATTGGCCAAGGAAGCGATGAGCGAGGTGATCGAGAGCCGCTGGAGATTTTTTCTTGGTGCTATGAAACCCGCAGCCTGCTATTTTCGTAGCACATACTGGAGCAACACTCGAAACCGCTCGAACCGGGAGCCCGATGGTCCAACGAAAATCCGACACCGCTCTGTACGACAAGCTCAGTCGCCGGGAACGCCAGATCATGGACGTCCTGCTCGAGCTTGATCAAGCCACCGCCGGTGAGGTGCGGGCGCGTCTTCCCGACCCGCCGAGCTACTCGGCGGTTCGGGCGATGCTGGCCAAGCTCGAGAAAAAGGGCCACGTCCGTCATACGGAGCGCGGGCTACGATATGTCTACTCGCCAAAGATCTCGCGAACCAAAGCTCGCCGCTCGGCGGTCACACGCCTGGTAAATGTCTTCTTCGACCGGTCTGTGGCCGGTGCGGTGACCGGCATGATCGACATGTCGGCGGATCAACTCTCCGACGACGAGCTCGATCGAATCGCCGCCAAGATCGAAGAAGCCCGAAACCGGAAGAGCGAGCGATGAGCGGAGTACCCGAGCTACTGGCGAAGGCGACTCTTCTACTCGCCGCGGGTTTCCTGGCCGCTGCCGCTTTGCGTCGAGCGACGGCCGGCACTCGTCACGCGGTGTGGGCTACTGTGCTCGCGGGGCTCCAGGTCTTACCCCTGGCGGGCCTCCTCCTGCCAGCGCTTCCGTTGCCGCTCTTGCCACCCGCAACCGCTTCGGAGCTTTCGCTATCCGTTGGGCAAAGCCCCGACGGGCAGCCGGAGATGACCCAGCGAGCCGCGGAAGTGGAGCCAGCACGACTCCGGGGCTCCTCGGGGGCGGGAGCCCTGTGGGTAGCCGCGTATTTCGTCGGTGTTGCCACGGTGTTAGCCTATCTTGCCGTCGGACTCTGGCGTGTCCATCGTCTGACTCGCCAAGCGCGGCCACCAGCGCCGGCCCTGGTACCGATTCTCGACGAGCTGAATGGCGAGGGCATCCGACGGCCGACGATCCTGATCTCGTCCCGAGTCACGGTCCCGTTCACCTGGGGTGCCTTTCAACCAGCCACCATCCTGCCCCGGGACGCCGAGTGCTGGCCGCGAAACTACCTGAAACAGGCGCTCTGCCACGAGCTGGCGCACGTCGAGCGCTGGGACTGGCTGACCCAGACATTCAGCCGCCTGATCTGTGCCATCTACTGGTTTCATCCCCTGGTGTGGATCGCTAGCCGGCAGCTGACTCTGGAAGCCGAACGCGCCAGCGACGACCGCGTGCTCCTGGACGGAAACGAAGTCAGCGACTACGCCGAGCATCTCGTCACGCTGGCCCGACAGCTGCGTACCCGAGCGGTAGAGCCCCTCGCCGCGGTCACCATGGCCCGTCAAAGCCAACTACCGAGCCGACTCCTAGCCATCCTCGACTCTCGAACCCGGAGGTCCGATATGACTCGATCCCGACTCGTCCCTTGCACCCTGATCCCGCTGACCCTGGTCTTATTGTTGGCCCCTGCACAGCTGGTGCCCGCCGCGACCGACGGGGAGGATGACCGCGCCAGCGATCCCCTCGCCGAATACTTGATCTCCGCCGTGCAAGACGGCAACGACAGGGCGATCTCGGCCCTGCTCGCGGCCGGCGCGCGAGCGGACTCCGCCGTCCCGGGTGACGGCAACGCCTTGATCGCCGCCGCCGCGGCCGGAGACGCCGATCTGCTGACGCGGCTGATCGCCACCGGCGCCGACGTCGACGCGGCGGTCTCGGGCGACGGCAATGCGTTGATCGCGGCGGCGCGCGAGGGTCATCTCGACTCCGTGCGACTACTGGTCGAAAGCGGCGCCGAGATCGACCGAGTGGTGCCCGGTGATGAAAATCCGCTCATCCAGGCGTCGTGGAACGGGCACCTGGAAGTGGTGCGCTACCTCATCGATCAAGGCGCCGACGTCAACGTCGAGGTGCTGGCCAACGGTCACGAGTGGCGCTCGCCCTTGCGCCAGGCCCGAGGCGAGGGTCATGACGACGTCGCCGAACTGCTGCGCGCGGCCGGAGCGGTCGACGCTGAGCGTCGATGAAAGCTCATCGACGGAGGCCGGAGGCGACGATGCGAGCTCTATCCCGCGGGCTGTTTCTCGCGATCACACTCGGCCTCTCCACAACCACGGCGGTCATGGCGGTCGACGTTGGGTGGGCTGAGCGCTGGCGTCAAGACCTGCTCGAGCTCCAAGAGCAGCTACCGACCATCCACCCTGATCCCTATCATGCGGTTTCCCGATCCGAGCTCGAGGCCGGCTTCCAGCGCTTGATCGACCAACTGCCGGAGCTTCAGCACCACCAGATCGTCGTCGAGCTGGCGACGCTGATCGCGCGTCTCGAGGATGGCCACAGCCGGGTGACCCTGCCGCTGCCGGAAGATACCGATTTCTTTCTCGGCCACAGCAAGACGCCGCCGACCGAAATACCTCAACTGGTATTCCGGCCGCTGCCGCTGCGTCTTCATTTCTTCGACGACGGCCTTTTTATCCAGCGCATCGACTCCACCCACAGCCGGGCCGCGGGTGCCCGGATCCTGAGGATCGGCCGACACACCGTCGACGAGACGATCAACGCGGTCTCGCCGGTGATTCATCGGGACAACCGCCAACAGCTCCTGCTACAGCTCCCCAATTACCTGGTGCTGCCCGAAGTGCTGCACGCCACCGGCGTCGTCCCGCGGGTGGGACCGGTCCATTTCGAAGTCGAGCTGGTGGACGGCTCCCATTCAGTGCTCCGCCTGGAGCCGATCCGTGCCGGACAGAGTGTGACCTGGGCCGATGCCCGTGACAGCGGAGCCACCCCCCTCTACCTGCGGGACACCTCACGACATTTCTGGTTCGACTACCTCGAAGAAGAACGCGCGGTCTATTTTCAATACAACACGGTTTACGACCAAGAAGACGAATCCATAGCCGACTTCGCTGAGCGCTTGTTCGATTTCATCGACGAACATCCGGTCGACAAGCTGATCATCGATCTTCGCTTCAACCGCGGCGGCAGCGGCTCGCTCAACCAGCCCCTGGTTCATGGTCTGATCCGCAGCAAGCTCCGCCGTGCCGGATCGCTATTCGCGATCGTCGGTCGCGGTACCTTCTCCGCCGCCATGATGTTCACCGCCGACCTCGAAGAACACACACCGGTGCTTTTCGTCGGCGAGCCCACGGGATCGCTACCCAACCACTATGGCGATTCGCGCAAGATTCGGCTGGCCCGTTCCGGACTCACAGTGCGCCTCTCGACCCTCTATTGGCAGCTCTCCGATCCGCGAGACGAACGCCGCGCGATCTCTCCACATCTGCCGGTCACCGTGTCGTCAGCGGACTACCGCGCGGGCCGCGATCCCGCCCTCGACATCATTCTGAAATCGTTGAAAGATCCGGTGCCACCAGTGGCTGGATCCTGGCAGGGTTGGGCATCCTTCCAAGCGGAGGACACCGCGTTTGTCGTCGCGCTCGAGGAGCGCGACGACTGGGCCGGCACGATGACCTTGCCCGGTCAAGAGGATCGCTTGAACCTCGAATCCGTCTCGGTGGAAGAGGGTGCGGCCAACACGACGGTTCGTTTCGAGCTGCCGATGCCGTGGGGTCGAATCTTCTTCGAGGGCAGACGAGAAGGCGGCAGAATCTACGGCGAAGCGCGAGCCGGTGGCAGTCGCTATCCATTCGTCCTGTCGAAGGCTCTATAAGGCAAGTACTGGATCGCGGGATCGATTGCCACCGTGACAGCAGCGATTTCAGATTGCCAGAAGCTCCTGCCACCGTGACAGCGACGATTTCAAGTTGAAAATTGCGTCTGTCACCGTGACAAAGACGATTTCGAGTTGAAAATTGCGTCTGTCACCGTGACAACGACGATTTCGAGTTGAAAATTGCGTCTGTCACCGTGACAACGACGATTTCGAGTTGAAAATTGCGTCTGTCACCGTGACAACGACGATTCAGGATGCCTATTGCTCCCGCTCAAGCAGCTTGAAGCCGATGAAGCGCCCGCGCCCTTCAGCGATCGCCAGGTGGATCCACAGCACCGCCAGACTCTCTAGTAAAGCGGCGTTGCGCAGGCCTCCCGCGTCTATGACCGAGAAACCGGCTCGCTCGGCGATCGCCGCGACCTCAGCTTTGGCGGCGGCATCGTCGGACGCCAGGTGGACGTCGATGACGGTGTCGCCGAGCGAAGGATCGAGGTGGAACTCCGCCCCGAAGGTGTTGAAGCCCTTGACGCAGCGGGCTTGCGGGTAGGCCTCGGCTAGTGCGGCGGTGATCGAGCCCGCCGCCGGTGGCGCCCACGCCGGACCGTCGGTCCACGACACAGGATTGTTGCAGTCGACGACGATCTTGCCGGTCAGTTCCATGCCGGCCAGTGCGCTGACCGCGGCGTCAGCTGGAACGGCGAGAAAAACGACCGCCCCGCCGGCGACGGCCTCGGCTACGGACGCCTTGCGAGCTCGGCCGTCGCAGCGCTCGAGCAAGTCCGTAAGATCCTTGTCACCACGGACGCCGAAGATCACGTCGTAACCGCTCTGGCTCAGTCGGATGCCTAGATTCGCGCCGACGTTGCCGGCGCCGATGATCGCGATGCTCATTGGGATTCCTCCAAAGATTGGATGGTTGCGAATTCTACGCCGGTGGATGATGCCATAGCGTCGGGCCCGAGGGCGCCGGAGGCGCAGCGTTTCGACAGACACGCGGAGCGCAAGCTGCGGAGCTTCCGGCCTGAAGAACTGGCCGAAGTCCCCACTCTGCCCATACACTCAGGGCGATGCGATTTCGTGACGTCATCGAGCTGCCGGACGAAGAGATCGACCTCGGCCGAGCAGCCTTCCTGTTGGCTACGATCGAGGCTCCTGACCTCGATGTCGACGCCTGGTTGAGACGTCTCGACGAGCTGGGTGCCGCGGTTCGAGAGCGCGCGATCGGCGTGCAAGGCGACTACCAGCAGTTGGGCGTGCTGACCGACTATCTCTACGGGGAGCTCGGCTTCCGAGGTAATGTCGAGGGCTATTACGACTCCCGTAACAGCCTGCTCAACCAGGTGATCGAACGTCGCCTGGGCATTCCGATCAGCCTGGCGGTATTGCTCATCGAGGTCGGCGCCCGTGCCGACGTGCCGCTCCTGGGGGTCGGCCTGCCGGGCCATTTCCTGGTGCGCCACGCGCGCCATGTCGAGTTGGTCCTCGACCCGTTCGACCGCGGCCGGATCCTGACCCGCGTCGAGTGCGCCGAGCTCTTCAAGAAGGTGTTCGGTGACCAGGCGTCGTTCCGGCCGGAGATGTTACGGCCGGTCGGTTCGCGACAGATTCTGATACGAATGCACTACAACCTGCGCGCCGTTTATCTCGAACGCGGTGATTTGAGAAGGGCGGCCCGGGTGATCGATCGGCTGGTACGGCTCGAGCCCGCGGAGCCTCGTCACTGGTACGACCGCGGCGTACTGCGCCTCAATGCCCGTGATCCCCGCGGAATCGAAGATCTGGAACACTATCTTGCCGAGACACCCGACGCCTCAGACCGCGAGGAGGTCGAAGCCTTGCTGGTGAAGGCACGCCGCAAGCTGGCGGCGGTCCACTGAGCCACGTTCGGAGCCGAAGAATGAAGGTCACCGTCTGTCAGCTCAGCAACGACCCGGACGCCTTGGAGAACGACTGGCAGGCACTCGCGGAGCACGTCAGATCCATGGACAGCGATCTCGTATTGCTGCCAGAAATGCCGTTCCATCCGTGGCTGGCGAGCAGCCGGGATGTCGACCCCGCGCGTTGGCGGGCGTCGGTCGAGGCCCACGAGGCGTGGAAGAGGCGCTTGTCCGAGCTGGGAGCGCCGGCGGTGGTGGCGACCTGTCCGGTGATCGACGGAGGCGAGCATTTCAACCAGGGGCTGATGTGGCACGCGGGTACCGGCGAGTTACCCGTAACCCACCGCAAGCAATTCCTGCCTGAAGAGGACGGCTTCTGGGAGGCTTCCTGGTACGCTCCTGGCACCGCAGGCACCGAGTGTGTGGAGCTTGACGGCGTCTCGATCGGTTTCGCCATCTGCACCGAGATGTGGTTCTTTCACCGCGCTCGCGAGTATTCGAAGAAGGGTATTCAGCTACTCGCCTGTCCGCGGGCGACGCTCTTGTCCAGCGTCGACAAATGGCTCGCCGGCGGACGGGCAGCAGCCGTGGTCTCGGGCGCATTCTGCCTGTCCTCGAACCTCTCTGGCAAAAGCGGCGGCACGGACGACTGGGGCGGGGGAGGATGGATCATCGAGCCCGAGGAAGGCGAGGTGCTGGCCACCACCTCGGCGGCCTCGCCCTTCGCCACGGTCGAAATCGACCTGGCGGTGGCGGATACTGCCAAGAGCACCTATCCGCGGTACGTGACGGACCTCTGAAACCCTCGAACAGGAGATCCACCTACGGGCAGGTCGCGAAAGCCCCCGTATCGGTGATCGCCGGCGACGCGGTGCCGAGAGGGTTGAAGTACTCCTGGACCTCATCGTTCTCGGTATCGGTCACGCGCAGGGTGTATTCGACGTCGGTGGTCGCGGCGGAGAACACCCAGAAGCGATCGTTGAGGGCACAACCGTCGAGCACTTTGACCAGCATCTCCCAGTTGTTGTCGCTGAAGAACCAGAGCAGTCCGGAGTCTCGCGAATCGACCGGAACGACCCGTGCCGAACCACGGTTACCGGCGGGATCCCGCCACTCGACCTCGACCCGAAAGCGATTGTCGTTCAGACACAGATCGACCGAGCTCGGAACGCACAGCCCCTTGCTTTCTCCAGGATCCGCCTCGGCTTCAACGAGACCGAAGACCGACCGCTCCAGATTCACGACGGGATCAACCCGCTTCTCGCCGGCTGACGAGCCCGCCGAACAAGTCGCGAATGCGGAGGTATCGGTGATCGCCGGCGAGGCAGTGCCGAGAGGGTTGAAGTACTCCTGGATGACGCCCGCGTCGGTATCGGTCACCCGCAGGGTGTATTCAACGTCGGTGGTCGCGGCGGAGAACACCCAGAAACGATCGTTGAGACTGCAGCCGTCGAGCACCTTGATCAGGATCTCCCAGTTGTCCTGGCTGAAGAACCAGAGGAGACCGGAGTCGTCCGAGCCCACCGGCACCGCACGACCCGAACCGACGTTGCCCGCGGGATCCCGCCAGTCGACGTCAACGCGGAATCGGCTGCCGTTGAGACAGAAGCCGAGGGAATCCCGGGTGCAGACCTCAGCCGCGGGACGCCAGAGCTGGTTGGGCCTGCCATGACATGGGAAAAGGATCGTCGCCGAGCCGTCCGCGGTGTCGTTGTCGATGACATCCAGACATAGGTCGGTCTCGAGGTGAACCAGAGTCGAAGGCGCGGCATGATCGGCATTCGTCAGCTGCCAGAGGCGGCCAGAGCCGTCGCATTCGCCGATCACCAGCCGGTTGGCTCCGGAACCCACGACCGGACCCGGCACCAGG
>JAAUXY010142213.1_pt1 | contig 41349 bp, 31 predicted proteins | sample 7278121 | NCBI WGS metagenome assembly JAAUXY01 (sample SAMN14350117, study PRJNA611818) | marine sediment metagenome | isolation source: surface marine sediment (1.8m) | place: French Polynesia: Moorea | collected 2018-08
GCGACGAGTTCACGCTGCGACGCTATCACGACCAGCTGCTGTCCTACGGCTCGCCGCCGGTGCGCTTCGTGCGCGCGCTGATGCTCGACGAGCCTATTCCGCGCGAGCGCTAGGCGACCGGCCCGCAGACTTATAGCGTTTGGTTCTAAGCGGCATTTTGTCTACATAGACTGCGTCCAAAAGCGAAACGTTTTTCTCCTCCGTTGCATCTAAAGAGGACTCCCGCTCGTGGGCAGGGGTCTTTTCGCTCTGTTTGCCGACTCGTCCCGTCGGCCGCCGGCGCAAGGACTCACCCGGCGACGCGGTCACACAAACGGGGATTCCGAGGTCGACAACAATGAACCTGACCGACCTGAGCACGCGTCACTGGCCGTCCGTAGCTGTCGCCGTCGCGCTCGTAGCACTTTTCGGGCTGACTTCCATTGCGAAGCTGCCTATCCAGCTGTTGCCGACCATCGAGGAACCGCAGGTCTCGATCGCCAACTTCTGGCGCGCCGCGGCACCGGAAGAGATGGAGGCCAACATCGTCGAGCCGCAGGAAGCGGTGCTCCAGAACACGCCGGGTCTCACTAGCATCAACTCGTTTATCGGCCGTGGGTCCGGCTTCGTCAACTTGAGCTTCGCGGTCGGCACCGACATCCAGGAAGCAAAGCTCGACGTCATCAACAATCTCACGCAGGCGCCGCCGCGCCCGGGCGATGCCGTAGAACCGCAGGTATTCGCGGGCGGCGGGCAGCAGACCCCCGGGGCTGCCTCCCTGCTCGTCCGGGTGTTGCCCGGCAACCCGAACACCGAGCTTGCGAGCTACCAGAAGCTGATCGAGGACGAGGTGCAGCCGCGGCTGGCGAGAATCCCGGGTGTGTCGCGCGTCGACCTGCAGGGCGAGCAGCCTCGCGAACTCCACATCACGTTTGATTCGTACCGTGCCGCTGCGCTGGGCATCGAGATCAGCGACATCATCGCCGTCGTATCCCGGACCTCCGACACGTCCGGGGGCTTTGCCGACGTTGGTCGGCGCCAGTACACGGTTCGCTTCCTCGGCCAGTTCGATCCGGACGAGCTCAACCAGCTCATCGTCGGCTGGAGCAACGACCGACCGATCTACCTGAGCGAGGTTGCGGATGTCGAGATCGTGCCGCGCAAGCAGGACGGATTCACGCTGCGTAACGGCTACCCGGCGTACTACATCACGGTGCAGCGCGAATACGACGCCAACACGGTCGCGATCCTTGATGGCGTCAACGCCGTCATTGATGAACTCAATGCGGGGCCGCTGGCCGAGGCCGGGCTTGCGATCGACCTGAGCTTCGACGCGTCCGTGCACATTCGCCGGGCGATTGCACTCGTCCGCGGCAACCTGGGGATCGGCCTGATTCTCGCCATCGGCATCCTGTATTTCCTGATGCGAAGCCGACGCGCGACCTTCCTGGTTACGGCGACCGTGCCGTTGTCGCTGCTCGTCGCATTCGTTGCGCTGCGCCTGTTCGACAAGTCGCTCAACGTCATCTCGCTTGCCGGTCTGGCGTTTGCCGTCGGGCTCGTAATGGACGCGGCGATCGTAACCCTCGAGAACATCGTACGATGTCGTCAGCAGGGCGCCGAACTGAAGGAAGCGGTCGTCAAAGGCACCCGGCAGATTACGGGTGCGCTGTTCGCTTCGACGGTGACCAGTGTCGCGATCTTCGCTCCCGTGCTGTTCATGGAAGGTATGGAGGGACAGCTCTTCCAGGACCTGGCACTGACAATCGCTGTCGCCGTGTCGGCGTCCTTCTTCATTGCGATCACCGTACTCCCGGTCGCCGCATCGTTCATGCTGCGCGACGAGGACAAGGATCCGTGCGCGCATTGGTGGAGCCGGATCACGAGCGTCGTCATGCGACTGACGAGCACCCCGCTCCGCTGCCGTAGCTGGGTCGTTGCAATTCTCGGCGGCTCGATACTCGCGGTCGTCCTGCTCATGCCGAAAGCCAACCTGCTTCCGCAGGCTCCGTCCGATTCCCTCAACGCGTTTTTCAACATGCCGCCCGGCGGCACCATCGACATGGTTCGCGAGGAGATCGCGGGCACGATCGTCGAGCGCCTTCGGCCGTACATGGAGCATGAGCAGCAGCCCTACATTCGTGGCTACAATCTGTCGGCATTCGGCACCTTCAACGCACTCTTTATATATCCCCAGGACCCACAGCGTATCGAGGAGATGATCGCCATCGTCCGCGACGAGGTGCTCGTCGATCTGCCGGACACGCGCGCCTTCGTCTCGCGGTCCTCGCTCCTGAACTTTGGCTTCGACGGCGGCCGCTCGATCAACGTCGACCTGCAGGGCCCTGACATCAATGTGCTGTCGCAGGTCGCCCAGGGTGCGATGCCGATCATCAACGAAGCATTGCCCGGTGCCATGGTCCGGCCCATCCCGGGGCTTGCCATCGCGGAACCCGAGCTGCAGCTGGTTCCGGACGACCGACGCATTACGGCGGCCGGCCTCGACCGGGCGTCGGTTGCAACCATCGTCCGTGCCGTGACCAGCGGCAGTTTCGTCGGCGAGTACTTCGACGGCAATGACCGCATGGACATCATTCTGAAGGGCCCGACCTGGACGTCACCGGACGAACTCGCGTCGACACCGATTGCAACGCCGCTCGCCGGCGTGCAGACGCTGGGCGAGCTCACCACCATCGAACGGACCGTCGGACCTACACAGCTGCGGCGCGTGAACGGGCAGCGGACTCTCACACTTGCCGTTACCCCGCCCGACGACATGACCGTGCAGGAGGCACTGGACACGCTGCGGGACACGGTAGGGCCGCAGCTCACGGCGACGATGCCCGACGAGGTCAGCTTGCAGTATCGCGGTACGGCGGACCGGCTCGAACAGGCGTTCTCGACCATGGGTGTCAACCTGATGACCGCCGCCGTTGTCCTGTTCCTGATCCTGGGGGCCATGTTCCGGTCGCTGCGCGACGCTTTTATCGTCATGCTGTCCATGCCGCTCGCCATCGCTGGCGGCGTGGCCGCGCTGCGCGTGCTCAACCTGTTCACGATCCAGGCGATGGACCTGCTGACGATGATCGGCTTCCTGATCCTGCTGGGACTCGTCGTCAACAACGCGATCCTGCTCGTCATGCAGGCTCGCAAGGGACTGCGGGAGGGGCTCGACCGGACGGCTGCCGTCGCAGAGGCGGTTCGAGTCCGCGCACGTCCCATTTACATGAGTACGCTGACCAGCATCTTTGGCATGCTGCCGCTGATGGTCGTTCCGGGCGTCGGCTCGCAGATTTACCGCGGCCTCGCAACGGTAATCATCGGTGGCATGCTCGTCAGCGCGGTCTTCACACTGATCCTGATGCCGAGCATCCTGCAGCTCAAGCCGCTCGGTCTGTTCGAACCATTCATGCGCAAACGCGTCGCGACCAGCGACGCACTCGAAGGAGTACCCGCCGATGCGTAACACGACGACGCAGAAGTTTCTTGTGGTCGCAGGCCTGCTGCTTGCCGCCGCACCCGCTCTCGCCCAGCAGCCGCCGGCGAGCGTCGTGCAGGTCGCGCAGGTGACCCGCACCGAGCTCGCACCGACGGTCGCCGTGCCCGGTACCGTGTTCAGCAAGAACGACGTCCAGATCACCGCGGGCGTCGCCGGCCAGCTCGAAATGGTTGCCGAGCCCGGCACGATCGTGCTCAAGGGCCAGCCGGTCGCACGCGTCGACAAGACCGCGCTGCTCGTGCAGCGCGCCGAGCAGGAAGCGCTGCTCGCGCGCGCCGAGATCAACATCCGCCAGCTGTCGAGTCAGCTCCGGCGACAGCGCGAACTGCAGAACGAAAGCCTCGTATCGGAATTCGAACTCGAACAGACCGAGGCGAACCGCGATCTCGCCGTTAGCGATGCCAACATCACCAAGGTTCGGATTCGGCAGATCGACGAGCAGATACGTCGCGCAGATGTGCGCGCGCCCTTTACCGGCGTCGTCATCAGCCGCGAGCGTCGTGCCGGCGAGGACATCGCGCGCGGCGAAATCCTGGGCCGCATGACGGATATCGATAACCTCGAGGTGCGGGCGTTCGTGCCACTGAAGCACCTGCCGAGGACGGTCGTCGGCGAAGCCCTCGACGTGTTTGCGACCGACGCGCTGCACTCGGGCACCATTCGCGCCCTCGTGCCGACCGGCGACGTTCGCTCGCAGACTTTCGAGGCGCGCATCGACCTGCCGAACGCGGCGACCGGCGACTGGACGGTCGGCCAGCTCGTCAGTGTCGCCATCCCGATCCGCGCCCGCGAATCGAAGCTTACGGTCCCGCGCGACGCCCTCGTGCTGCGCTCCAACGGCGCCTTCGTATTCCGCATCAACGGCGAGGACAAGGCAGAGCAGATCGCCGTCGAACTCGGGGACTCGCAGGGCGACCTGATCGCCGTCAGCGGGCCGCTGACCGAGGGCGATCGGGTCGCGATCCGCGGCGCCGAGAACCTCCGCGAGGGCGCCGACGTGCGCATCATGATGTCAGCGCGCGCCCGGAACGACGAGACCGAAGAGGGCTGATCGACATTCCGCTATAACATCTGGTTATATCTGGTCTAAATTCATCGATCAGAAATAATTTGATGCACATCCCAGCGAACTTTCGCGTGATACTGCAGTCTGTATGCAGGTGACCGCGGGGGTCTAATGCGAACAAGAACAGCGGGGCAGTACCACTCATTGGTGTACGTGACGAGCGTACTCGTTTGTGTGCTCTTTTTTCCCACATATGCCACGGCTGACCCGAAATTGGCCGATGACGGCCTGGCCGAGGCCGCCTTGCAGTACCGCCAGGCGATGGAGGGGGAACTCTACGGCGAGGCTGCCGACGCCACCAAGCTCTATATCGGCCGCCTGCTCTCTTCGCCCGACTATGACAAGCGCCAATGGGGCGACGCCCTGGCCCGACTCGGTGAGGCGCAGCGCCTGTCCGGGGATTTCGACGCCGCTATCGAGAACTACTCGCTCGCGATCGAGGTGCTCGAGGAGCAGACAGATCGGCTCAACGACTCGCTGATCGAGCCACTCCTCGGGATAGCTCGCGCCCAGAAAGACGCCGGCTACCTGCGCGACGCCGTATCGAACTACAAGCGCTCGGTTCACGTGCAGCAGGTCAACACGGGACTGCACTCTATCCTGCTGGCGGAAACGCTGGATGAGTTGAGCGACGTATTCTATGAGATCGGCGACTACCGGCGTGCCAACGGCGTACGCCAGAGCCACGTCGCCGTCTACTCGCAGAACTACCCTGACGACTACCTGAAACAGGTGGATGCGCGCGTGAAGCAGGCGGTGATGCTGCACGCCACGGGCAAGACGGTGGACGCCAACTTCCAGTACAACCGGATCATCTCCGGCATCGAGAGTGCGGACTCGGGCCGTTCACTCGAGCTGTTGCCCGTGATTTTCAGCTATGTCGACTTCCTGCAGAAAACCTCGAGCGGCGCGCGAAAATTCAATGACAAGGCACGGCGCTTCCTGCGGCGCGCCATACACATCGCCGAGAAGAACAAGAATGCGACGCCCGTGGATCGAGCCAGTGCCTACATCGCCCTCGGTGATTACATTTCGGTGCAGACGGCCGACCGCGATGCGGCTGCCCGCTATTACCAGAAGGCCTGGTTCGAGCTCAGCCAGAGCGACGAACTCATTCTCGTTCGCGACCAGCACCTCAGCAGGCCAAAGCTGCTGAACCCGGTACCGGCGGACACGCCGCCGGCCATGCTGAAGGTCCTGAGACTCGCCGAGGCAAACAACGACTCGTTAAGCAGCATACGCCTCGCGGTCGGCTTCGACGTCGACTCCAGCGGCCGGGCCGACAACATCCGCGTACTCGAAGGCGATCCCACCGGGTATCTCGATCCCATCCTGGTGCGCACGGTCAAGATGTTTGCGTTCCGACCGGGATTCGTCGACGCGGAGCCGGTCAACGTGAGCAACCAGATGTACGTCATCGACTATCCGGTTGCCGACATGAACGTTGATTTCGGGCAGAATAGTTTCAGTCAAGGCGCCAACTAATCGACTGAAGCCCCAAACGTGCAAGCCCTGAACCAGGCCCTGGCGGCCGGCTATGCCGCAATGCAGCGCGGCGACCTCGCCGCCGCAAGGCAAATCCTGTCGCGTGAGCGTCATCCCAAAGCGGTGCACCTGCTCGCCCTCGTCGAGAAGGCCGCGGGCAATGTCTCCGCTGCCGCCAGCCTGTTCGAGAAGGCGGCATCGCTCGACCCGAACGATCCCGAGATCGCCAATAACCAGGGCGTGCTGGCCATGCAGACGGGCCATATGGCGGTGGCCGAGACTGCGTTCAGGCGCGCGTTGGGCCTCAACCCCGCGTTTATCCAGGCCGGGACGGCGCTTGGTCGCCTGCTGATCGACGAGGAGCGATGGGACGAGGCCGCCACGGTCTACGATGACCTCATCGAGCGGGAGCCTGAGAACTTCGTCATTCGATTCGGACATGCGACGGTGCTGCTCGGGACCGGGCAGGCTGATGCGGCCGAGGCGGTTTTCAACGCCCTGCTCGCGGAGAACAGCGACCTGGCGGAAGCTCGATTCATGCGCGGTCGGGCGCGACTCGAGCAAGGGCGTGTCGAGGAGGCGCTCGCGGACCTCGAGGACGCGAACGTCGCGAGTCCGTCAGAGCTCAGCCTGAAGACGCTTGCCGGGGCCCTTTGGATGACCGGCGACCGCGCCGGTTTCGAGTCCCTGCTGGCGCAGGCAGCAAAGCAACCGGAGCTGGTCGTAACCGCTGCCGAACTGCTCCGGCAGAGCGGCGATCCGCAGGCCGCTGTCGGCGCGCTCGACGCACTGCGGCGGGACCATCACCTCGCTCCCGAATCCTGGATTGTCGCGGCAACGGCCTACGTCGACGCGAACGAGCCGGTGCTTGCCGAACAGGCGGCGCGCGCCTGCCTCAACGAGGCCCCCGACAACCGCATCGTGAAAGGCAGCCTGATTACGGCGCTGCTGATGCAGGGCAGGGCCGAAGACGCGCTGGACGTAACGCTGCCGATGCGAGAGGCGGAACCGAACGGCCAGCACTGGATCGCGTACGAGGCCACCGCGCTCAGGCTCCTGGGACGCGCTGAGTACGACTCGCTCGTAGACCTGGATCGCTTCGTGCGCGCATACACGCTGCCGGTGCCGGAAGGCTTTGAGTCACTGGAGGCGTTCAACGCTGCCTTTCTCGAAGCACTCGATCGCTGGCACCCCTACAAGGTGCATCCGCTCGACCAGTCGCTGCGCGACGGCAGCCAGACGCCGCGTGACCTGACCACGATCGACGATCCCGTCTTTCATGCGTTCGTCGCGGCGCTGGATGAGCCTATCCGGCAGTACATGGCCGACGTCGGCGACGGCGACGACCATCCGCTGACGGCCCGCAATACGGGCAGCTACCGAATCGCCGGTTCCTGGTCAGTGCGGCTCAAGGGGGGCGGCTGGCACGTCAACCACGTGCATCCCGAAGGCTGGATCAGTTCGGCGTACTACGTGACGGTGCCCGAGGAGACCCGGACGGGTGACGACAAGGCGGGCTGGATCAAGTTCGGCGAGCCGCCGTTCTCGACCGTGCCGCCGTCGCCGCCGCAAAAGTGGGTGCGACCCGAGGCGGGTGTGCTCGTATTGTTCCCGTCGTTCCTGTGGCACGGGACCGTGCCGATCCGGGACGAATCGCTGCGGGTCACCGCGCCGTTTGACGCGGTGCCCGCCTGAGCGGTCAGGCCGCCTTCGGCTGAGACTGAACCCGTCGCGCCATCAGGTGGCGCCAGTTCTCGAGCGAATACAGCTGCAGGTACATGGCCGATAGAAAGCCCTTCTTGTGCAGCTCGTACACCGTGTCGGCCGGCAGGGCGGTCAGCTTCTCGGTGTCGATCGAGATGTAGTCGGCAATGGGCTCGGGTTCGCTGGCCCCCTCCGGCGTGTGCGTGGCTCGCAGCGAGGTCAGCAACTCCAGCTCGACGAGCGTGTCGCAGAACTCCTTGGTGCGATTTCGCTCGCCTTCGTACTGCGCTACGAGGCGCATCATCGCGTCGGCGTGCTCCGATAGCTTGCCGTCGACGAAGAACGGGTACTGCGGGTCCTCGGAGACGTTCGCAGCCGCCATGTCGACGACGACGGCCATGCGGCCGCTTTCCTCTGCGGCAAACGCAAACGGGTAACACTTCAGGTAGGCGGGAACGTAAGCCATGGGATCCCACTGGCCGGCCTCGTCGACAAACAGGTTGGTGTCGTCGAGTATCGCCACGACCGCGAGCGGCACGGGGTTTTCGACGCTCGAGAAGATGATCGGGAAGTTCCGCTGCGCGCTGCCGAACTCGATGGTCGTCAACGGAATCGCCCGCACCTTGCTGACGTGGTCGTAGGGCCGGTCGGTCGGCGTGAATCCGTAAGCACCGTGCGTCTCGGGCGCCAGCAGTTCGGGCTTCTCGTAGAGGAACATCTGGCCGGTGATCTCACCTGCGGCGTCGGTTCCCGTCGCGTTGTCTGTCATGCGTTGTCTCCAGCGATTGCTGTTCAATCGGGCCGGGAAGGGTACCAGAAGTACCAACCGGCGTGGTTCAAAGTGGCCGACTGGCCATGATCCGCCAGGCGACGGCCTGCGCATTGCCTGGCGTCCTGAATTGGTCGATGGCCACCTCGTCGAGGCCGGCCTTTTCGAGATGGTCGCGTATGACACCGATGTCCTCGGCGGACATTGCAGCCGTCCGCATGTGAGACAGGCGCGCGACCGCCCGGTTCACTTCGCCGCGCATTCCCTCCAGCCAGCCGGTGATGTCCGCTTTCTCATAGCGATTGCGTCGCTCAAACAGCTGTCGGAAGCCGACCAGCAGGTGCGTATGCACGCCCTGGCGGCAGCGGCCGATGCCTGCGTCGATCTCGGACGCCACCGGGACGAAAGCGGCCTCGGCTTCTTGCATGCCTGTCGCGTCTCCCGAATAGGCTGCGTTGATCAGTTCGAGGCAGTGGTCGATGAATCTCAGGTCGGCGACAAGCTGTGCCTCTTCAAGCTGTGCCTTGTTGCGGCTGTCGATGTAACCGCCACGAACGTGGGCCAGTACGACCAGCCTGCCGCCCGGGGCAACCAGCCTGCCAGCCTCTGCAAATGCGTCCCTGCCCGCGTACTCGATGCCGAACTGGCTTACGACCAGGTCGAAGCTTGCGTCATCGACCGGGATGCGATCTGCCGGGCAGACGATCGTCGTCGTGCCGGGAATTCGGCTCTCGAGGGTCACGAGAGCTTCGGCCGAGATATCGGCCGCGGACAGCGCGAAGCCATGGTTGGTCGGCAGGTGCCCGTAGATCGAGCCGGCGCCGCTGGCGATATCGATGATTCGCGAGCCGGCAGGCAGCGACTTGAACACGCCCGACCAGAACTCGGTGAGCGCCGGGTGCTTCTCGCCGCGCGCGTTGACGAAGACTTCCCCGCCCGCGCCCTCGTTCTCCCAGTACTCGGACCAGCCTTGCTCTGCCCTGACCATATCTAATCTGTAGTCGATCTCAACGACATTTGCCAGAAACGAGAACGGCGGGCCTAGGCCCGCCGTTCCCCTGACAGATGTCAGTCCTGCTTAGAATTCAGCCGTAGCCCTCAGGAAGAAGGTGCGACCGAAGACGTCGTAGGTTGCCGGATAGGTGTTCGCCTGCTCATCGTTAGCACCGATGATCGGCGGAGTCTCATCCGCGATGTTGTCGATACCTACTGTCAGCCAGTAGTTGTCGTTGAAGCGGTACGTGCCCGACATGTCGAACGTGTTGTACCCGTCGATGGTCTCGACAGTGTAGTCCTCGCTCGGATCGTCGTCGTCTACTTCGCCGACATGACGCCACGTCAGCTGACCGGTGATCTTGTCACCCGACCAGCGGAACGTTGCGCGGTGGCCGTACTCAGGCAGCGGCTCGCCGCAGACCGTGCCGAAGAAGCCGGCACACTCGACGGGAGACGTGTCACCCGGGAACGCGGTGAACAGCGACTCGTCGGTGAACGTCGCAACGTAGTTGAGACGCGCATCGCCACCCCAGAGGTCGAAGTCGTAGCTAGCCAGCAGGTCGTAGCCCTTGAGCGTCTGCGATGCAACGTTGGCGATGTTGAGGTTAACCGCCTCGATCGTGCCGTCGGAACGACGGTCGATAACGTTACAGAATGCAGAGCCCAGGCCGCCAGCCGGGTTTGCCGGGTCGTAGCACGTGTTGAGTACGTTCGACGCACCGCCACCGAAGCTCGTGATGTAGTCTTCGATTTCGATGTCGAAGTAGTCGAGGCTCAACGACAGGCCTTCGACGGCCGACGGCTGAACGACGATACCGAACGTGTACGTGTCCGCGACTTCAGGCTGCAGGTTGACGTTACCGCCCGATACCTGGCGAACCTGGCCAGCCGGCAGGTTGATTGCCGGCGAGCCTACGGCCGCTGCCGGTACACCCGTGCCGAGGCAGATTGCTTCGACGGCAGCATTGCTACCAGCCGTACCCTGTGCGGAGCACGGGTCGGTAGCGCCCGGGAAGCCTTCTGCAACCGGTGCGAACAGCTCGCCGATACCCGGCGCGCGTACTGCACGGTTGTAGCCACCGCGGAAGCGGAGATCGGCGATCGGCGCCCACGAGGCGCTGATCTTGTACGCTTCCTGGTTACCCGAGGTCGAGTAGTCCGAGTTGCGGAAAGCCAGCTCGAGATCGAGGATGTCGGCGAACCTGGCACCCGACAGGATCGGCAGGTACAGCTCGGCGTATACCGAGTCAACGTCGAAGCCACCGGATACCGGCGGTGCGCCGTTGAAGCCAGCGATCTGACCGGACGCGAGGTCCTGCGAAGGACGGAACGCGAAGTCGTTCTCGATGCGCTCGAAACCGACAGCCGCACCAATTGCGCCACCCGGCAGTTCCAGCGGTCCAAGGTCACCCGTGAAGTTCAGGTTGTAGATCGTCTGCTCGTAGTCAGCGGTCGATGCAACTGCAACACGCAGGAACTCGGCGGCTTCGGGGCTGATGTTGCCCTCACCGAACAGGTTCATGGGCGAGCAGCCTACGGTCGAACCGTTCGACGCCGTGTCCTGGCAAGCCGGATTCAGCGGATCGCTCAGGTCAAGCAGCAGTGCCTGGTCGAAGCGATCGCGGTTGACGTTACCCAGCTGGACTTCGCCACCGTTTACGTTACCGACCTGGACGTAGCCGTCGTAGCTCCAGCTGTCCGTGATGTCGCCACGGAGACCTGCCTGGATCTGGTAGGTGCTGTAGTTCGAGTCAGAGAAACGCGGGCCGACTTCACGAAGACGACGACGAACGAGAGCCGTTCCCGTGTCATCGATGCCGTCACCGTCCGTGTCGACGCCGTCACCGATCGAGTCGGAGATGACCTGCTGTGCAGCCGGCGTGATGAACGGGCTGCCGTCAACCGTGAACGTAGACGTCTGGAAGATCGGCGTCGGTGCGAGCTGCTGCGGTACTTTCGACGACGTGTACATGAAACGACCATAAGCCGTTGCACGATCGCTGATGTCGAAGTGACCGAGAGCCGTACCCTGGTAACGCTCCTGCGGCAGCTGGATGTAGTTAACCGGCGCGTAGTTGTAGAAGTCGTTGACCTGGCCGCTCGTTACGAACTCGCGGATCGAACCGTCGGTTTCGAAGATGATGCCCGAGCTGTTCGGTGCGAAACCGGAGCCCGTGTCACCGAAGCCGCTGTTGAAGATCGCGGTGCCCGGTACGCCCGAAGAGCCACCCGGCTCGAGACCACCATTGCCATCGTCGAACAGTGCGGTTTCCGCGAAGGAACGATCGCCCTGGAACAGATCGTCACGATCGGTGTAAGCGAAGTTGAAGGTCACGTTACCGCGGCCGTCAGCGACGTTTGCACCCAGGGTCATGTCGACCGAGTAGATCGTGCCGTCGCCTTCGAACGTCTGCTCGAAACCGGCGTTGATGTTCACGCCTTCGAAGTCGTCCTTCAGGATGAAGTTGACAACACCTGCAACAGCGTCAGAACCGTATACGGCCGACGCACCACCCGTCAGCACTTCGATGTTCTGGATCAGTGCGTTCGGAATGGAGTTGATGTCGACGGTACCGTTCGACGAGGTCGGAACAACGCGAGTGCCGTTGATCAGAACCAGCGTACGGTTCGTGCCGAGGCCACGCAGGTCAACCGTTGCCGTACCGTTACCGGGGTTGTTCGACGTACGGTCGAGACCCGGAACCGTCTGCGGCAGCGTGTTGAGCAGCGACTCGGTGTTTACCGTACCCGTCAGTTCGATCTGCTCGAAGCCGACCGTCGCGACAGGTGCGTTGGACGTAAAGTCCTTCTTCTTAATGCGTGAACCGGTAACCGTGATCTCTTCGAGTTCGCCAGCCGTGTCCTGCGCGAGAGCGCTGGGCGCGGCAGACAATCCGACGAGGCCAGCGTTTACCGCAAGCGCGAGCTTGACAGCATTTCTGACATTCAGATTTCTTGCCATGAGAATCCCCTATGGTTTTACAAAATTGCCCCAGGCGGTAATTTGGAATCATGCGCCTGTCGACAAGTGGGCCGAATATATACCAATCGGCGATTAAGTACCATAGGCCCAACAAATGTGTCTTTAGCCACAGATTATTCCGTCAAGTCGAGGCCCGAAAATCCACGCTGCGAGACGGACGCTCATAACTTTCTGTTATTTCAACAGTAATTTCTGCAGTCGTTTTGTTATGAAAATCGACGTTTTTCGGCAAGAACCGATGTTTTTTTGCAACAATGAGCGCGGCGAGGTCCGTTTCGGCGACTTTTGTTGTGACGACGCGACAGATTTCGGCGGCTATGAAAAAGTTTTCGACAGTCGTCGAAAATCGAGCGCGTTTTGACGGAATGCGCGCACCTTGCGCAAACCACGCAGAGCAGGCAAGTCGGCCGGCCCGGTCAGGGTCACAGCACAACGCCGTCCCCACCACGGTGAGGACGGTGCACTCGGTGACAGGTGTGTGTAGGAGGGCCTTCAGGCCCGATCGCGGTCAGCCTGAGGCGCAGCTGCCGCGGGCAGCAGGTAGCCCCGCATCCTTCGCGGCTCAGGCAGTCCCCGAGAACATGTGATCGTTGATGAGGTTCTCGAGGAGCTCCTGCTTCGCACTCATCTGCGCGGGCTCGCCGCTCGCGGCGGCAATGTCGCGCAGCGCGACGAGATCCAGTTCGCCATTCTCGAATCGCTTGCCATCGCCATCGTCGAAACTCGCGTAGCGGTCGCGGCGAAGCGTCGCATAGCGCGCGTCGTTAAGGATCCGGTCCGCGATGATGAGGCCGCGTGCGAATGCGTCCATGCCGCCGATATGGGCGACAAATAGATCGTCGTTATCGGTCGACTCGCGGCGCACCTTGGCGTCGAAGTTCAGCCCGCCCCGTTCGAATCCACCGTCCTCGAGGATCACCATCATGGCGTGCACGCAGTCGTACATTTCCGTCGGGAACTGGTCCGTGTCCCAGCCGTTCTGCGGATCGCCGCGGTTCGCGTCGACAGATCCGAGCAGGCCGGCGTCGGTGGCCATTCGAAGATCGTGTGCGAAGGTGTGACCCGCGAGCGTCGCATGATTGGCCTCGATGTTGAGCTTGAAGTCACCATCGAGTCCGTGGTGGCGGAGGAAACCGATAACGGTCTGCGAATCGAAGTCGTACTGGTGCTTCATCGGCTCCATCGGCTTCGGCTCGATCAGGAACGTGCCCTCGAAGCCGATTGAGCGACCATAGTCTCGCGCTGCCGCGAGAAAGCGGGCGAAGTGTTCGAGCTCACGCTTCGTATCCGTGTTCTGCAGGCACACGTAGCCTTCGCGACCGCCCCAGAACACGTAGTTCTCTCCGCCGAGTTCGACGGTTGCGTCGATCGCCGCTTTGACCTGTGACGCCGCGTATGCGAGCACGGAGAAGTCGGGATTGGTCGACGCGCCATTCATATAGCGCGGATTGGAGAACAGGTTCGCCGTACCCCAGAGCAGGCGCATGCCGGTAGCGGCCTGGCGCTCCTTCGCGAGCTCCACCATCGTCGCGAGGTTCTGCTCGGACTCGGCGACGCTTGCACCCTCCCACGCCATATCGAAGTCGTGAAAGCACCAGAACGGCACGTTGAGCTTGGTGAAAAACTCAAAGGCAGCATCCATGCGTTCGACCGCACGTTGCTTCGGGTCGCCCGACGTTGCCCATGCATAGTCGCGCGTTCCGGGCCCGAACGGGTCGCCGCCATCGCCGCAGAAGCTGTGCCAGTAGCAGACCGCAAACCGAAGGTGTTCTTCCATCGTCCGTCCCGCAACGACGCGGTCCGGGTCGTAGGCCTTGAACGCCAGGGGATTGTCCGACCCTGGGCCTTCGTAGGCAATCTGCTCGACGCCCGGGAAATAAACCTTATCGCCGGCATGAATGCTGCGGCGCCTGTCTTTCTTCATCGCGGTGGCCATGTCGTCCTCTTTTTCGTCACTCAGGAATACAAAGCCGCGACTTTGTCGACGGCCGCCTGGTATGACGTGTAAGTATCATTGTAGAAATTCACCGCGGAGCTTCGCGGGTCCGTGCAAAGATCTGCGTCGATCTGCAGGTGCTCATCGGCGATCGCGGCGATGTCGGACTCCTTGTCGAGCATCGCGAGTGCCTGCAATGCGGCGCCAAACGCGGCGCCCTCTTCGTTCTTCAGGACCGTAACCGGGACGCCGCAGACATCGGCGACGATCTGACGCCACATGGCGCTTTTCACGCCGCCGCCCGTCGCGACGATGCGTTCGGCCGGTAAGCCCAGTTCGGCGAGGCCGTCGATACCGAATCGCAGCGCGAACGTCGCACCTTCCACTGCCGAGCGCAGCAGGTTTTCGGAGCGCGTATTGCGTGCGTCGAGCCCGACGATGCAGCCCTTGGCGTTGGGAAGGTTCGGGGTCCGTTCGCCGTTGAAGAACGGCACAGTCAAAACTCCGTTTGCACCGCGGGGCGCTGCAGAGATCTGGGCCTCGAAACTGGCGATGTCGGCATCGAGCAGGTCGCGCATGAGCTCGGTCGATACGGTGCAGTTCATTGTGCACAAGAGCGGCAGCCAACCGCCGGTCGAGGAGCAGAATGCGGCGATGTTGCCGTCGGGGTCGATGATTGGCTCGTCGGCGTACGCATAGACGGTGCCAGACGTGCCGAGGCTCATGGTGAGCACGCCCTGGCGAACGTTGCCCGTGCCGATCGCGCCCATCATGTTGTCGCCGCCACCGATCGATACCGGGATGCCGGCGGGCAGGCCAAGCTTGCCGGCAATGTCCTCGCGCAACTGACCGATCGATTCGTTATCGACGCGGACATCTGGCAGGCACTCCGAGAGGTCGCGTCCCGGATCGATCGCCTCGAGCATCGTCCCGGACCATTGGCGTGTGCGTATGTCGAGGAAACCCGTTCCCGACGCGTCGCCCGCTTCCATGCAGCGTTCGCCGGTCAAGTAGTAGTTGAGGTAGTCGTGGGGCAGCAGGATGCCATCCATCTGCTCGTACAGACCCGGGTGTGAATCGCGAAACCAGCGGATCTTCGAAGCCGTGTAGCCGGGTGCAATCGGGTTGCCGACTTGCTCGATGCACGCTTGCCGACCACCGAAGTCCGCCATGATCGCGTCGCTCTCCGTGCTCGTCGACGTATCGCACCAGAGCTTCACCGGCGCCTGCACCTCGCCCGACTTGTCGATCGGCACGAATCCATGCTGCTGTCCGGACACGCCAATAGCACGCACGGCCGAGCGTGCCGCGGCACCGATCTGGCCCATGGCCTGCTGCAGGCCGTTTATCCACCAGTGCGCCTGTTGTTCCGCGAGCCCTGCGTCGGTCTGGTAGAGGTCGAGCGGCGCGCTTTCGACGGCCACGGTCTCGCGGGCGTCGACGTCGTAGACGACAACCTTGAGATTCTGCGTACCCAGGTCGATTCCGAGAACCGTGGACATGGCGCTTCAGGCGGCTCGCTGCTTCAATGAAAACGTTTACATTATCGTACTGTATGCACGTCTCTTCTGCAATCCCGCCCGAGAATCCTACAGATCCGCCGACCAGGCGAATTCGTACACGGTTCGCTGCCGGTAGCGCTGCCCGGCACGCACGACGGGCGACGGGAAGCCGCGCTGATTCGGCGCATCGGGGAAGTTCTGTGCCTCGAGGCACAGGCCCTGCCGCGGTTTGAACGGCGCACCGAGCTTGTCGCCGGTGTAGACCTGCAAACCTGGTTGGGTCGTATGGACGTGCATGGCGAGGCCGGACTGCTGCGACTGCAGCGTCGCCACCTTTCGCGGCGTCGCGGTTTGTCCGCCAGCGACGAAATTCGTATCGAGCCGCCGCCGCACGCCCGTGTAGGGATCCGCGAGGTAGTTCGGTTTCAGGAAGTCGACCCCGCTGCCGGCAACGAGGTCGATACGACCGGTCGGAATTCCGTCGTCATCGACCGGCGTGTATCGATCCGCGTAGAGCACGAGGATGTGCTCGTCGATCGTCGTATCGGGCGCCGCATCGAGATTGAAGTAAGCATGATTGGTCATGCTGAGTATCGTGTCGGCGTCGCTGACGGCGTCGAAGTCGATCGCAAGCGTCAGGTCATCGAGCAGACGGTAGATGACGAGCACCTCGACGTTGCCGGGGAATCCGCCCTGGCCGTCCGGCTTCGTGTAGCGGCATTGCACGGAACGGCCGTCGTCTGCAGGCGAGAGTTCGAACTGTTGGCGGTGAAACCCGCTTTCGCCGCTGTGCAGACAGTGGCGACCGGTATCGTCGGAGACTTCTGCCGCGTATTCCCTGCCGCCGAGACGAAAGCGCGCGTCCCGGATCCGGTTCGCATAAGGACCCACCGTCGCCCCCAACACGTAAAGGTCGGAGGCGTAGTCGCCGGCATCGTCGTAGGACAAGGTTGCCTCGACAACACCCTCCGGGGCCGGGACCTGGATAGACTGTATCGCGGCCCCGGTCGCGACGATCGATACGGAAAGACCCGCATCGGATTCCAGCATTGCCCGCTCGACCGTCACGTCGACGGCGGGCTGCAAATTGTTTTGCATGAGTGCCTCGCTCGATAGCGATTTTTTAAAGGAGTTCGCGCCTTGGCGGGCTCTGTGGAGCCCTCTTGCGCTGTTGCTTTTCTCGTTGGCGTCGTTTAACCATACTAATGAAGGCGCGGCAAAAACAAGCGGAAATGCAGATGGGCGACGTATCGATTAAGGAAGTGGCGAAGCTGGCCGGCGTCTCGATTGCCACGGTTTCGCGCTGCGTCAACCAGCCCGACAAGGTCACTGAGAAGACCCGCATCAAGGTCCAGGATGCGATCCGCCAGACCGGCTACGCGCCAAATACCCTGGCGCAGAGTTTTCGCCGCGGACGCACCAACCTGGTAATGGTGGTGATCCCGTCGGTCGGCGACCCTTTCTTCACCGCGGTAATGCGCGGCATTCGCAAGGCGGCGAGAGCAAAGGGATACTCGGTTGTCATCGAGGACACTCAGATGAACACGATGACCGCCGATCAGATTGGTGCGATGCTCGTCTCGCGGCAAACCGACGGCATCATTCTGCTTGCGAGCCTGTCGCCGTTCGGTACCGAGATACTCGGCGCGAAGAGCCGCCGGCGGCTTCCCATCGTCATCGGCTGTGAGACGATTTCGCCGGAGCTTGCGGAGTTTCCCAGCGTCCATATCGACAACGTGGCGGCATCCCGCGATGCGACCGAGTACCTGTTGTCGCTCGGGCACGAGCGGATCGGCATGATTGTCGGTCCGGCGTCGTCGCTCCTTACCAAGGACCGCGAGTACGGCTACCGCAGTGCCATGCGGAATGCCGGTTTGTCCGTGGAAGAAGGCTGGGTGGTTGACGGAGACCTCAGCATCGACGGCGCTCGCCAGGCGATACGGGAACTCCTCAACCACCGGCATCGTCCGACGGCGATTTTCTGCGCGAACGACGAAATGGCCATCGGCGCCCTGCACGAGATCAAGGCGGCGGGGCTCGAGGTACCCGGCGACGTGTCGGTGATCGGTTTCGACGACGTACGCTATGCGGCCGTCACCGATCCGCCGCTGACCACGGTCAGCCAGCCTGCCGAGGAAATTGGCGAGCGGGTGATGTATCGCCTGTGGCGGGAAATCGAGCGCGGAGAATCCGACAGCAATTCGCGACCCGAGCTGCTGCCGCATCGGCTGATCCTGCGCGAGTCCGTTGCACGCCCGAAAGACTGACTGACCGTCAGTCACTGCCCTTGTAGGAGAAATACTCGAAGTCGGCGGGCAATCGTTGCCCGGAGAGATCGTTCGCACACATTCCAACGAATGTGCCTGTGAATTGCTCGCCGGCCTCCAACCCGGCCTGGTCGGTCAGGTGACGCATGTCCAGGGTCGGTGGCAGGCACGCCCAGTCATTGCTGCCGGTTCGATAGCTGAACGTCAGCGCTTCATGGTCGGCCTCTGCCTTGAGAGATACAGGTCCTTCCGGGAGTGCGACTCGCTGATCGTGCATCGGGAAGCTTGCCGCCAGCGTTCGATCAGCCTCGCAGCTCATGATGCCCAGGTGTTTGCCAATGCCGTCGTCGAAGCCGACATACAGGTAGTGAAACTTGCTCGAGTTGTAGTAGACGATCAGGCCGGCCATTTGCTGGAAGTTCTGCGGTTCGACGTCCACGCGAGTTTCCGCGGTGAAACGGAAGTGCTTCTGGCGACGTGCGACCAGCGACTGCCGGAACAGACTGCCGGGAGACTCCATTCCGTAAATACGCAGGTGGCCCGGCCGTTCGCCAAGCGAGAAGAGTTCGTCCGGCCACGGTGACCGCAGCCACTGGTACACCGGATTCAGCGTATCTGCTGAGAAATCATCCAACTCGATCTCGGGTTCGACGATCGCTTCAGCCAGTTCGGGGAGGTCGGCCTCCAGCGCGGGTAAAGCGCTCCCGTTCGTCGGTCGAAACCAGCCGTCGTCGCTCAGTTCGATCGACTGAATCGCCGTCTCGCGACCGAGCGGGCTGTGCCGCGATTCCCCGAACAGCCGGCTACAGAGATAGGCGGCAACATAGCTGCCGTCTTCCAGCTCTGCGATGTCGCCGTGGCCTGATCGCTGCAGCGGCCAGTCGGGATCGTCTCGGGCCGTGAACAACGGCCCGTCCGGGTCCGCTTCGTACGGGCCGTGCAGCGACCGCGATCGGGCGATCGTCATGGCATGCCCGTAGCCGGTGCCGCCTTCCGCGGTTATCAGGTAGTACCAGTCACCATGGCGCTGGATGTGCGGCCCCTCGGTGAGCCCCAGCTCGGTGCCTTCGAAGATTGGCGTTATCTCCCCCACCAGCATGCCTCGTTCGACGTCGTACTCCTGCATGACGATGCCGGCAAAAAAACCCCTGTCCGGGCGATGGTCCCAGACCATGTTGAGGAACCACTTGCGGCCGTCCTCGGCGTGGTAGAAGGACGGATCGAAGCCCGACGAATTGAGATACACGGGATCCGACCAGGGGCCGGTGATGGCCGGCGCGGTCGTCACGTAGTTATGGGTGTCCTTGAAGTTGCCGTCGAAGCGCCTGACGTCCGCGTACGCCAGCCAGAACAGGCCGTCCGCGTAGGTCAGGCACGGCGCCCAGACACCGCAGGAGTCGGGGCAGCCGAGCATGTTCAGGAGATCGGGCCGGTCGAGCGGGCGCCCGACCAGCTGCCAGTGTCGCAGGTCGCGCGAGTGATGGATCTGGACCCCCGGGTACCATTCAAAGGTCGAGGTGGCGATATAAAAATCGTCGCCGACACGAACAATCGACGGGTCGGGATTGAATCCCCGGAGCGACGGGTTTTGGGTCATAGGGACCTGTACTCTCGGCAGGCTGGCATTGACATCGGGATGTAAACGTTTACATTATGGCCCAGGTGTGATTCACGGGCAATTATCGTTCAGGCAGGCAGAAATGGACATCCAGGCATTGACCGAGCAGTTCTGGCGGGACGGCTACCTCGTTATCGAGGACTTCTTCGAGCCGACCGTCATGGACGAGCTCGATGCACTCATCCGGGATCACTTCGGGACCGATCCGGATTTCTGGCATACCGATGAGTTCCTGTCAGCCGCGCAGACCGAGGTGATCCCCTGGTTTCCGCAGCAGGAAGGATCGAGCCCCTTCGACCAGCTCGACAGCGACCCGCGACTCAAGGCGCTGACCGAGGCCATCCTCGGCGAGGGCTGGCGCAACGACTATTGCATGGTCATGTTCTCGAAGCAGGGCACGAACGGGCAGGCCTGGCACCAGGATTGTCCGCCCGACGACCCGGCGCAACACAACCTGAACCGGCTCGTGTACACGAGCGACATCACCGATGACATCGGTGGACAGACCGTGGTCGTACCGGGCTCGTTTCGGCAGGGTGTGCTGCCGGTCGGCGATCCGCACGGCGAGTTCGACGAGCAGGTAGTACTGCGGCCAAAAAAGGGAACGCTCGTGATACTGCACGGACACACGTGGCACCGGGTACTGCCGATCACCGGCAAGTTTCGCTATTCGACCAACTATCGTGCGGCGCCGCTCGGCACGCCGGACGGGATTACCGACGTCTGCGTCTACCGGAACATGCGCTACCAGTTCTCGACCGAGTCGGTCATCGAAACGCGGACCTGAGCTCAGTGCGCCGCCGTGCCCGCCGGCCGGCCCAGCAGTTTCTCGAGTTCCTCCAGTGAGCGGCCCTTCGTCTCGGGCAGCAGCTTCATGATCATCAAGAGCCCGACGACACCGAGCGCGGCGAAGATGTAGAACGTCGTCGCGTTGCCCAGGTTGGCGACCTGCCAGGGAAACAGGAACTGCACGAAGAAGCTGGCCATGCTGTTCACAACGCCGCACATGCCCATCGCGACGCCTCGGACGCGGTTTGGAAATATCTCGGAGAACAACACCCACATCACCGGACCGAGCGACAGCGCAAATGACGCAACAAAGCCCAGGATGCCGACGAGCACGATGACCGGATTGACGTTGATCGCGGCCTGTACGAGCGCGGCCTGGTGATTGCGCACCGCCTGTGCTCCGAGCGCCTCCTCGGCAGCGCGGCGAAACGCGAGATCGTTGTCGAAACTACGGCCAGCCAGCGACTCGAGACCGTCGCGGGGCAGCTCCGCGGGTAGCGAAGCGATCGCACCGCGGTCGAGCTCGTAGCTGGCCTGCTGGAACCCGTAGCCGGCGACACTCATGCTGACCGCAATACCGAGCAGGCCGATGATCAAAAGTGGCCGGCGCCCCAGCCGGTCGATCGCAACCATGGCCACGATCGTAAATACGATATTGGTGATGCCGACCAGCGTAGCCTGTGCGAACGCGGCATTGGTGCCGACACCGCTTTGCTCGAAAATGCTCGGCGCATAGAAATAGACGGCATTGATGCCCGTCACCTGCTGGAAGATGCCCACGACGATGCCGATCATGAGCGACAGTCGTAACGCCGGCGACAGCACTTCCTTTATGCGGTAGACGAGCGACTTGCCTGCATCGCTGCCGCATTCGATGATTTCCGCGAGCGTTGTCTCGATGCGTTCGGCGGGACGAATCCGCGCGAGCACCTTGCGCGCCTCGTCCACGCGGCCGTTCAACGCCAGCCATCTCGGCGTCTCCGGAATGAAACTGCAGGCAAGCAGCCAGACCACGGCCGGAACGAGTTCCAGACCGAGCATCCAGCGCCACGCCACGGTGTCGATCCCGAGCGCGCGTACCCAGTCTGCATCGAGCTGGCTCAGCTGCAGCACGAAATAGTTGGCGAAGTAGGCGACCGAAAAACCGATCATGATGTTGAACTGGTTGAAGGACACCAGGAACCCGCGCCGCTCGTGCGGCGCGATCTCCGCGATGTACATCGGCGCTACGCCCAGCGACGCAAACGCGAAGCCGCCGATCGCGCGCGCGAGGACGAGCACCTCGTAGGTCGGCGCAATCGCCGAACCGAACGCGGATACCGTATACAGCGCCGCGAGAATTACGAGCACTTTCTTGCGGCCGATGTAGTCTGCGACTGCGCCGCCGCAGAGCGCACCGATGATGGCGCCCAGCGTCGGCGCGCCGACGACGAGGCCGACCTGGATTTCGTCGAGCGAAAACTCAGGCGTGATGAAGCCGACGACGCCCGAAATCACTGACGCGTCATAGCCGAACAGGAAGCCGCCGATCGCTACCAGCGCGGCGATCCAGGCCGTGTTGCGCGGGTGGTAGCCTCCGCTCACTCGGCGCTCCGCCAGGCGTCGACCGCTTCGCTGAAGCGCTGCGTTATCTCGGCGTTCGCCTCGACGCGCGTGTCGCCCCAGTAGCCGTTCGCATAGGGTGCGCCCCACATCGCCTGGTCGTCCCAGCGAACGTTGATGTAGGCGAGCGCGCGGATGACGTCGTCGTTGGCGTTCATGTAGTCGAACATCGGCCCGAACCAGCCGTCCCAGATTTCGTCGGCCGAGACCTCAGCCACCTCGCTGCCTGCTTCGCCGTCCCAGATCGGCGAATGGTGAGCCGTCGTCAGCTCGCGCAGGTCGTATGCCTGCGGTGCCGCCTCCGCGATCATCACGGGCTTGCCGACCTCACGCGCGAGTTCGAGTATTTCGTCCGCCAGCTGTTTCGGGGTCAACACCTCGAAGTCGAGCTCGATACCCGCCACCTCGTCCGGGTGCATGAACCAGGAAATTGCCAGCCAGTCGACGTAGTCGTCGCCCGGGTACCAGTCGCGAATCCGGTCGTGGCGACCTTCGTCAAGCACCATATCCGCCGTCGACGCAGCGCCCTGCCAGACGTACTCGACGTTGTCGACATCGTAGCTCCGAAGCTCGTTGACGATATGCCGGAATACCGCCGTGTAGCGAGCCGCATCCTCGTAGCCCTGGTTCCAGAAACCGTCGAACTCGTAGCCAATGCGAAGATAAAGCGTACCTTCTACGTGCCTGGCGAGCGCGGCGAGCTGACCGACGTTGGCGTCATAGTCACCGGCGAGAATCCGGTCGAGGCCACCCGGGTGGTCGTTCTCCGTGATCGACAAGCCGACCGCGAGATTGCGGAATCCGAACTCGGTCGCCGTCTTGTAGCCGCTGCCGGCGCCGGCACCGTAGTCGGTTTCGAGTTCGATGGGATCGCCGTTCGCGTTCAGCCCGATATTGCCGAATCCCGCTGGCTCGGCCAGCAGGTTGTAGAAATCGAAATAGGTCGTGCCCCCGTCGGGCATCGGGCAGCAATCGCTCGTCATGTAGCCGCGGATCGCATCGAGATCCTGGCCGATGATGAATAACCGCGATGGCCCCGAGGCTTCTGTATCGTCCACGTTGTCCGTGGCGTCGCTCGTCGTTCCGCCACAGGCGGCGAGCCCTGTCAGCAGCACGCTGCACAGCGCCCTGGTTGTGCCGTTCGTCATTGTGTCGTCCCCCCGCTGTGTGCGCACCAGTATTGTTGTAAACGTTTACAACGTCAACCGGGCGTGGGCAGCGGCGAGCTCAGATCGGTAGCACCGTCGTGTGCTTGATGTCCGACATGACGATCGACGAGTTCACCTCCTGGATCCCGGGCAGCTGCGAGAGTTTTTCGAAGAAAAACTGCTCGTAGGCCTTGATATCCTCGGTCACGATCCTGAGCAGGAAGTCGACGTTGCCGAGCAGCACGTAGCAGTCCAGCACCTCGGGATAGGCGCTGACCGCATCGGCGAACGAGGCCAGGTTGCTGCGGCCGTGCGAGGTAAGCTTGACGTGGGCGAACACCATCGTATTGAGGCCGACTTTCTCGCGGTCGAGCTTGACCGGCTGGTCCTTGATGATGCCCTCGTCGCGCAGCCGCTGGACGCGCCGCCAGCAGGCCGACTGCGACAGACCGATTTGCTCGCCGATTGCCGAGGCGTTGATGCCGGGCTCGGTCTGCAGAATCTCCAGAATTCGGCGGTCTATTTGATCTATCGCGATATTCTGCATGATTGATTCACCAATAGTCCTTTCAACGCATACAATATGCCTACTTTAGGGGCTTAGCAAAACAAATCGCAAGCACATTCTGGGCGTTGAGGAGTATATTTGGAGCCCGCAATCTGGCCTGCCGGGGGACCTTTATGACCGTGTTCGACCATCGTGAATTCGATCATCACGAAATCCTTCATTTCGTCGATGACCCGGCCACGGGACTCAGAGTCATCATTGCCGTGCATTCCACGGCGCTCGGCCCGGCAGCGGGCGGCTGCCGTCGCTGGCAATACGCGAGCGATGCCGACGCTGTCACCGACGTGCTGCGCCTGTCGCGCGGCATGACCTACAAGAACGCCATTGCGGGCCTGCCGTTCGGCGGCGGCAAAGCGGTGATCCTTGCCGACGACGACGCGCCCAAATCGGAGGCGCTGTTCCGGGCGCTCGGCCGCGCGATCGACACGCTCGGCGGCCGCTACATCACCGCCGAGGACGTCGGCATGAGCCCGGAGGACATGCGCATCGTGAGCGAAGAGACTCGCTACGTGTCCGGCCTGCCGCGCAGCGGCGAAGGCGCCGGCGGTGACCCATCGCCGTGGACGGCGTGGGGCTGCTATCTCGGCATCAAGGCAGCCGTCGAGGCGCGCCTCGGCAGCGACTCGCTCGAGGGCCTGAAGATCGCGGTCCAGGGCGTCGGCCACGTCGGCCTGCACCTGACGAAGCTGCTCGCAGAAGACGGCGCGAAACTCGTGGTTGCCGACGTGAACCGCGACAACCTGAAGAAAGCCCAGGAGATCGCCGGCGTGTCCGAAGTCTCGCCGCGCGACATCCTGTTCGCCGACGTCGACATCCTCGCGCCCTGCGCGCTCGGCAACGTGCTCAATTCGCAGACGATACCGAAGCTGAAAGCGAAGGTGATCGCGGGCGCCGCGAACAATCAACTTTCGACCGAAGAGGACGGCGCGCGACTTGCAGAACGCGAGATCCTGTACGCCCCCGACTACGTCATCAATGCAGGCGGCATCATCAGCGTCGCGCACGAGTTCCTGGATCAAAGCTCCGAGGAACAGGTGCGTGCCGAGGTCAGCCGCATTCCCGAGAGACTTCATGAGATCTTCGCGGACGCGAAGCAGTCGCAGCGCCCGACCAACGTCATCGCTGACGAACTGGCGCGCCGCATCGTCGCCGGCGGTGCGGACACGCGACAAATCGCCTGAGCCAGATACGAGAGGACCGAATGGCAAACCCGTCACGACTGCACATACCGCGCCCGACCGCCCGGCCGGGTGACGAACCCGATTTCAGTTACCTTGACCTGAGCCCCGCGGGGAGCATCGACAGGCCCTCCGTCGGTGCGCGTACGCGCGACCTCGAATTTCTGAGCGCCGGGCTGGTCCGGGTGCTCGACGACGATCACGAGGCCAAGGGCCCGTGGAATCCCGACCTCGATCCCGAGAAACTGCAGATCGCGCTGCGCTGGATGATGCTCAATCGCGTCTTCGACCAGCGCATGTGGCAGATCCAGCGCCAGGGCCGTATCTCCTTTTATATGGAAGCGTTCGGCGAGGAGGCTGTTTCGATCGCCCAGGGCATGGCGCTCCGGTCCGGCGACATGTGCTTTCCGTCATACCGTAACCAGGGCCTGTACCTGTACCGCGGCATGAATCTCGTCGACATGATGTGCCAGTGCCTGTCGAACACGCGTGACATGTGCAAGGGCCGGCAGCTGCCGATCATGTACCACTTCAAGAGCGGTAACGTGTTCTCGATCTCGGGCAACCTCGCCACGCAGTACCCGCACGCCGTCGGCTGGGCGATGGCCTCGGCGATCAAGGGCGAAGACCACATCGCCGCCTCCTGGCTGGGCGACGGCTCGACGGCGGAAGCCGACTTCCACCACGCACTGACCTTCGCCGCCGTCTACCAGGCGCCGGTCATCCTCAACGTCGTCAACAACCAGTGGGCGATCTCGACGTTCCAGGGCACGGCGGGCGGTGAGCGGCGGCCGTTCGCGGCGCGTGGCCTGGGACTCGGCATCCCGGGCATCCGCGTCGACGGCAACGACCTCCTTGCCGTCTATGCCGTCACCGTCTGGGCAGCAGACCGTGCCCGTCGCGGCGGCGGCCCGACCCTCATCGAGCACGTGACCTATCGCGCGGGCGCGCACTCGACGAGCGACGATCCGTCCAAGTACCGCCCGAAGGACGAGCATCTCGCTTGGCCGCTCGGCGACCCGATCGATCGCCTCAAGGAGCACCTGATCAAGGAAGGCCACTGGTCGGAGAAGAAACACGCGAAGCTCGAGGAGGAGCTCAAGGCCGAGGTCATGGCGGCCTGGAAGGAAGCGCAGCAGTATGGAACGATGACCGAGGGCCCGTGGCTCGACCCGTCTACGATGTTCGATGATGTCTACGCCGACCCGCCGCAGCGGCTCGAATCGCAGCGCCGGCGCATGCTCGAGATTCACCAGCAAAATGGCAACGGGGATCACAGCTGATGGCGCAGATGAACATGATCGAAGCGATCCGTTCCGCCATGGACGTGGTCATGGACAAGGACCCGAACGTAGTCGTCCTCGGCGAGGACGTCGGCTACTTCGGCGGTGTCTTCCGTTGCACGGACGGGCTGCAGCGCAAGTACGGCGAGCATCGCGTCATCGACGCACCGATCGCCGAGGGCGGCATCATCGGCGCGGCGATCGGCATGGGGCTGAACGGCCTCCGGCCCGTGGCCGAGATCCAGTTCGCGGACTACATCTATCCGGGCTTCGACCAGATCGTTTCGGAACTCGCGAAGATCCGCTACCGCTCCTGCGGCGAGTTCTTCTCGCCCGTTACGATCCGCACGCCCTGCGGCGGCGGCATTCGCGGCGGCCAGACGCACTCCCAGTCCCCGGAGGGGATCTTCACGCACGTGAGCGGCATCAAGACCGTCATGCCGTCGAACCCGTACGACGCAAAGGGCCTGCTGATCGCGGCGATCGAGTCCGACGACCCGGTCGTGTTCTTCGAGCCGAAGCGCATCTACAACGGCCCGTTCGACGGCGATCCGGAAAAGCCGGCCGTACCCTGGACGTCTCATCCCAAGGGCGAAGTCCCCGAAGGCTATTACACGGTGCCGATCGGTGAGGCGGAGGTCGTTCAGCAGGGCTCCGAGATCTCTATTGTTACCTACGGCACGCTGGTGCACGTCGCGACGGCTGCAGCGGAAAAAATGGGCATCGATGCCGAAGTCATCGACGTTCGATCGCTGTCCCCGCTCGATGTGACGACGCTGGCAGACTCGGTCAAGAAGACGGGGCGCTGCCTGATCGCACACGAAGCGACTCGCTTCGGCGGCTACGGCGCGGAGCTCGCGGCCACGCTGCAGAAATCCTGCTTCTACCACCTCGAAGCGCCGATCGCGCGCGTCGCCGGCTGGGACACGCCGTACCCGCACGCGTTCGAGTGGCAGTACTTCCCGGGCCTGAAGCGTATGGTGGCCGGTATCGAGCGCGTCCTGGAGACGACAGCATGAGTGAGTACATCTTCAAGTTACCAGATCTCGGCGAAGGCACGGTCGAATCCGAAATCGGTGAGTGGTTCATCAAGGTCGGCGACCAGGTGAACGAGGAAGACGTCGTCGGCACGATGATGACCGACAAGGCAGCCGTCGAACTGTCCTCGCCGGTCTCGGGCAAGGTCGTAAAGCTCGCAGGCGAGCCGGGCGACATCGTTGCGGTCGGCGCAGCGCTGGTCGTGTTCGAAACGGAAGGCGCCGCGGCCGCGGCCGACGCGCCCGCCAAAGAAGAGCCGACGCCGGAACCGGCGAAGCCCGCAGCAACCAACGGAGCTTCGGCGCCCAGCGCCGCGGCCGAAGCTCCGGCGGCGACCGAACCAGCGACCGAATCGACAACGCGCGGTCGAGTCATGACCTCGCCCGCCATTCGCCGGCGTGCGAAGGAAACCGGCGTCGACCTGACGCTCGTACCCGGCACCGGCCCTGGCGGTCGCGTTACCCGCAAGGATTTCGACTACTACGTCGAACGCGTCGGCGGCGGCGCCATGGTCGCTGCCCCGGCGCAGCGCGCGACGGGCACACGCGAAATCAAGGTCATCGGCCTCCGCCGCAAGATCGCCGAACGCATGTCGGCCGCGAAGCGCGAGATCCCGCACTTTTCGTATGTCGAGGAAATCGACATCACCGAACTCGAACGGCTGCGCAAGCACCTTAACGCCGGCAAGGATTCAGCCGAGCGCCTGACCATCCTGCCGTTCCTCGGCGCCGCACTCGTGCGCGCAGTGAAGGAGTTCCCGCAGTGCAACGCGACCTACGACAAGGACAGGAACGTCATCGTTCAATACGACGCCGTGCACCTGGGCGTAGCGACGCAGACTCCCGACGGACTCAAGGTACCCGTCGTCCGGCACGCCGAGGCACGCGGCCTCGACGACCTCGCCGCCGAGATTCGCCGTGCGGCCGCTGCCGCGCGTGACAACAAGGCGACGCGTGAGGAGCTGTCCGGCTCGACCATTACGATCACCAGCCTCGGCAAGCTCGGCGGCATCGTCTCCACGCCGGTCATCAACAGCCCCGAAGTCGGCATCATCGGCGTGAATCGCGCCGTCGAACGACCCGTGGTGCTGGACGGCCAGATCGCGGTGCGCTTGATGATGAACCTGTCGACGTCGTTCGATCACCGCTATGTCGATGGCTACGACGCGGCAGCGATGGTGCAGCGCATCAAGGAAATGCTCGAGCACCCGGCGACGATCTTCATCCCCTGAGACCCTCGAATCCCGAAACGGTCGCGACGACCGCGGTGGGAACCGCGGCTAGAACTTGATCTGGCTAAGGATCGTCCGGTCCTTGATCTTGGTGTCCTCGGCCAGCAGAAACGCCTTGGACAGGATGAGCGCGAGTCGGTTGTCGCCCTCGAAGGGCAGAAAGACATTGCCGGCCTGGCGCGCCTTGCCCTGCGCGGCAACGATGCACAGGTACTGATCGTTCGGCTCCATCAGGATGTTGCCCGAGCCCAGGTGTATCTTGTAGGCGCGGACGTCACCCTGCACGCGCAGGAACTTGTCGTCCACGATAGATAGCCGATCGCTGATCTTGAGCCTGGGAACCAGCCGCTCGAGCGCTTCGCGGCGCGTTACGGCGGATTCGCTGAGCTTGCCGAAACTGTAATCCTGCCAGTAGTCGATGAATCGCCCTTCCGGCCCTCCGTCCGACCAGTTCGGGTCGTTGCCAACGCTTGCAACGCCGACGAACAGGTCGACATCGCGAAAGACCTCGGAGAACACCAGCGGGTCGATGTCCTTCAGCGGCAGCGGCGTATTGATCTCGTCCTCGGTGCCGTAGGTGTGGTACCCGCCGCCACCGGCATGCGCCGAATTGCGGCCGGCCTCGGTACGGTAGAAACGCACCTGGTCGGTCGCGAGATACAGGTACGAGCCCGACTCGGTCGTGTCGGTACCGTAGTCCTCGCCAACACCCTCTACCCAGAACTCGGCGCGCAGGTCCCAGTCCGGCAGCTCCAGTGTCGGCGGCTCGTACTCGTCGTCAACCATGAGCCGGAGCGAATTGCGCCAGTTGCGCGCCGCGCACAGCGCATTGAACTGGTGCTGCTTGACGAAGTGTGACGCATAGCGATTCGAGTAGACCTCCGTGGTTTCCTCAGCTGCCGTGAGCAGGTAGATCTCGCGATGTGCCTGCTTGAATGGCTGGACGACCTCGTGACGCTCGAACCACTCGCGCCACGCGACCACATTTTCGGTCGTGTCGGTCACCGGGTGCCAGAGACGAACGACCGTTTCGTCTTCGAGGTCCTCGATGACGCTGTCGTCTGCGCTAACGATCTTGCCGTCGTGCCAGATGCCCGAGCTGACGCCGTCCGCCAGTTCGAACGACCAGATAAGACGGCGCCCGAGCGTACCAACCAGCGGATGCTCGAGGTAGCGGCTCACGAAATCCGCGTAGCGCCAACTACGCTGTGCGAGATGCAGGTTGTCGATGCGGTCGCGCTGCGCGGACAGCATCTTGACGATGTCCTTCGCTGCCTGGCGGATGTCCTTCAGCTCTTCCGCGTGATTCTCGCGAACGGCCTTCGGCACGGTCTTGAGCGTCTTGCCGTCCTTGTTCGTCCAGGTGAGCTCCGTCTTCTTCGCGCTGACGATCCGCAAGTTTGCCTCGTAGTCGCCGAGCTGCTCGGTGCGGAGACCGACCGACTCCATTCCATAGTCGGGGACGCCAATCTCTTCGAGCTCCTCGGGCGTCATGCCGGCTCGCTCGGCCGCCGCGGCCAGCGCGTTGGCGATGCCTTTCTGGGCCGGCTTGAACTTGACGCGGACCTTGAGGATTGCGAGCGCGGCCAGGGAGTGATCGCCCGGGATCTGGCCCAGCGCCCACACGCAGGCATTGCCGACCTTGCTCGCCCGCGGTCCGACGCCCGGAACCTTGCGGTAGGCCGACAGCGCCATCTTGCCGATGGCATCCGCCATGTCGTCATTGCCTCGCACCCCGCAGAGCCATGCGAGCCCTTTCAGGATGTCGGAGTTCTCGTCAACAATCAGCTGGTTCGGGTCCGGCTGCCATTCGTGCCAGGACTCTATGACCTGCGTGCGTGGCTGATCGACGAGTGCGAACCAGTCGGCGATATTCGCGAACGCATCGTCCGCGACCGATTCAATCAGCGCGGTCGCGGTCGTCTGCCACTTCTTGTTCGGTTTGCCGCCACTGGCACCCGCACAGTGCGCGATGAGTTCCGCCCAGTGACCCTGGGACTCGCCTTCCAGCCCGTTGAAGAACTCCAGCGCGGCATCGGCCCAGGCCTCGCCCGGGATGATAGGCAGTGGCGGCGCGACGCCGGCCGCAGCCAGCAGGCGATCGCCGTATTTGCGTGTTTCGCGATCCGGGCTCTTGGACGTACGGTCGCCGATCTTCTTGACGGTCGCGACGAATGGCGACGGGTCGCCGCCGCCCTTGACGAAGTCTGTAAACGCCTTGACCGCACCGGCCGCGGGGAAGCTCCAGCTGAAGTAGCACTCGCGCCGACCTTTCAGGTCGCCATCGATCCACGCAAGCAGTTTGCCAACCTGCTCGCTCGAAAACGGCAGTTTGCGTCGCAGCAGGATGCGAGCTGCCTGGTGAAGCCGTTCGTCCAGCGCCGCGATCTGGTTGCCGGCGTTGTAGCTCTTGAGCTTTCGAAACGCCGGCGCGTTGTGATCGATGCGCTCGAGCGCTGCCATGACGATCCCGGCTCGGATCTCCGGTTTCGCATCGAGCATGGCCGTGCACGCATCGAGTTCCCCGGCCCTGTCATCCCGATTGGTATGCGTACGTGACCCGGCCTCGTGCAGGAAAGCGGCCAGCATCTTGTGCTCGGCAGCGAGCGGATGCGTCGAGTCGTATTTGAACGCGGCGGGAGAACCGCCCTTGCCGAGCCCCAGCATGGCTATCCGCCTACGACGGGAATCAGCTTCATAAATGTGACTTTTGTGTTCTCGGAGACGCCGAACTCCTCGTCCAGCGACTCGACCTGGCGATCGTCCACGAGCAGGAAGAATCCGTTATTTTCGAACGCCTCGAGCGCGATCTTCACCTGCGCGTCGGCATCGATCTGGCGCATTTTCTTCAGTCTGAACCCGTTAAGCTGCTGCTCCGCGTCGCGCGGCTGGACCAGCCCCGCAAACAGCTTGTCGGCCTTCTCGTCGTTGAAGCGGCGCACCTCTTCGCGCACTCGCTGTTCGATGAGGTCGCGAACGCTGATACGCGTGCTGACGAGCTTGAGAACGGTTTCGTTGTAAACCTCGCCGGACGTCGTTTCGTCGACGAGCCTGAGACTCAGTGCCATGTCCCTTCCTCCCGTTTTCCTCCCTGAATGGTGGCCTTTCGGGCCGGCGGCGGCAATGACCTGCGTCAAATTCCGATACGGCGCCGCGGGTCCCTATCCTTCGCGTCCCTGCCAGCGCGTGGCCTCAGTTGAGCACGGGCTTGCTTATTTCCATCCGGCTGTACAGGCTTTCGACCTGCCACGCGAGCGGCTGCTTGGGCTTTGTTACCCGGTGACCGGCCTGGCGCAGGCTAGAGACGACTTCGGCGGCGTGCAGCACGGCCGTTCGCGCAATGGCGGGTGCCGCTCGCGTCTCGAGCAGTCGAAGCGCTCGCTCGGGCTCATCGGCTTCAAGCGCGGCCAGGATCTCCATGAACAGCGTCTCGTCGCGGGTCAGCCGGGACCTGGACGGACTGGCAAACGTCTCGGCCGGAAACTCGCGGAATACGAGCACCGAAAGCAACTCCGCCAGCCGGCAGTAGCCCGCTGTCATGTCCGCGACCGCGAAACTCTGCCAGACGCAGGTGGGCAACGGCCGGTCAAGGCGATGCGCGCGCATCCAGTGTCTCGATGCCCACAGGAGCATCTGGCCGCCGGTCGCGAATTCGTGGAATGAGCCGTACGCGCCCCTCATAGCTTGTCACCTTAATGCGAATGATTCTTATTTGCATTAGTAGCAGGTTCATTCGCAGCAATCAAGCCCGTCGGACTCATTTCAGCTGTCTGTAGGAGGGCCTTCAGGCCCGATTACTCAAGCGCCGCAGCCTGGTCGCCTGCCCGGTATTCCTTCAGGCGCTCGAAGAACCAGTCGCCGGTCGGTACCGCCGCGGCCTCACCGCAGCGGATCATGTAAGGCTTCCGGCTCATCGAGCTGCTGCTCGCCAGGCGTTCGATGAATTTTTCGGTCGTCGACGCGTAGCGCTTGCCGCGCTTGTACTTCATGCGCAGGTGGGCCTCAGCATCGCTCGACGAGTGCGTCTTTCCATTGCGAATGAAGGAACAGCCGCTGTCGCCGACCGACGAGAGCAGGAATTCGATCTCCGTCTCGGTCGTCGTCGCCAGCTCTTCAGAGAATACCGGCACCCAGGCGAGGATCAGGATCGCGAGCAGTACGACGCGCATGGCTACTGGTGGGCGAGCTTGACCCTGGCATCCGGGGCAAGCCGAAATTCGACCAGCATCGGGTTATGGTCCGACGAGTCGACGTCGTGCGTCGTTGCCGTCACCGCGTCGAGTCCCCGAACGTAGATGTGATCCAGCGGCCAGCCGAGGAAGCGCTTGCGGTAATCGGCGTCGTACTCGAGGGCCTCGAGCCCGAGACCGCTTACGGTCTCGTGGATCAGGGTCGTGCGACCGGCACGCCAGGTATTGAAATCGCCGGAGAACAGAACCGGTCCGTTGTGCGCCGCGATGATGTGCTCGGCGGCCTCGATCTGCCGCTTGAGCTCGCGCATGCCGAGCGAGAAATTCACGCCGTGAATGTTGATGACGAGCAGCGTCGACTCTGTCCCGGCGAGGCCGTATTCCGTGACCAGCATTGCTTTGCGGGTCCGCAGCCATGGCTCTCGCGCGACAAGGTCGCACTCCGCGACCGGCGCCGCGGCGCTCAGGGTCATCACGCCGGTGTTACGGCCGAAACCCTGGAAGCCCTGTGCGAACGAGCGATGATGCGTCGGCGCCAGCCGGTTCCAGGCGTCGAGGTCCGGCGACGCCTCCTGCAGGATCAGGATGTCGGTCTCGTCGTGGAGGGTATCGAGATCGTCCGCCCAGTCGGGATGGCCACCTTTCTGCATGTTCCAGTTCACGACCCGGATCGCGTCGGCGTCCAGCTGCGAGTGGTGCATGGCGTCGTCGCCCGCAATCGCGTCGATGCAGGCCGAGGCTGCCGGCGCCACTCGCACCGAGGCCCGGGCGTCGCTGACCGCTGTCGGCTGGCTCGTGCAGCCGGACACCAGGAGCGTTATCCCGAGAATCGAGCCGTGGCGAAAATTCCGGCTGAAATGAAGCATTCAGTTACTCGTCAATCATTTAGGGGCGAAATCCTAACCCAGGCGGACGGCTTTCGCGTGTCACTGTGCCGCAAAAACCGGTCCAAACGGCGCAATCCGGCGGATTAGCGCTCTTCGGCGAGGTCGGCTTCGAGAGCCAGGCGTGCAGCGTCCGGCGAATCGCCATAGCGCGCCTGCAGGCCCTCGAGGACGCGTGTCATCTCGGCCCGGGCGACCGCGTAGGCCGGGTCGTCGTAAACATTTCGAAGTTCATTCGGATCGTTGCGCAGATCATATAGTTCCCACTCATCGACGTCGTAATAGAAGTGTATGAGTTTGTATCGCGCCGTGCGGGCGCCGTAATGACGCTTGACCGCGTGAATACCGGGATACTCATAGTAGTGGTAGTAAGCCGCATCGCGGAAATCGGGGTTGTCCGCGGCAAACAGCGGCTTGAGCGATCGGCCGTGCATGTCGGCGGGTATGTCGGCGCCGGCGATATCGAGCAGCGTGGGCGCGAAGTCGACGTTTTGCACAATCGCCTCGCGAACGCCGCCGGCTTCGACGCCACCCGGCCAGCGGATGATCAGCGGCGTGCGGAACGACTCCTCGTACATGAAGCGTTTGTCGAACCAGCCGTGTTCACCCAGGAAGAAGCCCTGATCGGACGTGTAGACGATGACAGTATCTTGCAGCATCTCGAGCTCGCCGAGGTGGCCCAGCAGGCGGCCGAGGTTGTCGTCGATTGACCGCACCGTGGCGAGATAGTCCTGCAGGTAGCGTTGGTACTTCCAGCGCGTCAGCTCGATGCCGCGCGGGTTCTCGGCCACGAATCGCTCGTTGATCGGCCCGTAAACAGCGTCCATCGCGGCGCGCTGCTCGTCGTTCATGTAGGCCTCGTATTGGCGCCGGTACGCGTCGTCGTACCAGTCCATGAAGGGTTGGTGCCCGAGCCGGGCGGCGTTTTCCGGCGTGATTTTGTTGTCGTTCGTCAGCCCCATATGGTCGGCAATCCGCATTTCCGCGCTGGCAGCCGCCGCGCCGCGACCCTCGTAGTCATCGAACAGCGTGTCCGGCTCGATGATGCTCATGTCGTGGAACTCGGTGACGCCGTCGATCGGTGGCCACCATTCACGATGTGGCGCCTTGTGGTGATAGAAGAGCAGGAACGGCCGGTCGTCGTCGCGACCATCGAGCCAGTCGATCACGAGATCGGTCGTGATGTCCGTTACGTAGCCGCCGAAGCGCTCGGTACCAGCGTCGCTTACGAAGTCCGGGTTGTAGTACTCGCCCTGGTCCGGCAACACCTGCCAGTGATCGAATCCAGTGGGCTCCGACTTCAGGTGCCACTTGCCGATGATTGCCGTCTCGTAACCGGCATCGCGCATGAGCTGCTGCAGCGTCTGCTGGTCGCCATCGAACACATGCAGGTTGTTCCGCAGGCCGTTGGCATGGCTGAACTTGCCCGTCAGCAGCGTCGCGCGACTCGGTGAACAGATCGAGTTGCCGACGAACGCCCTGTCGAAGCGAATACCCTCGCTGGCAAGCCGGTCGATGTTCGGCGTCGTTATGAGCGTGTCGTCATAGGCGCTTATGGCCTGGTAGGCGTGGTCATCGGCCATGATGAAGATGATGTTCGGCCGACCGCCGCTGGATCCCGAACCGCCGCATGCCGCGAGAGCGACCAGTGTCGCTGCCATCGCCGACCAGAGCAGCCCGCTTCCACGTACCCCGCGATGCGTATTCATGGCCGAGAGTGTAACCCGATCAGCGCCTCGGAGACCTTAGCCGCGAGGCAGGTGCTATGCTGTCTTGAGCACAGCTTTTCGGGTAGCCGTGTGGACAACGAATTGCTTGACGGTTTCTTCCTGAAGGACCTGTTCGTCGAACCGGTCACGGGAGAGGTGACGACGCCGTCAGGGCAGGTCCACCTGCCGTCCAAAGCGATGGAAGTGCTCTTGTACCTCGCTCGCCACCCGCGTCGACTCGTGACCCGCGAGGAGCTCATTACCGCAGTCTGGGGCGACGGTCACGGCAGCGCCGATACGCTGACGCACGCCGTCAGCGACATCCGCCACGCTCTTAGCGATCACGCGTCGACACCGGTATTCATCCAGACCGTGCCGACGCGCGGCTATCGCCTGCTCGTCGAGCCTGCGCCGGCAACCCAGCCACCCTCGGCCCCGCTATCAAGGTCGAAACGCGATGTCGACAGTCTGCCGTTCTGGCAGGCGCTGGTTCGCCACGGTGTCGTGCAGGCCGCGGTTACCTATCTGGTTGCGGGGTGGCTGCTGATCCAGGTGGCGGATGCGACCTTCGAGACGATCGGGCTGCCCCCGTGGGGACAGCAGTTCGTCACCTTCATGGTCATCGGCGGTTTCCCGATCGTCATTCTTCTCGCCTGGTTCCTCGAGTTCACCGGCGGCGAGGTGCAGGTCGACGAGGGGCAGTCCACCGGCGGGATGTTCGAGGGGCTCGGGCGAAACTACCTGGCCATCTTTTTTGCTTACGGTATCGCAGCTGTTGGCGCAGGCGTCTATCAGGGGGCTGTCGGCTTCGAAGAGAGAGTTGATCCGCAGATCGACCTCATTCCTGTAGCGGACAACTCCTTGGCCGTTCTGAGACTGCTAACCATCGGCGACGACGAGGTACTGAGAGTCTTCACCGACGGACTCAGCGAGGACCTGATCGATGCGCTCGCAAAATTGCCGGGGCTGAGCGTTTCGTCCAGGGGAGACTCCTGGTCGCTGCCCGAAAATGCGACGTCGGACATGGTGCGCGAACGCCTCCGCGTCGCGCACTTCGTTGAGGGCAGTGTCCGCTCTATCGATGCAGACTCCCTCCGAGTCGTCGTGCAGCTGGTGGACTCGGCGACTGGCTTCCATGTTGTGTCCCGCGGCTTCGATTTCGCGCTCGAGGATTTCGAGAATCTGGAGAAAGAGATCGTTGGCCTCGTCGTCGCGAATCTGCGCATAGCGCTGGATCTCGACATGAGTGACGTTGAGATAAGGGCCGCCGACGCAACTAAACTTGACGCTTTCATCGCGTATCGTCGTGGGCTGGAACAACTCTACCGGCCTCGATCGCGCGAAGCCCTGGACGCTGCCATGGCGTATTTCAATGATGCGCTGAGGTTTGACGCCGAATATCCTGCTGCTCATGCCGGCCTTTGTTCCGCACATACCGTACTCTTCGGCCTGAGTCGGGATCCCGAAGATATCCGCGCGGCAGAAGCCGCCTGTGCCCAGGCATTTTCGGTCGGCTCACAGTTGCCGCTCGTGCTCAACGCCGTTGGACAGCTGTACCTGGCCACCGGCGAGAACGACGATGCTGAGGCAATGTTCCGTGAGGCGATCCAGAAGAACGAACAGTACGTTCCAGCGATCAAGGGGCTCGCCGTGCTTCGGGAACGACAGCTTGATTTTGGCGAGGCAGAAGAACTCCTGCGTCGCGCCATCGAATTGCAACCTGGTAATTGGCAGTCTTTCAATACTCTCGGCAATCTTTACTTTGGTACAGGCCGGTGGGCAGATGCCGTCGAGCAATACGAGAAAGTTCTTTTTCTCGATTCGGACAACACCACGGCACTGGGCAATCTCGGTGGTGCGCGACTAATGCTCGGAGACTTCGACGCTGCGCGTCAGGCAATCGAACGTTCGCTCGAGATTGATTACGACTCATGGTTTGCCTCGAATCTGGGCATCGTGTACTACTACCGAGGGGATTTCGCGCGCTCGGTCGAGACGCATCGTCGGGTCATAGATCTCGCGCCAAACTCCGCGGGAAGCTGGGTTAACCTCGGCGATGCTTTGTATCACTCTGGAAACCTGGAAGACGCACAAGCGGCATTCTCGACGGCTCTGGAACTGGCCCAATCCGATCTTGGCGTCAATCCTGATGATCCGGAAGCGCTGACCTACGTAGCGTGGTCCCTGGCGATGACGGGCGACACTTCAGGGGGACTGCAAAGTGCCGAGCGAGCGGTTGCGATCGATCCGAGCGATCCGTATTCCCACTACTACGTCGCGTTGATCCGAACGAGAACCGGGCAAAGCGATGCAGCAATAGACGCGCTCGAAAGCGCGTTGGATAATGGCTATGAAGCCACACTACTGGCCGCGGAACCCTATCTGCGGCCGCTCAAGGCGAACCCGAGGTTTGACCGTCTTCTGGCACGTCACGGGATCCGAGGAGAATAAGAAATGAAGAAAACAATCCTGACAATTCTCGCTACATTGTGTCTGGGTGCATGTGCTCCGGCTCAAGCGCAATTGAACTGTGTTGCGTACGGCGTCCTGGAGTTGGGACCGAGACACATGTCCTACGAAACGAGGAACAACCTTTGTGCATTCGACGGGAAGTTCCGCATCTTCGTTACCACGGAACCGAACAGTGATTTTATCATTCCGGATATCACAGTGGACGAGAAACCCGGAGCGACCTACCCGATTTCAGGAGATAACGATCCATACCGGTGGGTGATTTTCGCCGAGGTTGAGAACCAACCGCCCCTCTTCAGTTACCACGAGTTCAGCATTAAGGCGGAAGGAGTCGGAACGCTCGACCCGAGGGTCCGTGTGGTGCCGAGCTTTGTGTTCAGGGACCACAGGCTCAAACGCGCCAACGAATTTCTGATCAACAATGGTTATCCTGACCTGTTGACGCTGACGGTCATCGAGAAAGAACTGGAGCAGAGCGAGCGTGTCGACACCGGGCTCGCGGAGTTGATTGAACTGGCCCACCGAGAGATCGCTGAAAACGAGATGGCCGAGTCCGACTAACGTTTTCACAGGACCGGTTTCAGCGCCACTACGCCAATCGCGCACCGTTCTCCGCCGGCTTGTCCGGCACCGCGAGGATCACGCTGCCGTCGGCCTGGATGAAGCCGGTCACGAGGCACCCGGACATGAAGGGTCCGATCTGTTTAGGCGGGAAGTTGACGACCGCGGCAACCTGCTTGCCGACGAGGTCCTCGGGCGAGTAGTGATCGGTGATCTGCGCGGACGAGCGCCGCGTGCCGACCGCCTCGCCGAAGTCGATCGTGAGCTTGTACGCGGGCTTGCGCGCTTCCGGGAAGGGCTCGGCCGCGACGATCGTGCCGACCCTGAGGTCGACGCGCTCGAACTCGCTCCATTCCAGGTCACGCTCGGTGGTATCTTCGCTCATTGGGGCTCCGCGTGGACGATGAGTAGCATAATTGAGCATTTTCAGGCATAGAGGCGCCAATTCCGGATCACTATAGTGCCATCAACGATTCACGCACGGCCTATGGGAGATCCGCCATGCAGACCAGATACGTTGATGTTGCCGTTATCGGTGCCGGCTCGGCCGGCCTCGTTGCCTTTCGTACCGCCCGCCAGCATACCGACAATGTCGTCCTGATCGAGGGTGGCGCCTACGGCACCACCTGCGCCCGGGTAGGCTGCATGCCGAGCAAGCTGCTGATAGCCGCCGCGGAAGCGGCGCACGCTGCCCATGCGGCGCCTGCCTTCGGTATCGAAACCGGCACGGTCAAGGTCGACGGCGTCGCGGTCATGAACCGTGTCCGCTCCGAACGCGACCGCTTCGTCGGCTTCGTGGTAGAAGGCGTCAACAACATCCCGGAAGAGCAGCGTATCCGCGGCTACGCGCGTTTCCTCGACGACCACCGCCTGCAGGTTGGTGACGATCTGACGATCGTTGCGAAGCGCATAGTCATCGCGACAGGGTCGACGCCAGCCTACCCGCGGTCGTGGGACGACCTCGGTGACCGGCTGCTCGTCAATGACGACATCTTCGACTGGCAGGACCTGCCATCATCGATCGCCGTCTTCGGCCCCGGCGTCATCGGGCTCGAGCTCGGCCAGGCGCTGCACAGGCTCGGTGTCGACGTGCACATGTTCGGCCTCGGCGGCCGCATCGGCCCACTGACAGACCCCGACGTCATCAGTTCGGCGCGCAAAGCGATGCAAGCCGAGTTCTACCTCGATGACAACGCCGACGTTTCCCGAATGGAGCGCGTCGGCGACGCGGTCGAAATCGACTTCGTCGACACAGACGGCAAGGCGAGGAGTATCTCCGTCGACTACGTCGTTGCGGCAACGGGTCGCCGACCGAGCGTCGCGGGCCTCGGCCTCGAGAACACGCGGCTGCCCCTCGATGGGCGTGGCGTCCCGCTGTTCGATACCGAAACGCTGCGCGTCGGTGAATCGCACGTGTTCATCGCAGGTGACGCAAACAACGACCGTCCTCTATTGCACGAGGCCACCGACGAAGGCCGCATCGCGGGTAGCAATGCCGGTCGCTACCCGAACGTACGCCCCGGTGAGCGGCGCACGCCACTCGGCGTCGTGTTCTCGGATCCGCAGATCGCGATGGTCGGCTCGACGTTCGGCGCGCTCGCCGGATCGGACTACGTGACCGGTGAGGTCTCGTTCGAGGACCAGGGCCGTAGCCGGGTCATGCTGAAAAACCAGGGCCTGCTGCGCGTATATGCCGACACGACCTCGGGCCGCTTCCTCGGCGCCGAGATGTTCGGTCCGCGGGCGGAGCACCTCGGCCACCTGCTGGCGTGGGCGCACCAGGCCGGCCTGACGATCGGGCAAATGCTCGAGATGCCGTTCTATCACCCAGTCATCGAGGAAGGCCTGCGCTCGGCGCTTCGCGACGTTGCCACGAAGATCGGCAATACCGTCGCCCGCGCGGCCTGAGCGAGGTGGCAAGGCGCCCGGTTCCCGTCGATACTGGGGACCGGGCATCCCGCAGGTTTCGAAGGAGCAAGCATGCAACTCGGTATGATCGGTCTCGGCAAGATGGGCGGCAACATGGCGCGACGCCTGCGCCGCGCCGGCATGGAGATTGTCGGCTTCAATCAGGATACGGATGCGACCGAGGCGCTCGCCGCCGAGGAAGGTCTCGTTGCCGCCTCGTCGGCCGAGGACCTGGTCGCTCGCCTCGATAGCCCGCGGCTCGTCTGGCTCATGCTGCCGGCCGGCGATGTCACCGAAAACTACGTGCAGCAGATGGCTGACCTGCTCGACGAAGGCGACGTGCTGATCGACGGCGCCAACTCCTATTTCAAGGACTCGATGCGCCGTGCCGAAGTACTGGCCGAGCGCGGTATCCGCTTCGTCGATGCCGGCGTGTCCGGCGGTGTCTGGGGCCTCGACAACGGCTACGCCATGATGGTTGGCGGCGCCGACGACGCATTCGCCGCTGTGCAACCCATCATCGAGGCGCTGGCGCCAGCCAGGGACCGCGGCTGGGTGCACACGGGCCCGGCCGGCAGCGGCCACTACGTAAAGATGATCCACAACGGCATCGAATACGGCATGATGCAGGCCTTCGCCGAAGGCTTCGCCCTGATGAAGGGTCGCGAGGACTTCAATCTCGACCTCGGCGACATTGCCGAATCGTGGCGACACGGCAGCGTCGTTCGCAGCTGGCTGCTGGACCTGTCCGCCGAGGTGCTCGCCGACGACGCAGACCTGTCCGGCATCGAACCCTTCGTCGCCGACTCCGGCGAGGGCCGCTGGACCGCCCTCGAAGGCATCGAACAAGGTATACCCACGCCCGTAATGAGCCTCGCGTTGATGGCGCGCTTCGCAACCCAGGGCCAGCAGGACTACTCCGCGAAGCTGCTCGCGATGATGCGCAACGCGTTCGGCGGTCACGCGGTGAAGGCGAACTGACGC
>JAAUXY010028186.1_pt1 | contig 41345 bp, 39 predicted proteins | sample 7278121 | NCBI WGS metagenome assembly JAAUXY01 (sample SAMN14350117, study PRJNA611818) | marine sediment metagenome | isolation source: surface marine sediment (1.8m) | place: French Polynesia: Moorea | collected 2018-08
AACGGCGAACGCGAATACCTCACGGACGAGGAACTCGACAAAGCCCGGGCCGACGCGCGCGCATCGGTCCGGGAATGGTGCGACTAGCACCCGCCGGCGCGAGAGCCGTCGGTGGGCAAGCCAGAAGACAGCCCGCCAACCCGGGACGATTTCTACCTGCCTGACCTGTGCACGGCGACTGCCGCGCTCGGCGTCGTATTGATCGCCGAACTGGTCGCGATCTGCTTCACCCTCGCCCGCCAGCCGGCCTGGGATCAGTTTTTCGTCGACCTCGCCAAGACATCGTTATTGCTGCTGTGGATCGGACTCACCGCCGCCGCGGTGTTGTGCGGTCTACGCGGCCGGCTGGCGCGCTACCCGATCGCCACGGCCAGCCTGCTGACTTTTGCCGCCGTCATGCTGGTCATCGCGGTGATTTCCGAGGTCGTGTGGCTGCTCGGCCAGAATTTCGATACCGGCTGGTTTCCGCGCGAGCACGCATTTTTCCTGTCCCGCAATCTGGCGCTGGGCGCGCTGGTAACCGGTGTGATCCTGCGCTACCTGTACATCGCCCATCAGTGGCGACGGAACGTCGAGGGTCACGCGGAATCCCGCATTCATGCGCTGCAGGCCCGGATCCGCCCCCATTTCCTGTTCAATAGCATGAATACGATCGCGGATTTGACGCGCAGCAATCCGGCCGCCGCGGAACGCGCCGTCGAAGACCTGGCCGACCTGTTTCGGGCGTCGCTCCGCGATGGTAAGGAAATGGTGCGCCTCGATCAGGAACTGGAAATCACGCGCGTCTACGAACGCATGGAAAAGCAGCGGCTCGGCGAACGCCTGCATGTCAACTGGGACACCGCAGAGTTACCCGCGGATGCGCGCATCCCGGGGTTGACGCTGCAGCCGCTGCTGGAAAACGCGATCTACCACGGGATCGAGCGGCTGCCCGACCCGGGCGCGGTTGAAGTCGAGGGTCGGCGCAAGGGCGACATGCTCTACTTGTCGGTACGTAACCCGCTGCCGGTCGACAAGCTGCGCAGCGGCCCCGGCAATCGCATTGCTGTCGATAACATCCGCGAACGCCTGCAGCTGGCTTTCGGGCAACGCGCTCGGCTGTCGACCGCCATCGACGCAACTCACTATCAGGTCAGCATCGCGATACCCTATTCGACATGACTGAAACTCGCATTGTCATCGCCGACGACGAAGCCCCGGCCCGCGATCGATTGCGCCGGCTGGTTGACGAACTCGATGGCTGTGAAGTGGTCGGCGAGGCCAGTCACGGCCGCGAGGCATTGCAGGTTTGTGATTCACAGCAACCGGATGTCTTGCTGCTCGACATCCGGATGCCGGAAATGGACGGGATTGAAACCGCCCGGCACCTGGCGCGGCTGGATGCCGGCCCGGCCGTGATTTTCACAACGGCATTCGACAGTTACGCTATTGATGCCTTCGATGCCCAGGCCGTGGGCTACCTGTTGAAGCCAGTTCGTCGCGAGCGCTTGCTGCGGGCCCTGCGCCAGGCGGCACGCCTGAGTCGCGGTCAGGCCGATAGCCTCGCCTCCCGACAGCCCGAGGCCCTGGCGCGCACGTCGATCTGCGTACGCAAAGCCAGTGGCCTGCAACTGATTCCCATCGACGACATCGTCTATTTCGAAGCGGACCAGAAATACGTGACGGTGCACCACGCGCAGGGTGAAGATTTACTGGACGAGCCGCTGAAGGATCTCGCCATCGAATTCGGCGATCGCTTTATTCGCATCCATCGCAGCATGCTGGTTGCCGCTGCCTGCCTGGAGCGCATGGACAAGAACTCTTCCGGCCAATACGAAGTCCGGCTGCGCGGCTGCAATCAAGCGCTGCCGGTCAGTCGTCGCCATGTCACGGACGTCAAACTGGCCTTGCGAAGGCCCACGGCTTGAGGCTCCAATTGGTCGCGATCCCCGCCGGTCGCTGGCACAATGAAAAGTTGGCGCGGCCTCACGGCATGAAATATGACCGAGCACGATAACCCCGACGACGCGACTGAAAACGAAACTGCGGCAGCGAAATCCGAGCCACCGGAAACGGTGAAACCCGAGCCCGAGCCCGAGCCAACCAAGGCTGAGACCGCCAGTCCCGCGTCCAAGCCGCGCGCATCCTGGACCGGCGCCCTGGCCTTGGTTGTAAGCCTCGCGGCCGCCGGCGGCGCGGCCTGGCTCTGGTGGCAACAGCAGATGCAGCGTGAATCCCTGGGGCGGATTGGTGGCCTGCAGGACGAAGCGCGCCAGCTCGAGAGCCGGCTGGGTGGCCTCGAGGACCGTCTCGAGCGGCTGCTGGAGACGGATGAACGCCTCGCAGTTGATCTGGGCACAGTGCGTGAGAGCCTGTCCAGTCAGCGCCTGCAACTCGACGAGCTGCCATTGCGGGTGGGGCGCCTCGAACGCGCCCTCGAAGATGTACCCGGTGTCGCTGACAACGCCCGGGCAACGTGGCTGCTGTCAGAAGCCGAGTACTACCTGCGCGTCGGCAACGCACAGCTAACCCTCGCGCGTAATCCGGTCGTGGCGTTGCGGGCACTGGAGTTGGCGGACGAAAAACTCCGCGACGTGGGTGATCCCGGACTCACGCGCGTGCGCGCGCTGCTCGCTGATGAGATCACGGCGCTGCGTGCAATGCCCGACCCCGATGCCGAAGGTATCGCGTTGCGCCTCGGCAGCCTGGCGAGATCGTTGAACGATTTGCCGTTCGCGCGTCAGCAACCGGGCACATTCGGCCGCGACAACGTGGCCGACGAGGAGCTGACCGGACTGGAACGGGCCTGGGCTGCCGTCAAAAACGCCTTCCTGAGCCTGGTGCGAGTCAAGTCGACCAATGACGACGTGACGCCGTTGCGCACCGCTGCGGAGGAAGCGCTGCTCTTGCGTTCGATGGAAACGGAACTGGCTTTGGCGCGGCTCGCATTGATTCGCGGCGAAGGGAATCTGTTTCGCGATGCGCTGGACGGCGTTGACCTCGCGTTGAGGCAATACTTCGATACAAACGACACCGCGGTTGTCGGGACTCTCGACCAGATCGCGGAGTTACGCACCGCCGACCTGCCGGAATCACTGCCGAATATCTCCGGCTCCCTGCAGTTGCTGTTGCGCACGGGCTCGGGAGCGGCCGCACAATGAAATTGGGCCTGCTGGTTCTTCTGACGCTCGCGCTGGGATCAGTCGCGACGCATTTTCTGCTCGAAGACAACGGCTACGTGCTCATCAATTTCCGCGGCTACTCCGTCGAGATGTCCGTGCCGGTGATGGCGTTCCTGTTGATCCTGTTGTATCTCGCCGCGCGACTCCTGGTCAGAGTCTGGCAGGCGCCGCGACAATTGGGTGAGGCGGCCTCTCGCGCCACAGTGAGACGCGCCGGCCGGCGCGCCACCGAGGGACTGGTCGCGCTGTCCGACGGCAAACTCGCGCGGGGGGAACGGTTGCTGACCAAAGCCGCCGGCAACAGCCCGTCGCCGGTGCTGAACTACCTGGCTGCCGCACGCGCAGCACAGATGCAGGACGATCCGGAGCGCCGTGACAACTGGCTGCGAATGGCCTACGAACAGGACGAGAGCGCCGCCAACGCCGTGCTGCTGACACAAGCCGAGTTGCAACTGGGTAATGGGGAGCGGGAACAGGCGCTCGCCAGCCTGAGCCGCATACTCGAGAAGCAGGCGCGCCACCCGGAAGCACTGCGATTGCTGGCGAAGTTGCACCACGACGAGCAGGACTGGAAAGCATTGGCAGAACTGTTGCCGACCCTGCGCAAGCTGAAGAACATCAATCGCGACCAGCTCGACAAATGGACGCTCGATGCCGCGGTCGGCCAGCTTGGCAGCGCGGATATCGATCAACTGCGGGTCGAGGCTCTGTGGCAGGATTTGCCCCGCGCGATGCGCAAACGGCAGGAGCTGATCCGGGCCCGTATGCACGCGCTGGTCAGAACCGGCGCCCTGACCGAAGCTTCCACGGAAATCCAGCGCACCTTGAAAGCGCATTGGGATGACTCGCTCGTCGAGCTCTACGGCAACATCGAGCCACGCGACCCCGGCAAGCAACTGACCCAGATCGAGCGCTGGCTGAGAGACCGCCCGGAAGATCCGGTGCTATTGCTGGCGGCGGGACGATCCTGCGTGCGCAATGAGCTCTGGGGCAAGGCGCGCAGTTACCTGGAGTCCAGCCTGGCGGTGCGACCGAGCGCGGCCGCGTATGGCGAACTCGGCAACCTGATGTTGAAGCTGGGTGAGAATGCTGCGGCAACCGCGGCATTCCGTCGTGGCCTGAATCTCGATCAGGGCGCGCCGAGCGATCTGCCGCGGCTGGAGGCTGACCCGCAGCCGGATCAGGGCTGACTGCGTTTGCTCTTTAGCCACTTCACCAGCGGCTCCCATTCATCCCAGTCCGGCCAGGCGAGATATTCCGGCAATTCCCAGACGCCCAGGCCGCGCGTGTAGGCCCGGATGTAATTCTGCGCCTCCCGCAGAGCGGCGACGTAGGGCACGCGCAGTTTCGCCAGGTACTCGTCCAGCTCATCCCAGATCAGCGTGTTGTCCCGCACCCGATTGGCGACCACCGCCATTTTCACGCCCTTGCGTTGCACTTTTCCGGATTTTTTCAATTCATCCAGGAACTTACTGGCCGCCTGCATGTCGATCGTAGACGGCAGCACGGGCACGACCACGGTATCGGCATGATTCAGCAAATCGGTCAATTCCGGCCCATGCGCCCGGGCCGGCGAGTCGACGATCGCGATGTCAGCGGAGCGCGGCAGATGCTTGTAGCCGTCCTCGAAACCCGCAACTCCGGTAATCTCCGGCCGGTTGGCGGGCCGGCGGGCGAGCCAGTCCAGGCTCGATGCCTGGGGATCGTAATCGACCAGCGCGACTTTCTGTTGTTCTTCCGCGGCAAAATAGCTCGCGATGTTCGTGGCGAGGGTGCTTTTCCCGCAACCGCCCTTAGGATTCAGGACCATGATATGGCGCATTTGTTATTAACCTCTTGGCCTGCGGCGAGGAGCTAACTTAGCGGCGCATTTAACAAAAGTCCATTGCTCGGCCCCAAGGCCTTGCGTGGCGTGCGGTTCGCGGCAGCCTATAATTCTGCGCCAGCACCGAGTTGAGAAACGGCATGGATCTCCGGTTTACGAAAATGCACGGTCTGGGTAACGACTTCATGGTCGTGCAATCCGGCGGTCAGGCGCCGCCGGAGCCCGCAGCCGTGCGCCGCCTGGCGGATCGGCACACCGGGGTGGGGTTCGATCAGCTCCTGTGGCTCGATGACGCGCGCCAACCCGACGCGGCCGTTTTCTACCGGATCTTCAATGCCGATGGCAGCGAGGCGGAACAGTGCGGCAACGGCGCACGCTGTGTCGCCCGACTTGTCGGTGACGCGACAAATCAACAAGCGCTGCTGCTCGAACACCCCGGCGGCCTGGCCCAGGCGCACCTGCTACCCGGTGGCGATGTCCGCCTGGAAATGGGCGAGCCGGACTTTCGACCGGAGGCCATCCCCTTTATCGCGGCTGAGGCGGCCGACAGTTACACGCTCGACGTCGGTGGCGACGCCATCGAACTCGGTGTCGTATCCATGGGCAATCCGCACGCGGTGCTGCTGGTCGACGCGGTCGACGCCGCTCCTGTGGCCGGGCTCGGCGCGCAACTGGAACGCCACGAGCGCTTTCCCAACCGTGCTAACATCAGCTTCCTGGAGGTGATCTCTTCCGGACGCGTTCGTTTACGGGTTTTCGAGCGTGGCGTGGGTGAAACGTTGGCCTGTGGCACTGCAGCCTGTGCGGCGGTGGCCGTTGGTCGACGCGCAGGCCGACTCGATACCGACGTCGAAGTCGCGTTGCCTGGCGGGGAGGTGACCGTGAGCTGGGAAGGGGCCGGCAAGTCGCTGTGGCTTACCGGCGAAGCAGTGACCGTGTTCGAGGGTACAGTTCACTCATGAGTTCATTGGAACAGCGCGAAGCCGACGTTGCAGAAATTAATGAAACCGGAATTGCCGCCTACCTGAAAGCCCACCCGGATTTTTTCGAACGTCATCGCGGTCTGCTCGATGATCTGAAATTGCCACACCGGACCGGCGGACCGGCGGTTTCTCTCGTCGAACGACAAGTCGCAGTGCTGCGGCAGAACAATCTCAAGCTCGAACGTAAACTGCGTGATCTCGTCGAAGTTGCGCGCAGCAATGACGAACTCGCGAAAAAGATTCACGAACTGGCCATGCTGTTGATGCATCAGCAGGGGCAGGATGCCGTGGTCAATTGCCTCGAGCAGCAACTGCGCCTGAGTTTCCGCGCCGACCGCGCGGTGCTGGTGCTGTTCGATGACGGCGCGCAACGGGAGGAGTCGCGGTTTCTGCGGATATTGCCCCGCGGTGCTGACGCTCTGGCCCCGTTCAAGACATTCCTGGAGAGCGGCAGCACGCGCTGTGGCCGCGTCCGTGACGCGCAGTACCGGTTCTTGTTCGGCGACGACGATCTGGAGATCGGCTCGGTGGCGCTGCTACCGCTGGGCGCCGGCGCCAAGCTCGGCTTCCTGGCCATTGGCAACCGCGACGCCAACCACTTTCATCCGGGCAAGAGCATCGATTTTCTCGCCAAACTCGGTGAGCTCATTGCCTGCGCGCTCGGGAGGCCAGCCGAGGCGGCCTGAGCCCGGGTCCGGACCCGACCGGTCATGGACACTGCGCAATGGCAACTCGCTGAAGACTTCCTCGGCCACCTGACGGCCGAGCGCCGCCTTTCACCGCATACCGTCAAGGCGTACCGACGAGACCTGAGCTGCCTCGCGGAATTCTGCGACGCGGCCGGACTCGACAGCTGGGCCGACATCAAGACGCATCATCTGCGCCGGTTCGCCGCCACCAGTCACGGCAAGGGCCTGAGTCCGCGCAGTATCCAGCGCCGCCTGTCCGGCGCGCGCAGTTTCATGAATTACCTGATTCGCGAGGGGCAGCTCGGACACAATCCCGGCGGCGATGTATCGGCGCCGCGCGCTCCGCGGAAATTGCCGGAAACGCTGGATGTCGATCAGATGGCGCTGCTGCTCGAGATCGCTGGAGACGATGCCGTCGCCTGTCGAGACCGGGCTATGCTCGAACTGCTCTATTCGTCGGGACTGCGGCTCGCCGAACTGATCGGCCTGGACCCTGCCGATGTCGACCTGGACGATGCCACGGTTCGCGTCCTTGGCAAGGGCCGGAAAGAACGCCTGCTGCCGGTGGGCCGCAAAGCCGTCGCGGCCGTGCGTGAGTGGTTACGGCTGCGCGGCGAACTGGCCGCCACCGGCGAGCCGGCCCTGTTCGTGGGCGTGCGCGGCCGGCGCATTACCCCGCGGGTGGTGCAGCAGCGGGTGGAATACTGGGCCCGGCAATCCGGCCTGCCGCGGCATGTCTATCCGCACCTGTTCCGGCACAGTTGCGCCACCCACCTGCTGGAATCGAGCCAGGATCTGCGGGGCGTGCAGGAATTGCTGGGACACGCCGACATCAGCACGACCCAGGTCTACACACACCTTGATTTCCAGCATCTCGCCCAGATATACGACAAGGCGCATCCGCGCGCACGGCGCCGGGGCGAGCCAGACGACGAAGCCTAGAGGGCTGATAAATGGAACAATTTCGCGGCACGACCATAGTGTCGGTGCGCCGTAATGGCGTGGTAGCAGTCGGCGGCGACGGCCAGGTCAGCCTCGGCAACACGATTATGAAAGGCAACGCACGCAAGGTGCGGGCGCTGGCCAATGGGAAGGTGATTGCGGGGTTCGCTGGCGGCACGGCGGATGCGTTCACCTTGTTCGAGCTATTCGAGGCGAAACTCGAGCAGTACGGCAACCTGACGCGAGCCGCGATTGAACTGGCCAAGGACTGGCGCACCGACCGGCGGCTGCGGCGCCTGGAAGCGCTGCTATGCGTCGCGGACAGCGAAAAATCATTCATCGTGTCCGGCAACGGTGACGTGATCGAGCCGGAAGACGACCTGATGGCCGTTGGATCGGGTGGGCCCTACGCGCAGGCCGCGGCGCGCGCGCTGTTGCAGAACACCGACCTGTCGGCCGAAGAAATTGTCGGGAACGCGCTCGAAATAGCCGCCGCGATCTGCGTGTATACGAACGACAGCATCGTGATCGAAACGCTGCCGGCCAACTGAGCACCGCACAAGGAACAGCGAATGTCCCAGATGACTCCCCGTGAGATCGTCCAGGAACTGGACAAACACATTATTGGTCAGGACGACGCCAAGCGCGCCGTCGCGATCGCGCTGCGCAATCGCTGGCGACGCATGCAGGTGGACGAACACCTGCGCAACGAGATTACGCCGAAGAATATCCTGATGATGGGCCCCACGGGCGTGGGCAAGACCGAGATCGCCCGGCGTCTGGCGAACCTGGCCCGAGCGCCATTCATCAAGGTCGAGGCCACCAAGTTTACCGAGGTGGGCTACGTTGGCCGCGAGGTCGATAGCATCGTGCGGGATCTCGCCGATGCCGCAGTCAAGCTGACGCGCGAAGTCGAGACAGACAAGGTCCGGCACCGGGCCGAAGACGCCGCCGAAGACCGGATCCTCGACGCACTATTACCGCCTCCGAGTAATACGCTCGGCCAGCCGGCGGACCCGAAAGATGGCGAGACCCGTCAGAAGTTTCGCAAAAAACTGCGCGAAGGCGACCTGGACGACAAGGAAATCGAAATCGACGTGCAGACCCCGACGGTCGGTGTCGAAATCATGGCCCCGCCCGGTATGGAGGAAATGACCAGCCAGCTGCAAAACATGTTTCAGGGGCTGTCGGGTGGCAAGAAACAGAGTCGCAAGCTCAAGATCCGCGATGCCTTCAAGCTGTTGACCGAAGAAGAGGCCGGCAGCCTGATCAACGAGGAAGAAATCAAACTACAGGCCGTCAAGAACGTCGAGGAAAACGGCATCGTGTTCATCGATGAGATCGACAAGGTAGCGCGCCGTTCGGACACTCTTGGTGCGGACGTGTCACGGGAAGGCGTGCAGCGCGATCTGCTGCCGCTCGTGGAAGGCTGCACGATCAACACCAAGTACGGCATGATCAAGACGGATCACATCCTGTTCATTGCGTCCGGCGCTTTCCACACGGCCAAACCCGCCGACCTGATCCCCGAACTGCAGGGTCGGTTCCCGATTCGGGTCGAACTGGATGCGCTCAGCAGCGATGACTTTGTCCGGATCCTGACCGAGCCCGATGCCTCCTTATGTGAGCAATATGTCGCGCTGCTCGAGACCGAGGGCGTGGAGCTGGGATTTGCTGAATCCGGCGTGCGACGTCTGGCCGAGATCGCTTTCCACGTCAATGAGCAGAACGAAAACATTGGCGCCCGACGCCTGCATACCGTGCTGGAACGTCTGCTCGAGACCATCTCCTATGAGGCCGCCGATCGCGGCGGCGACGCATTGACCGTGGACGCGGGCTATGTGGATGACCATCTCGGTGAGCTGGTCAAGGACGAAGACCTGAGCCGGTATATCCTGTAACCGACCCGCTGATCACACGGGCCGCGCCGGCGATAATTCGCCTTGCTCCCATTCCTTAAGGTCGCCGCGGCGAGTTCTCGCCACCGCGGCCCGCTGGGTCTGCGCGTGCATATACAGCTAGAATACCCGGCTGCAGCCCCCAACGTTCACATGACTGAGCAGCATCCAGACACTACGCATTTCGGTTACGAGACCGTGCCGAGCGAAGACAAAGCCCGGCGCGTGCGCGGCGTGTTCGACTCGGTCGCATCGAACTATGACCTGATGAACGACCTGATGTCGGGCGGGCTGCACCGGGTCTGGAAGCGCTTCACTCTGGGGCGCACCGGCCTGCAGCCGGGCCAGCGGGCCCTGGATGTGGCCGGAGGCACCGGCGATCTGGCCGCCGGCATGAGCCGCCAGGTGGGCCGCGAGGGTATCGTCGTGTTGTCGGACATCAACAACGCGATGCTGCAGGAAGGCCGACGACAACTGATCGACCGTGGCATCGTCGGTAACTTGCGCATCGTGCAGGCGGATGCGGAAAAACTGCCTTTCCCGGACGAGAGTTTTCACTGCATCACGATCGGGTTCGGGCTCCGCAATGTCACCGACAAACCCGCCGCGCTGGCGTCGATGGCACGGTGTCTCAAGCCCGGCGGCAAACTGCTGGTGCTGGAGTTCTCCAAACCGGTCGTTAAACCGCTGCAGCCGCTCTACGACCTGTACTCATTCTCGGTATTGCCTGCCCTGGGCGAGCTGGTTGCCAAGGACCGGGCCAGCTACCGGTACCTGGCCGAATCGATCCGCATGCACCCGGCGCAGGACGAACTGGTGAAAATGATGCAGGCCGCCGGTCTGGAAGATTGCCGCTATCACAACCTCGCCGGCGGCATCGTCGCGCTGCACATGGGATTCCGGTACTGACGTGGACCAATTGCTGCACCTGGCCGCCGCGCAATTCAACCGCGGCATTCGTGATTCCGCGACCGCGCGCGCCCAGGTTGCCGATCTCGACGGCAAGTCCCTGGCAGTCATTATCAAGCCGCCTGGCTACCGCCTGCGCATTGCGATCAATGATGGGCGGGCAGGCTTCCTTGCGGACGAACTGGCCGCGGACGCCGAGTTGACGGGCGGCCCGCTCGATTTTCAGCGCTTGTTGTTCGGCGAGGCCGAGGCCGTCTTGCGCGCCGGGCGAGTGGAAATCCGCGGCGACACCGACACGGCCGAGCGATTCCAGGAATTGCTGCAATCCGCCGGCCCCGATTTCGAAGAAATCCTGTCGCGCATGGTCGGCGATGTTGCAGCCCACGAAATCGGCATGGCTACAAGAGCGTTTGCCGACTGGGCGCGCCGCGCATCGCAATCCCTGAGCCGGAGCCTCACGGAGTATTTGCAGGAAGAGCGTCGCGAGACGCCGACGCGTTTCGAAATCGACGAGTTTCTGAACGCCGTCGATGAGTTGTCGAACGACGTGGACCGTGCAGCAGCTCGGGTTGCGCGACTGGTTGCGCGGCGGGACTCATGATCCGGCGCGTGCGGCTGTTGTTGCGGTTACTTGCTATCCAGCGGGTGCTGGTACGCCACGGCCTGGACGAATTCATCAGTGCGACCCACCTGTTGCGGCCGTTGCGATTCGTGTTCTTGTTGTCCCCGGCCAGCTGGCGCGCCCGGCGCAGCGACCAGCCGCGGGGCGTGCGAATTCGCGAAGCCCTGCAGGAACTCGGTCCGGTCTGGGTGAAATTCGGCCAATCGGTATCCACCCGGCAGGACCTGTTGCCGGAGGATATCGGCCGCGAGCTGGCCAAATTGCAGGACCAGGTACCGCCGTTTTCCGCTGACCAGGCTCTGGCAGCGGTCGAGCTGGCTTACGGCAAACCGGCCAATGAGGTGTTCGCCAGTTTCGAGCCCGAGGCCATGGCGGCCGCGTCGATCGCCCAGGTGCACGAAGCGCGCCTGCCCGCCGGGGAGGAGGTCGTGGTCAAGGTGCTCCGACCCGGGGTCCGCCAGGAAATCCAGCGAGACCTCGAAGTGATGTACGCGCTGGCCGGGCTCGCCGAGCGTTACTGGCAGGAATCGCGGCGCTTGCGCCCGGTCGCCGTGGTGGGCGAATTCGAACGCACCATTCTGAACGAGCTGGACCTGATGCTGGAAGCGGCCAACGCCGCACAGCTCCGGCGCAACTGGCTCGGCTCCAAAATGATCTACGTCCCGGAAGTCTACTGGGACTACTGCCGCGAGCGGGTCATGGTCATCGAGCATGTTCACGGCATCCAGATCAGCGACATGGACGGACTGCGCGCCGCCGGTACCAATTTCGAGCAGCTTGCAGCCAACGGCGTGGAGATTTTCTTCACACAAGTATTCCGCGACAACTTTTTTCACGCGGACATGCACCCGGGCAACATTTTCGTGGATGTCAGCGACCCGGATAACCCGCGATATGCTGCCGTCGATTTCGGGATCTGCGGGACCCTCGATGATCGTGACCGACGCTACCTGGCGGGCAATCTGCTGGCGTTCTTCGATCAGGACTACCGGCAGGTCGCACAGCTGCACGTGAACTCCGGCTGGGTGCCCCCTGAGACGCGCGTCGATGAGCTGGAATCAGCCGTTCGCACGGTATGCGAGCCGATCCTGCACAAACCCCTGAAGGACATCTCCTTTGGACAGGTGCTGATGCGGCTGCTGGACGTCGCCCGCCGGTTCGAAATGGAGATTCAGCCGCAGCTGATCCTGTTGCAGAAGACGCTGGTGCAGGTCGAAGGCCTCGGGCGCGACCTGTATCCGGAACTGGATATCTGGGAAACCGGCCGACCCGTACTCAAGCGATGGATGGCTGAACAAACCGGGCCACAGGCCACGGCCGCGCGTATCCGCAAGGACCTGCCGGATATTCGCTACACCCTGCAGAATTTGCCGACGGTCGCCCGTCTGCTGGTCGATCAAGTCCTGGAACACAACGGCAAAGTTCATTTGCCAAATCCCGACGTGATTCGCGCGCGGGAACGACGCCAGTTCCTGACAGTCACCGGTGCTGCGCTGCTGATCGCCGGTGCGTTGTTGATTGGTCTGGACGCCAATCCCGAGTGGATTGGCTGGGCGACCGGTACTGCCGGTCTGGTGGCGTTGCTGTCGGGCCGGCCCTAGCGCTTCTCTTGGGGTCGATCGATAAAGTCATACACGCTGTATCGTTCAGCCAATGGCCGGAATACTTCGCGCAGTTGTCGCTGGTGGCGCTCATCGACCAGGTAGGCATTCATCGCGTCGACTGACTCGAAGGTGAGATATAAACCCACGTCGAAACTGTCATCCACGACGTCCCGATCGCTTGGTACGACTTCGCCGACACTCACATCCAGCACACCCGGTATTGCCTCGAAACCGCGGCTCGCCGCAATGATTTGCTGACGGTGAACGACGTTACCTGGTTCCTTCAACCACACGAGTACGATATGCACGACCCGGGTACCATGCGCTGGCACATCGGCCTGTCCGGCTCCCGGAAGCAGCCATAACCACATCGCAATCAGGAATACTCTGCACACAATACTCAATCTTGGTCGGCCGTGAGCGCCCCGCGCAACACGTCGTGTACCGACTCCATGATACGTGGCTCGCCGCTCGCCCGGGGTCCCGCAACATTAACGACGGCGGGGCGAATTGTCTCGATCCACACGCGCAGAAGCTGCACCGATTCGTCCCGATCGTGCGCTTCGAGGTCCAGTACCAGCAGCGGCTTGTCGAGGGCTTCCGCGAGACGGACCGTCAGCGCGGTACCGCCGGTTGGCCGACCGAAACTGAATACCACCGTCGCATCGGAATCGCGCACATTCAGGCGCGTGCGTTGTGCGTAGTCACGGGAATCCGTTTCAGTCAGACCTTTGTAGTGATCCGGTACGCGGCCGTCTTCGGCGCGCCGGCCCCGCGGGACCCAACCTCCCGTATCCAGTCCAAGCTCCTTCGCAACATCCAGCGCGGCGCGGTCAGCGCCAGTTTGGCCACCGGAAACGATGCGTCCGACAGAACTCACAGTTGACATAATCCTGATGATTCAAACTACATCATTGTTGCCGAATTGAACCCATCGATCACTGACGATAAACCGCGCACGTATTCAGTTGACATAGTTCTGCAACAAAAATAGGCTAGGTTTCGTTAACCAAGAACAACAATCAGAAGTTAATCCCCTGATGCAGATCCGACCGCTGTGTTCCAAGGTCCTGATGGACATTTCTGAGTCTCGCATCGAGCTGATGAGATGGGAACGGCGGGACGATCAAGATGACTGGTTCATCCAGCGCCTGTTCGAAACCCCGGCAACCTACCAGGAATGGGAATCGTTTCATTTTGGCCTGATGAAGCAGGTTGGCTCGAATTTCGTCTACAAGCGGCAACTGGTCGATTTACGGCAGGCCCAGTTCACACTGTTGCATCGGCAAGGCTTGTTCGACCATCTGCGGAACGCTAACGTCACCGGCAAGGACCGCGAACACTTGATGGCGGCGTTCTTTCCATCCAAGGATTACAGCAAAGCGACCATAACCGAGCATCGGCGCTTCGTGCTCGCCAATTCCAGCCTGTTCTGCGCGGATTACCTCGGTACCGAGCTGCTCGACGATGAGCGCTTCAACGCCGAACTGGAGCGTTATCGCGATTACTACATGGAGTTCTTCGCGCTCTATTGCGACTGGATTCTCGCGCAGGCAAACCGTCAGCCATTCCCACTCCGCGGCATGCTGAAGGAAATGAAGACGAATCTGACGAAGCTGAAGTCCCGCCTTATCCAGCTGCCCTGCGCCCGGGATCGCCGCGCGAAAACGCGCGCACTAGCGCCACATCACTGAGCCTGCCTAAGCTATAGCGCTATTCGCGCAGATCCTGCAGAAACTTTGCGGGATCCTCGCCTGCCTCGAGCTGCTCCACCAGCGCGGAGCCGACAATAACACCGTCGGCGTGCTGGCCGATCATGCGGACCTGGGCGGCTTCCCGTATCCCGAAACCGGCGCAGACCGGTATGGTCGCAGTCGCACGCAGCTGATCCAGGTAACCGGTGACCTCCGGAGGAAAACTCATGCCGCCGCCGGTCGTGCCCGTTACCGTGACGGCGTAGACGAAGCCTTTGCTGACACGACAGAGTTCCGCCACCCGTGCGTCCGGGGTCGTGGGCGTCACCAGCTGGATCTGAGCGAGGCCATGATCGTCCAGCGCCGCGCGAAACTCCGCGCCCTCCTCGAGCGGCAGATCGGGCACGATGAAACCGCACACGCCAGCCTCTGCTGCATCACCGGCCAGTTGCTCGTAACCGTAGATGAACAACGGGTTCAGGTAACTCATCAGCACCAGCGGGGCCAGCTCCTCGCCGGCAGCGCGCGCGGCCCGAAGCTGATCGATGATCCAGTGCAGGTTCACGCCGCCTTCTATGGCGGCGCGACTGGAGCGCTGAATCGTCACGCCGTCGGCCATCGGGTCGGAAAACGGCACGCCGATTTCCACCACATCGCCTGCCGACGCGATCACACGCAGCGTATCGATAAACCGGTCTTTTTCCGGATACCCGGCCGTGATGAACGGCACGAGGCCAACCTGGCCGCCGTCATTGGCCGCGCGAATTGCGTGACTGATGCGGGCATGCGGCGGCGCCTGGCTCATGCCGCCTGCTCCTTCGCGCCGTCCCGTCGCAGCGCCGCGCTCAATGTGGGCATGTCCTTGTCACCGCGGCCGGACAGACCGATCAGGATTCGCTTGCCGCGCTTGTCGGCGGCCCAGCGTCGCGCACCCGCGAACGCGTGAGCGGTCTCCAACGCCGGCAAAATGCCCTCCGCGGCGCAGCATTCGCGCAATGCCTCCAGCGCCTCGTCGTCGGTAGCTGCTTCGTAGCGCACCCGGCCGACGAGTTTGAGCAACGCGTGCTCCGGGCCGACACCCGAATAATCGAGGCCGGCAGAAATAGAATGCGTTTCCCGTACCTGACCATCCTGATCCTGCAACAGCAGGGACAGACTCCCGTGCAGTATGCCCGGCGTGCCCGTAACGAGCGTGGCAGCGTTCTGGCCCAGCCCGGAACCGGTGCCGCCGGCCTCAATGCCGATCAATTCGGTGTCGGCGTCGCCGAGCAGCGGGTAGAACAGGCCAATTGCGTTGGAGCCACCGCCAACGCAGGCAAACGCCGCATTGGGCAGACCACCGGCGAGCCGCAGCATCTGGCTGCGGGCTTCCCGGCCAATAATGGACTGCAATTCCCGCACGAGGTATGGATAGGGATGCGGCCCGACCGCCGAACCCAGCAGGTAGTAACTGCGCTCCGGATCGGAAACCCAATCGCGAAACGCTTCATCGATGGCCGCGCGCAGCGTCGCGTCGCCGGCGGTCACCGATATGACCTCGGCACCGAGCTGGTGCATCCGGTCAACATTCGGCGCCTGGCGTTCGACATCGACGGCTCCCATATACACCGCGCAGGGAATACCGACGCGCGCGCAGGCCGCGGCTGCCGCGACACCATGTTGCCCGGCGCCGGTCTCGGCAACGACGCGCTCTGCGCCGAGCCGTTTCGCGAGCAATGCCTGGCCCAGGGCGTTATTGATCTTGTGAGCTCCCGTATGCGCGAGGTCCTCGCGCTTCAACCAAACCGCCGCACCCCAGCGGGCCGACAGTCCACGGGCAAAAGTGAGGGCCGTTGGCCGGCCGACCCACTGCGTGAGCTCGGCGTTCAACTCGGCCTGAAATGAATGTTCGTGCAGATGCTCGCGTATGCCATCGGACAGGCGCGCCAGCGCCGGCATCAGCGTTTCGGGCGCATAGCGCCCACCAAACGGCCCGAAACGCCCCTGCTCATCCGGTAGTTCACCAGCGATGGACTGGCGCAGCAGCTCGGCCTGTTGCACTTCGCTCAATTCAATCTTCATTGGCCAATTCCACGCCGCGCACGGCTTGCAGAAATGCGGCGATCCGCGCCAGATCCTTCTCCCCCCGCGCGCGCTCCACGCCACTGCTGACGTCCACGCCCCAGGGCCGCACCTGTCGGATTGCGGTCACCACGTTGTCCGGGTCGAGGCCGCCGGCCAGCATCAGGCGCGTGCAGCGGGCCAGTCGGGCCGCCCGATCCCAATCGGCGCACTGCCCCACACCGCTGCTGGCGGCTTCGAACAACACAGCATCGGCCGCGGCGACAGCGTCTTCATCCAGCGATTCGGTGTCGCGGTAGACAGGCATGGCCTGCACGTCGTCGCCCAGATCGAGTTCGCAATAATCGCTGGCCTCCGTCTGTAACCAGTCGGGCCGAAACGTATCGCGAACCGCCTGCCACTCGGCGGCCGATGGCTGCCGCATGACCGCCACCCGGGTCACGCCACTCGGCACCGCCACGCACAGCGCATGAGCCTCGGCCGGGGTGACCCGTCGCGGTGATTCCGCAAATACGAAGCCCAACGCGTCGGCGCCGGCGTCGACGGCGGCTTCGACGGCGGCGTGAGTGCGCAAGCCGCAGATCTTGACGAACGTACTCATTGGCGGGCGTCACGAGCGGCTGCCAGCAATTGCCCGGCGGCGGTTCGTGGATCACCGGCACGCATCAGGGCCGTGCCGACCAACGCGAGATCGTAACCGAGACCGGCAACCGCAGCCGCATCGGCTGGCGTTGCGACGCCGCTCTCAGCGACCTTCGGCACACTCTCGGGCAATTGATTTGCAATACCGGCGAAGCGCCCGAAGTCCACCTCCAGGCTACGCAGGTCGCGGCAGTTTACGCCAAGCAGAATTCTTGCGGCACCCGGTTCCACCGGCGAACCAGCGGCTTCGACAATCGGCAGGCAATGCGCGAGGTCCCGATCATCAAAAACCTCGACCAGCGCGAACATGCCGAGGTCGAGCGTGAGATCGAGCATTTCTGCCAACACCGGTCGATCGAGGCAGGCTGCCACCAGCAGAACACCGCCGGCTCCGGCCGCCCGGGCCTCCCAAACCTGGTAAGGGTCCACCAGGAAATCCTTGCGCATTGCGGGCACTGCCGGGATTTCAGCGGCGACGTTTTCCAGGTCGGCAATATCACCGTGGAATTCTTCCGGTTCGGTCAGCACCGACAGCGCGGCCGCACCGGCTGCCGCATACGATCCGGCCTGGCCCACCGGATCCAGGGCCGCATCGGCCAGCTGCCCCAGCGCCGGAGACCGTCGCTTGACCTCCGCGATCAAATCGAAACCCTCCGGCGACAGCCGCAATGGCGCCGCGGGCGTTTGCGCCCGCGCGCGTGCCGTTACGGCTGCGTCCGTCGTGTGCTCCCGGGCGGCAGCCACGCGTAAATGACCGCGAGCCGTCATGCGCGCCAGGAAATCCGCCGGCGCACCATTGCCAGCGGGCGTCATGCTTCGAGTTCCTCGGCGAACCGCCGTAACCGGTCCAGCAACGGGCCGCCGTTACCGGCCTTCAGGGTCTCTGTCGCCAGGCCAATGCCGCCCTGCAGATCGGCGACCGTGCCGGTCACCTCGAGCAGCAGGCCCGCGCCGAGCAGCAATGCATCCCGATGCGGACCCTGATCCTGACCCCGCAACACCGCCTCCAGCGCCCGGGCATTGTCGGCCGCGTCGCCACCGGCAAGATCCTGCGGGCTGCAGCGAGCCAGACCATAGTCCTGCGGATCGCGATGCTCCTCGCGGACTTCGCCGGGCCGCACGTCGAATAATGTGAATGGCCCACAGGGAGTCGCCTCGTCCCAGCCCGGTTCACCGTGGACCACGAATGCGCGTTGTATCGACATGCCGGACAGACTGTCGGCGAGCAGCCGTGTCCGCGCCAGATCGAATGCACCAAGCAAATAGAACGGTGGCGACGCGGGATGCGCAAGCGGTCCGAGAATATTGAAGATAGTCCGCACCGCCATGGCGGTGCGGACCGGCGCAATGGCTTTCATCGCCGGATGGAAAAACGGTGCGAACAGAAACGCGAATCCACACAGTTTCAGACACTCCAGGGCTGTATTGGCATCTGGTGCGAGACAGACTCCCAGTTCCCGGAGCACGTCGGCACTGCCCGACTTGGAAGAGATCGACCGGTTGCCATGCTTGATGATCGGCAAGCCGGTTGCGGCGGCCAGTAACGCGGATCCGGTCGACAGGTTCAGGCTGCCGGAACCATCGCCGCCAGTCCCGGCGCATTCCGCCGCATTGAGCCCGGACGGCAAATGCACGCGATGCGCCAGCTCGTGCATGGCCGTAGCGAAACCGCGCACCTCCTCGGCCGTCTCACCCTTGGCACGCAGCGCCGCAAGGAGCGCACCGGCCGCTGCTGGTGATAACGATTCGTCCGCCAGCGTCCGCATCAACCGATTCGCTTCGGCTTCCGTCAGGTTCGCGCCTTCCAGCAGTCTTTCCAGCAAAGCTCTCGTTTCAGTGGCCACGTTTCGCTCCGTCAATCCAAGCCTATCGCCAGGAAATTCTTCATCAGGTGATTGCCCTCCGGCGTCAACACGCTCTCGGGATGAAATTGCACGCCTTCCAGGGGCAGTTCCCGATGCCGCACACCCATGACTTCGCCGCGTGAAGTCCACGCCGTGCGTTCAAGAACGCCTGGCAGGTCGTCCGCCTCGGCGGCCAGTGAATGATAGCGGCCCGCCTCGAACGGCCGACTCAAGCCTGCATAGATAGTCTTCCCATCGTGTTCGACCCGCGAAGTCTTGCCGTGCATCAGGCGTTCGGCCGGCACAATGCGACCGCCGAAGTGCTGCACCAGGCACTGATGTCCCAGGCACACACCGAGCAACGGCACACGCTCCGCAAAAGCCGCGATCATGTCCAGCGACACGCCGGCATTATCTGGCCGCCCGGGCCCCGGTGAGATACAGAGATGTGTGACGTCCAGGTCGAGCGCCTGGGCTACGGTGATTTCATCGTTACGATAGACCTGCACATCGGCACCAAGCACGAGGAAGGCCTGCACCAGGTTGTAGGTGAACGAATCGTAATTGTCGATCAGCAACAGGCGCGGCATCACAGGCCTTCCTCTGCGATGGCCAGCGCGCGCCGCAGGATTTCGCTTTTCGCGAGGACCTCGTTGTATTCGGCCTCCGGCTGACTGTCCGCCACGATGCCGGCGCCAGCCTGGTAACTGTAGTAACCATCGCTGAACACCAGCGTCCGGATCGCGATGGCCTGGTCCATATCGCCGTTGTGCGCAAAGTAGCCGACGGTACCGCCGTAAATGCCGCGGTGGACCGGCTCCAGTTCATCGATGAGCTCCATTGCCCGCACTTTCGGCGCGCCGACCAGGGTGCCGGCCGGGAACGCCGCTGCGAACAGGTCGAAGGCATCGCGATCTTCTGCCAGCACACCGCGCACGCCACTGACGATGTGCATGACGTGACTGTAGCGTTCGATCGATCGGTATGGATCGACGTGCACCGACCCCGCCGCGGCAACGCGACCCAGATCGTTTCGTGCCAGGTCGACGAGCATCACATGCTCCGCATTCTCTTTCTCGTCGGCCAGCAGGGATTTTTCGTTGGCATGATCTTCAGCGCGGTTGGCACCGCGGGGTCGCGTGCCGGCAATTGGGCGCAACGAGGCCTGACCGGCATGCAGCCGCACGAGCGCTTCCGGTGACGAGCCCACTACCTGCAGATCGCCGGCATCGACAAAGAACATGTACGGCGACGGGTTCAGAAGGCGCATTGCCCGATACGTTTCGAAGGGCGCGAGGCTGTGCTGACCGGCGAACCTCACCGACAGCACCAGCTGGTAGATGTCCCCGCTGGCGATGTATTTCTTCGCGCGCACGACACGGTCCATGAATTCGGCACCGGTCAGGCTCTGTTCCGCTGGCGCGTAAGAGTGCGGATTGACGTCCACCGGTATCGGGCCACGCATGAGGTCCATGACCTCGCGGCGCAACAGCGCGCGATCGTTGTCGCTACCAGCATGCAGCAGCGCCATTCGGCGGGTCAGATGATCGAAAACCAGCAGCGACTCCGTGGCCAGGAAAGCGGCCTCCGGCACCGGCGGACTCGCAGGCCCGGCCGGCGGATTCGGCAAGCGCTCGAATTGCCGCACCAGATCATGCCCTGCAGCGCCAACCAGGCCGCCGGTAAATGGCAGCTCGGGAATGTCCGGTGCCAGCTTGGGTGTGACCCGAAGCGTTTCGCGCAGGCGACCCAGCAGCTCTAACCGGGTTTCCGGTCGCGGCAAGTGTTGTGGGCCGACATGCAGGCCGTGGTGGTCCAGACGAAAATCCACGGCATTCCCGAATCCCAGGAAGGAATACCGCGCCAGATGGACGCCGCCCTCCACACTCTCGAGCAGGTAGCGGGGATGCAGAGGCGCAAGCTTCAGATACGCCGATACCGGAGTATCCAGGTCCGCGCTGATATCAAAAGGCGGTTGCATCGATTGTCTTCATGCCTGTCGTGGTAATCCACCCGGCAATAAAAAAGCCCATCGCCGGGTTCCGGGGATGGGCTCTATCTGTTCGGACGCGGTGGCGCTAGACGGGAACCCTCCCCTGGGAGAGGCTCCACCACCAAACGCGATTCCGAAGCGTGCGCATCATGGCGCGGCAGTATCGCGCGTCATCCCCTATCGGTCAACCCAGGTCGTACATCATCGGCAGCAGGATCGAGAATACCGCCCACATGACAAGCGTCAGTGGAATACCGACGCGCAGGAAGTCACCGAACTTGTAGCCGCCCGCACTCATGATCAGCAAATTGGTCTGATAGCCGATCGGGGTCGCGAAACTCATGTTGGCACCGAAGATCACCGCCAGGATAAAAGGCTCGACCGGTGCGTTGAGCTGATTCGCGATACTGATGGCCACCGGCGTCCCGATGACCGCTGCCGCATTGTTCGATACAACATTGGTCAATACCGTGAGCAGCAGGATGAGGCCACTCAGTATCATCGGTATCGGCAACGTCTGTGTCGCGAAGACGAACAGCTGCGCGATGAAATCCGCGCCGCCGGTTTCCAGCATCGAAAAGCCCAGGCACAGGCTGGCGACAATGACCATGATCACCGGGATATTCAGCGACTCGCCGACATCCTTCCACTTCAGACAGTTCGTCAACAGCATGGCCCCCACGCCGCCGACCGCTGCGACCGATATCGGCATGACGCCCGCCGCAGCGAACGCGACGACCACCGCCATAATGCCGAGCGCAACCGGCGCACGCTCCGTGTGCGGCAGGTTCGTCGTGGCGTCCAGCACCAGCATGGATCCGCTCTCCCGCAGCTCGCGCACGGCTTCCTGCGCTCCCTGGACCAGTAGCACGTCGCCCGCGCGTAACCTCACCGAGCCCAGGTCGCCACCGAGATCACCCGAACCGGCCCGGTGAATCGCCATCGGCATCAGCCGGTAGCGCGTCGTGAAGTGTGCCGCGGCCAGCGTCCGGTGATGCAGCGGAGACCCGCGCGTGACGACGACCTCGGCCAGCTGCTGGCCCTCGGTCGCCAGCGGCGTATCCTCCGTCACCGGTTCGTTCTCATCATCGGCGTTATAGAGCGTCGCGCCGAGCGTCTGCTCGAATTCCTTTAGCCGGTCTGACGTGTCACGGACATACAGCCGATCCCCTGCCTGTAATACGACCGACGGCAACTTCGCGACAAACAGGGTTTCGGTGCGCTGAATCCGATCGACACGCATCCGCCCCTCCGTGCGTGCCAGCACCTCTGACAGGGTCTTGCCCGTCGCGAAACTGTCCTCATTGACGTAGAGCACGGCATTGAACAGTCGTGGCGATGTATCCGACATTGGCGGCTTGCGCTCCGGCAATAGTCGCGGCGCGACCAGCCACAGGAACAACAGACCGGCACCGCCGGCGATGATCACCGGCAATGAGAAATCGAACATCTCGAAACGGCGCTGGCCGAGATCGGCGGCGATGCCGACGACCAGCAGATTCGTCGATGTGCCAATGGTTGTCGCCATACCACCGATCAGCGTTGCCAGGCCCATTGGCATCAGCACACCGGATGGCGGCCGCCGTGTGCGCAGCGCTGACGCAACCAGCACCGGCAACAGCATGACGACGATCGGTGTGTTGTTCAGGAAAGCGCTGAAAACTGCCGCCAGAACCAGCGTCAACAACAAGGCCAGGTAGGGCGCGTCGCCCCAGTAGCGCGACATGATCGTCGCCAGCGGCTGCAATGCACCGGTCGTCTCGAGCCCACGGCTCACGATCAGCAACGCACAGATCGTGACCAGTGCTTCATTACCAAAGTTAACGAAAAAATCCGCCGGGCGAATATTCTTGTAAGGGAAGAAGTAGAACAGCAGGATCAATAGCAACATCACGGCGAGACCGGTGGTCTCGAGCGGCACTCTTTCCCGCGTGAACAGGTAGAGCGTCACGCCTGTCAGCGCGATGACGATCAGCGCGTGGATATCGGGAAACGACGGCAAACGTTGATCCTTCGAAAACAGGCAGTATCCGGCCTGCAGCTAGGATAGCGGCGCGCAGGGTCACCGCCAACTTGACACACGGTCAAAACCGGGGTCGAACGGAGGTTTTCTGGCGGCGAACTTCGACCAGCTGCATATTACGGAAAAACCTCGGTCCGGCCCCAGTCAGGTTAGAATCAGGGCTGGCGCCGCCAGCCATTCCACATAGCCGTAATGTCCGCCAAGAATCCCACTGAAGCGACGGGCCTGCACCCGACAGCGCGACCGGCGGAAAAGCGCCGCGATATTCGTTTTAGCGCCAAAGATGTTGGACTGCGCGAGGATGTCCACAACCTCGCTTCCATGATCGGTGAGATGCTGCGCGAACAGGGCGGGGCGGCCTTGCTCGATATCGTCGAGCGTGGACGTCGCGCCGCGATCGACCGGCGTGAAGGTGACCCCGACGGCGGTCGGCGCCTGCAAGCCTTGTTCGACGATCTCAATGTTGCCGACAGCAGGGATTTCATTCGCGCGTTCTCCACCTATTTTCAGGTCGTCAATACCGCGGAACAGGCGCACCGCCTGCGCCGCCGGCGCGACTATTTGCGTGATCTGAGTACCCCGCAGCCTGGCGGCATCGAAGATGCATTCTGCCGCTTGCGCGACCACGGCATGGGACTCGACGACGTACTGGAGCTGATGGCCTCGTTACGAATCGAGCCGGTTTTCACAGCGCACCCGACAGAGCCGACCCGGCGCACGGTCTTGCGCAAACAACAGCACATCGTGCGGCGTCTGATCGAGAGCCAGAATCCATCACTCATCCCACAGGAGCGCGCCGCCTGTTTCAACAGCATCCGTGACAGCATTACCGCGATCTGGCAAACGGACGAGCATCCCGGCGAAGATCGCACCGCGTTCGACGACATGGAACACGTTCTGTTCTTCATGACCGACGTCATTTACCGCGCGATTCCAGTGCTGTACGAGTCCATGAGCGACGCACTCGTGGCCGCCTTCGGCGACGAAGCCCGGGGCATCCGGTTGCCCAATATTGTGCAGTTTGCGTCCTGGATCGGCGGCGACATGCATGCGCGGCCGGATACCACAGCCCGCACAATCCGTCAGACGCTGGATCGACAGCGCACGCTGATACTCAACATGTATCACCGGGAGTGTCGCCAGCTGATCGACAAGCTCAGCCAGAGTAAATCCCGGGTGACTATCGACCCGGGAGTGTTCGACCGGATCGATGAGTATTCGAGTCACTTCCCGGAGGGTGCCAGCTCCGTACCGGCGCGCCACCGGGAGATGCCCTATCGCGTGTTCCTGCACCTGATATTGCAGCGACTCCAGGCGACCTTTGACGACGATGCCTTTCGCTACGAATCCGCAGATGAGCTGTTGGCCGATCTCCGTCTGATCAGCAAGAGCCTGGCGGAAAACCGCGGTCGGCACGCCGGCCTGTTCGCAATCGAGCGCATGATCCGGCGGGTCGAGTCGTTCGGCTTCCATTTCATGACGCTCGACATTCGCCAGAATGCGCTGGTCAATCGCGGCGTCGTCGGCCGGTGCCTCGGCGAGGAAGACTGGCTGGAGCAGCCCGCGGAGTATCGCGCACAGCGCATCCACGAGGCGATCGAGCGCAATACATCGCCGGTCGGTGCAATGGACAACGTGACCAAGCGCGACCTGGCGGTCTTCCAGGCGATTGCCTATTGCCGCCGCAAATTCGGTGAGCGAGCGATTGGTCCGTACGTCGTCAGCATGGCGCATGGCCTCGACGACGTGCTGTCCGTGATCCTTTTGGCGCGTTGGGGTGATCTGCAGGCAGCTGAAGGGGCGGTGCCACTCGACATTGCGCCGTACTTCGAAACCGTGGAAGACCTGGCGAACTGCTCCGACATCATGCGGTCGCTACTACAGGACCCGATCTACCGCGATCACGTCGAGCGTCGCAACGACAGTCAGATCGTGATGGTCAGCTATTCCGACAGCAACAAGGATGCCGGGCTCGCGCCGGCCCGCTGGACCATGCAGCAGGCCCAGGCAGAATTGTTGCGTTGTCTGCGCGATATCGGTGTGGAGCTCACGATCTTCCATGGTCGCGGCGGCACGATCAGTCGAGGCGGCGGCAAAACTCACCACGCCGTGCAGGGTGCGCCCGCCGGCACGATCAATGGCCACTTGCGCGTCACCGAGGGCGGCGAGCAGGTCAATGCCCGTTACGGCTTGCGCGGCGTGGCGTTGCGGACACTGGAACAGGCGGTCAGCGCGGTAGCAGTCGCGACGGTAATCCCGGAACGGCGTTCGCCGGAGCAGTTGCAAATCTGCCAGGGCATCATGGATGCGATAGCGGGCGCGTCACGCGAGCGCTACCAGACCCTGATTCGCGATGGCGAGGATTTTTTCGCTTATTTCCGCGCCGCAACACCGGTCGACGTGATCGAGCGCATGGGTCAATCCGAGTTTCGCCAGGCATCCGGACATGAAAACATTTTGAATCTCAGTGGTGTCCCCTGGGATTTCGCCTGGACTCAGAGCCGTCACATCCTGCCCGGCTGGTACGGGGTCGGTACGGGCCTCGCGCGCGCCATTGATGAATTCGGCATGGATACGATCCGCGAAATGAGTCAGCTCTGGCCGTTCCTGCGCGGCCTGCTGGCAGACCTCGAAACGGTGCTGGCCAAGGCGGACCTGAATATCGCCAATCACTATTCGGAGCTGGCGGGCACACTGCACCACCGGTTCTTCCCGCTGCTACGCATGGAATTCGATTTGTGCGTGGAGCAGCTATTGACGGTCAAGGAACAGGAAGTCCTGCTGGAGAAGCAACCGAGTTTGCGCCGCGCGATTCGGCTGCGAAACCCCTATGTCGATACGATGAGTCTGCTGCAAGTAGACCTGCTGCGCCGCTGGCGCGCCGCGGGCCGACCGGCCGACGACATGCTGGCAGTCTTGCTGGCGAGTGTCGACGGCATTGCCCGGGGCCTGCAGGACTACGGCTAGCCCTCGCGCAGGACCGTCACGGGCGGCTCGTTCACCGCCTTGCGGGTCGCAAAAGTCCCCGTAACGCCGACGATGACACTGCCAGCCAGCCAGCCAATCACCCACAGGCTGGGGCTGACAACGTAATCGAGATCGAACACACGCTCGGCGAGCAACCAGCCGACGAGCGACGCACCCAGCGCGGCCAACACGCCGGCCAGCGCTCCCAAGGCGGTGAACTCGATTGCCACGCCCTGGAGAATCGTGCGGCGATCGGCACCGAGGGTGTGCAGGATGGCACTCTCGAAGCGCCGTTCATCACGCGTCACCTGGATGGCCGCAAGCAGTACCATCAATCCGGCCGCCAGTGTAAAAAGGAATACGTACTGCACAGCCATCGACGCACGATCGATGATCATGCGCACCTGGCCGAGAATCACTTCCAGATCAAACACGGTCACGCCTGGGAACGAGCGCACGAAGCTGCTCAGCAATCGACGTTTGTCCGGCGGCAAGAAGACACTGGCAATATAGGTCTGCGGCAGCTCCCGGGCGAGCGCCGGAGATAGCATCACGTAGAAATTCGGCGCCATCGAATCCCACTCGACGAAGCGCAGGCTGGTAATTTCAGCTTCGAAGGTCTCGCCACCCACATTGAAGCCCAGGCGGTCCCCAACGCCGACCCCGAGATCCCGCGCGACGCTGATTTCCAGCGAGACCTCGCGAGAACTCGAATTTGCATCCCACCACTGGCCGTCCCGCAGTTCATTGGTCTCGGGAAAATCCGCGCCCCAGGTGAAATTGGCCTCGCGTTCCATAAAGAACTGACCACGCTCATCCGGGAATTCCAGTTCATCGGCCGACAGGCCATTGATGCTGGTCACGCGACCGCGCAGGAATGGCAAAAAGTCCGGCTCCTTGCCACTCTCGCTAAGGAAGAACTGCTCGATAGCCGGCCAGTCTTCGGGCTCGATATTGATCAGGAAATAGTTCGGGATATCTTCCGGCAGGGAACGGGCCCACTCGTTCAGCAGGTCGCCGCGCACGAGCGACAGCAACAGCAACACCATCAAGCCAAGCGCGAAGGCCACGATCTGCACGATACTCTCGGCTCCGCGTCGCGAAATGTTGGCCAGACCATAGCGCCAGGAGACGCCTGCTGCGCCACGGAATTTGCTGACGAAGCGGACCAGCACCCAGCCGGCGCCGACCGCCAGTGCCGCTACAGCGACCAGGCCGCCGGCAATTAGAACCAGCAATAACAGGTCACGGACGATGATCAGCACCATCAACAACATGGCGCCAACCGCAACACCGTAGGTGATGCCGGTGCGCAGGCGCGGCGGCGGCAGATCGTGGCGCAAAACGCGGATTGGCGCCGCGTTCTTGAGCTGGATCAAATGCGGCAGGGCGAAACCGACGGTGATGGTCGCGGCCGTCAGCAGACCGAGCAGACCCGGCGTCCAATCAGGTGCCGGCAAATCCACTTTCAGAATCTCGCCCGCGAGCGCAACCAGCACGCTCTGCCCGAAATAGCCGAGAAACGAGCCGACCAGCGCGGTGCCGAGAATTACCGCGGCCAATTGCGTCAGCGTGCTGTTCTGGATGAAGCGCTGGGTCGCGCCCAGGCTCTTCATTAATGCGATCGTATCCAGGTGGCGTAGCGCGTAACGCCGGGCAGCCATGGCCGTCGCAATCGCAGCCAGTATCACCGTGACCAGCGATGCCAGATTCAGAAACCGCTGCGCGCGATCGATGGCGGCGGTGATTTGCTCGCCGGCATCCTCCAGGCCGCGGATACGGATTTCTTCGTCCAATCGGCTCCTGAGCTCGGCTCGCCACGCACCGATCGCTTCCTGGTCCCCGGCAAACAGCTGCCGGTAGCTCACCCGGCTTCCGGGTCGAATAACATCGAATGACTCCAGGTCAGCCCGGTTGACCATCAGGCCCGGCGCGAGCTGGGCCATGCCGCCTACCGACTGCCCCGGCTGATACTCGATCACCCGGGTAATCACGACCTCGCTGGCGCCGACGGTCAGCGTCGTGCCCACGTCGATGCCCATTCGCCCGAGCAAGCCCGGTTCGGCCCAGGCCGTGCCGGTTGCCGGGATCTCGTCGGTCCCGCCGACGTTGCCAAACAGTTCGTCTGAAACCAGCAATTCCCCGCGCAACGGGTAGCCGGGCGTCACCGCCCGCACGAAAGCCAGCGAATTGCTGTCCCCCGCGGTCACCATGGTTGGAAAAGCCAGCGCTTCGCCGATGGCCAGGCCGCGGTCGCGCGCCTCGTCCAGTAGCGCCGGATCGATTGGCGACGTAGAGCTCAGCTCCAGGTCGGCGGCCAGCACGGCGCTGGCCTGCGCGCTGATCGCGCGGCCAACACGGTCGGTAAAGAAACCGACCGCGGTCATTGCGGTGACGGCAACGACTACCGCCGTGACCAAGACGGCCAGTTCGCCGGCTCGCACATCGCGCAACAGCGCCTGCAATCCAAAGCGCCAGCTGCTCATTGCACCAGCCGCCCGCTTTCTATTTCGAGCACGCGGTCACACCGTCCGGCCAGCGACCGATCGTGGGTGACCAGCACCAGGGTGGTTGCCGAGTCACGGTTCATTTCGAACAACAGGTCGGCAACGCGGTTGCCGCTGCGGGTGTCGAGATTTCCCGTGGGTTCGTCCGCAAACAGGATTGCCGGCCGGGTCACGAAGGCGCGGGCAATCGCGACACGCTGTTTTTCGCCGCCGGACAGCTGCTTCGGATAGTGGCCGACCCGTTCGCTCAAGCCCACGCTGTCCAGCGCGTCCAGGGCCCGGTCGCGCACTTTGCCGGCGCCCGACAATTCCAGCGGCAGCATCACGTTTTCCAGCGCGGTCAGGGATGGCACGAGGTGAAAGGACTGGAATACGAAACCGACATGCCGGCCCCGCAGCAATGCCCGGCCATCCTCATCCATGGCCGTGAGGTCTTCACCGCAGAGCCAGACGTGGCCATGGGTCGGCCGGTCCAGGCCGGCCAGCAGCGACAGCAGCGTGGTTTTGCCGGCGCCGGATGAGCCCACCAGCGCCACCGCTTCACCGGCCTCGATCGCCAGATTCACGCCTTCGAGAATGGTCAGGCTACCCTCCGGACTGCTAACCTCCCGGCCGAGTCCCTCGGTGCGGAGCACGATGTCTGCATTACGTAAATCCTGGTTCATACAGTATCTATTCGTCCTGCTGCTGTGGCTGGTTGCGGCCTGCTCGCCGGCAGCCGCACCAGACCGCACGATCCTCGTGGTCGGCGACAGCCTGAGCGCGGGATTCGGCGTGCCGCTGGAACAGGGCTGGGTAGCGCTGCTGCGGGAGCGACTGGCCGACGAAGGTTACGGATATCGGGTGGTCAATGCCAGCATCAGCGGTGATACGACCAGTGGCGGGCTCCGGCGGCTGCCTCGGGCCCTGGAGCAGCATCGGCCCGCGATCGTCATCATCGAGCTCGGCGGCAATGATGGCCTGCGCGGCACTCCCGTGATGGTGATTCGCAGCAACCTCAAGCAGATGATCGACATCAGCCGGGCACAGGATGCACAGATCGTGCTGGCCGGCATGCAGATGCCGCCGAACTACGGCGCGTCCTACACCGAGGCTTTCGCCGACGTCTACGCGGATCTCGCGGCAGACTACGACGCCGCGTTGATCCCGTTCTTCATGGATGGCGTGGCGCTGAACGCAGACCTGATGCAGCCAGACGGCATCCATCCCAATGCTGCCGGTCAGCCGGTGCTGCTCGAAAATGCCTGGGCAGCACTCGAACCCCTGCTATAGGGGTCAGCGAACTTACCCTGACCCCAGGGTGGCGGCGATGGAGGCCTGAATGGATTCGGCCGCTGCGCGGGGATCCGCCGCATCCCGAATCGGGCGACCGACCACGATGTAATCGGCACCATCGCTGAACGCCTGTTCGGGCGTCACAATTCGCTTCTGATCGTCAGCCGGTCGGTTATCCACCGGCCGGATGCCGGGCGTGACGACCAGCAGGCGCCGGTCGATCGCGGCACGCATTGCCGGCAGTTCCAGCCCCGAGGCCACGACGCCGTCGCAACCTGCCTCCAAGGCCCGACGCGCGCGCGACAGCACCAGCGCGCCGACATCACAGTCGAAACCGAGATCGTCCAGGTCACCGCGATCCAGACTGGTCAGCACCGTGACGCCAAGAATCTTCAGGTCGCCCTTGTTCGCAGCGGCTGCTTCCATGATCCCCTGATTGCCATGCACCGTCGCGAACGTCACGCCGCGGCTGGCCAGTCGCGCCACCGCACGGCCCACCGTGGCCGGCACGTCGAAAAATTTCAGGTCGACAAAGACTTTCTTGTCCCGCTCCAGCAGCCAGTCGATCAACCCGAAATATCCGCCCGCCATCATCAGCTCCAGGCCGACCTTGTAGAAACCCACGGCCGGGCCGAGCCGCTCGACCAGATCGCGCGCGCGGTCGGGTTCGGGGACATCCAGCGCGAAGATCAGGCGGTCGGCATTGCGAATCGTGTCAGTCATGTTGTGCTCTCGGTAACTGAACCTGCGTGTCGATATCGGGCGTGGCGCCAACCAGGCGCTCGTGTGCGGCCAGCGCATAACGATCGGTCATTCCGGCAACATAGTCGGCCACGGCACGCGCCCGGCCCGCGTCTCCCTGGGTTTCGGCCCAATCCATGGCGCGCGCGGCATGATCCCGCGGCATGGCGTGCGGATCGTTCATATAGCTGTCGAACAGTGACGTGACCACACCCTCGGCCCGGTCGCTCATCTCCAGCACACGCTCGTGGCGATAGAGGCTCTTGTACAGAAATCTTTTGAGATTCTTGTGGCGGTTCGCAGTCACCCGCCCGAAGCGAATCAGTGGTCGCGGGTGCCGCCGCACTGCCTCGATGTCGGACGGTCGCGCCTTTTCCAGGGCCGCTTCGCTGTGTTCGACGAGATCGCTGACAACCTCATCGATCATGCCGCGCACGATTTCGTGAATCAGCGCCCGGCGCGATATATCGGGACTCGCCTCGAGTACGGCCTCGTGTCGTTCACGGAAAATCTCGACGCTGTCGAGCTCCTCCTGAGTCAGCAGGCCGGCGCGCAGTCCGTCGTCGACGTCGTGATTGTTGTACGCAATTTCATCCGCAAGGTTCGCGAGCTGGGCCTCCAGGCCGGGCTGGCGACGTTTGAGAAAGCGCTCACCCAGTTCGCCCAGCTCGCGGGCATGCCGCTTGGAGCAGTGCTTCAAAATGCCCTCGCGGGTCTCGTAACTAAGGTTCAAGCCCGGGAATCCCGCGTATTTGTCTTCCAGCTCATCGACCACGCGCAAGGACTGCAGGTTGTGCTCGAAACCGCCCCAGGGCTTCATGCAGGCATTCAGGGCATCCTGCCCGGCATGGCCAAACGGCGTGTGGCCGAGATCGTGCGCCAGGCAGATTGCCTCCACGAGGTGCTCGTTCAATCCCAGGCGATGGGCAACGGTGCGCGCAATCTGCGCGACTTCGAGGGAGTGCGTCAGCCGCGTACGGTAGTGGTCGCCTTCGTGATTGACGAACACCTGGGTCTTGTAGACCAGGCGACGGAAGGCCGTGGAGTGCACGATGCGATCGCGGTCCCGCTGGTATTCACCGCGGTAGGGGTGCGACTCCTCCCGGTGCAGTCGCCCGCGGCTCAGTGTTTCCCACGCCGCCCACGGCGCGAGACCTTCATCGGGACTGACGCGCTGCGCTTTCACCTGCCGCGCCTCAAACCTCGGCCATGAAAGTGCCGCGCAGTTCTTCCAGCAACTCGTGCGGCGGATAGTCGGCCGTGACAACAGCCTCGCCGATGGACTTCAGCAACACCAGGCGAATCTGGCCGGCCAGCACTTTTTTATCCAGGCTCATCGCGGCGAAGAATTCGCGCGGATCGACCTGCGGCGGTCGGATTGGCAGTTGCAGTCGCTGCAACAGGTGTTCGATGCGCTCGGAGCTGCCCGCCTGCAACCAGCCAATTCGCTCCGAGAAGCGGGCCGCCATGCACATGCCGGCGGCGATCGCCTCACCGTGCAACCATTTGCCGTAGCCGGCGCAACGTTCGATGGCGTGCCCGAAGGTATGACCGAAATTCAATAACGCACGCTGACCCTGCTCGCGTTCGTCGGCAGCCACGATCGCGGCCTTGGTTTCACAGGAGCGGCGTATCGCGTGATGCAGGCTCGCGGTGTCCCGCTGCAACAGCGAGGCGGCCTGTTGTTCGAGCCAGGCGAAGAAATCCTGGTCATCGATCAGGCCGTATTTCACGACTTCCGCGAGGCCGGCTGACAGTTCACGGTCCGGCAACGTCCGCAGCGTGTCTGTGTCGGTGAGTACACAGGCCGGTTGATGAAACGCGCCGATCAGGTTCTTGCCGCCGGGATGATTCACGCCCGTCTTGCCGCCGACCGCGGAATCGACCTGGGCCAGCAACGTTGTCGGTACCTGGATGAACCGGACCCCGCGTTGGTAGATTGCCGCAGCGAAGCCCCCGATATCGCCGCTGACGCCGCCTCCGAGGCTCACCACCGTGCAGTCGCGACCGAACTTGCTGTCGACGAGCTTGTCCAGCACCGTCTGCAGCGTGGCCATTGTCTTGTTGGCCTCGCCGTCCGGCAATTCCACCGTTTCGATATTCCGGCCGCCGAGCACGGTCTTCAGCGGCTCCAGGTAGATCGGCCCGACGGCATCATTGGTCACGATCAGGACATCGCTGCCGGGGATATACGGATCCAGCGCACCCGGCCGTCCCAGCAGCCCGCTACCGATCAGGATCGGGTAGCTACGCTCGGCGAGATTGACAGTCAGGGTGATCATGGCGGTATCGGGCAATCGGGGAACGGACGATACGGCATATCGCCGGCCGACACCATTTAGCACGCGGGCTGCCGGGTGGGAATATTTGGATCCGAGACCGTCGCCCGCGTCGCTCCCGGCCATCCATGGCCTGTCGCGACACTCGTGCGTCCTTGCACAGCGCAGGGATGGCGGGCGCGAGCCTACACGAACGTATTCACGGCGTGTCTCGGATCCAAATATCGCCGGCCGGCAGCCCGCCCGAAGCTGGAGTCAACTTGCGAGTTCCAGTTTCTCCCGGATCTCCCGCGCCACGGATGCGACCGAGCGGCCGTCCGTCTCGATGACCAGGTCCGCTATTTCACGGTACAGCGGATCGCGTTGCGCCATCAGCTCTTCCAGCACGGCTCGCCGGTTGCCCTGGTTGAGTAACGGGCGCTTGTTTCCGCGGGTGCGCTTCAGCTGCTGTGGCACAGTGGTGTGCAGGTAGATCACGGTACCGCTCGCGGCCAGGGCCCGGCGATTTGCCGGCGTGGTCACGGCGCCGCCGCCGGTGGCGAGCACCAGACCCCGCCGGGTAGCCAGCTCGGTAAGCACCGCGTGCTCCCGTTTGCGAAAGCCGGCTTCGCCTTCCTTTTCGAAGATATAGGCGATATCGACCCCGGTACGATCCTCGATAATCTCGTCGCTATCGACAAACTCCTGCGCCAGGTCACGAGCCAGCCGCCGACCCACGGCAGTCTTCCCGGAACCCATCGGGCCGACCAGAATCAGATTTGGCGCAGACATGCTGGGTTGTTGACCGTCATGAATCCGGCAAGTTTAGCGGAGGCCCAAAAAAGAAGCCGGCGCGAGGCCGGCTTCCATTAATCCACGAAACCTCGCGGTTAGAGCGGATTCGTGCAGACGTTCGCCTGACCGAACGGGCTGAACTGACCGGCCGGATTCGAGGTTTCATCGTCCAGGTCGAGCGCGAGCGCCGACAGCGTGAACCGCCGGGTCTCGTCGAACTCGGTGCCGAACACGTTCAGCAGTCCCTTGATCTCGACGTCCACCCACAGGTTGTCACCCTGCGGATAGATCACGCAGACCCGGGCAATGCCGGTGGCGTCGGTCTGCACCAGCGTGGTCGGCCCGCCGAGCGCACTGATGGAGCCGCAGGCATCGGCCGGCGCGGTCGGCGCCAACGCGGCCAACGTGGCGCGGTTACCCGCTTCCAGGCTGCCGTTCGTGTTCGTGTCTTCGGCGGGGTCCAGGAAACCGTCCCGGTTCATGTCCTCATCCATGCAGGTGGCCGCGTAGCCGCAGTTAATGCCATCGACGGACGGACACCAGTCCAGATCGCCGGTGCCGTCATCGACAAGCTGCATCCGGCCCTTGTGATAGAAAACCGAGCGGATCGACGCCTGGATGATCTGGTTCTGCACCAGTGCCGGTGCGGTCCCGGACGTATCGGTCGCAATGATCGCCCACTCCTCGGAGTACAGCGACGGCGTCGGTTCGAACAACTCGTCACCGGTGCCGATCGATAGATCAATCGCGGCACCGACCACCGTCAGCCCGACCATGTTCTCCACGGCCGGTATCAGCGGCGGGTTTTCCAGCACGAAGGCGCGCACGATGACACCGCCGGACGCGCTCGGCACCGTGCCGGCGGTGTACGCCGACTGCGCCTGGCCGTTGCTGTCGGTCAGGGCCGCGCCAATGGTCAGGAAACCACCGGTGCTGTCCTGGTCGATCACGAACACCACGGTCTTGTTCTTGACCAGGTTCGGGATCGCGTTGTCGTCGCGCACGGTCGCCGTCAACGTCGAGTTTTGGCCGACTGTCACGGTCAACGGGCTGGCCTGCAGATCGATCGAATCCGCAACCGTGGCGATTAACTCCGCGGTCACGTTAGTGGTCGTGCCACCCGGATTGGTCGCGGTGATGGTCACCGGACCGGCAGAGGTCGTGCCGGTGAGCTGTACCGTGGCGCGTCCGGTCCCATCGGTGACCCCCGTCGCCGGAATGGTGCCGCGGGTTGCGGTGAAGATAATCGTCTGGCCAACCTGCGGCACGCCGCCCTGGATCCAGAGCACGGTCACGTTGTGCGCCACTCCCAGATCGAGTTCTTCCGCCGCCAATGGCGTCTCGATCGTGAAGATGTCGTTCGATACCGCGACCGGCAAATTCGCTGTCAGGCCCAGCGCCTGGGCCGTAATCGTGTCGCCGCCCGGCATGGTCGCAGTCAGGTTGAACTGCGCATCGCCGCCGTCGGCCGGCGTCACTACGGAGGCCGGCAGCGCATTGCCGTTCGCCGAGCTCAGCGTGATGGTCCGGTTCGCAATACCGTTCAGCAGGGAATCCCGGAGCTGTAACGTATAGACGCCCATGTCATTCAACGCCAGCGCCGGCGGGCCGAGGATCGTGAGCGTGGTCCCCACAACCTGCACGTTGACCGTCTGTGTGATCGCGCCTGCAGTCACTGTGACAGTAATCGTCCGGTTGGTCGGATCCGTGCCGTTACTCAGTTGCGCGATCGCGAGGCCGGCGTCGTTGGTCGTGCCTTCGGTCGACGCAAACTGGCCCGAGCTGGCTTGCCAGCCGATCGGCACATTCTCGATCACGACATTGCCGGCATCGCGCACCAGCGCCGTGATCTGCACGGTCGTCGAACCGTCCGCAGCCGAGTTCAGCGTATTGGACGCGGCCGTCAGCTCAACCGTTGCAACGCCACTCGCGGCACCTCCGGCTGCGGGTGGGCTGGTAATCGTGTTGCCACCACCGCCGCCGCAGGCTGACAGAACCAGCGCGGCCACCGCGACCCCAAAAGAAAGCAGGCGTTTCATAACTAATCCTCTACCGCGATCCTGCGGACTGGTACTCCATTAATAAATGCTCGAGCCTTCTTTTAGTATTTTCGGCGTCACAAAAATGAGTAGTTCCGTTTTGTCCGTCTGGACACTGGTGGAGCGGAACAACAGGCCGAGACCGGGCAGATCGCCGAGGTACGGCACCTTTGTGTAAACCTCGTTCTGCTCGGTTTCGTAGATGCCGCCCAGCACCACCGTCTGGCCGTTGTTGACCAGCACCTGGGTTTCCACGGAACGCGTATCGATACTCGGTACCTGGCCACCGCGCTCGGTCGTCACGACTTCACCGACACTGTCCTTGGTCACGCGCAGATCCATGATGATCCGGTCATCCGGAGTGATCTGCGGCGTTACCGTGAGGCTCAGCACGGCCTCTTTGAACTGCGTCGTGGTCGCGCCGCTGGAGGCAGCTTCCTGGTACGGGATCTCCACACCCTGCTTGATGTTGGCTTCCTTCTGGTTTGCCGTGATGACACGCGGCGAGGAAATCACTTCACCACGTCCTTCGGCCTGCAAGGCCGACAGTTCGAGATCGACGAGGTAATCGTCGCCGAGAATCGCCACGGCCAGCTGGCCCGCGGGGCTCGCGACCGGCAGGTTCACGTTGAAGCGATCATCCAGGTTCGGAACTGTGACCGGGAACGGCGATCCCGTGCCATTGAGATTGTCAATACCGGACCCGACCACGGTGTCGTTACCTTCGGCCGAACCGGTCGTCGAAATCAGGCCGCTGCTACCGTTGCTCTTGACGTAGGTCGCGCCCCAGCGAATGCCCAGGTCGCGGCTGAAGTTGTCCCGCACGATCACGATGCGCGACTCGATCAGTACCTGGCGTACCGGGATGTCGAGCGTGCTGACCAGGCGACGAATGTCTTCGATGCGGTCGGCCGTGTCCTGCAGCAGCAGCGTGTTCGTCCGCTCGTCGATGCCAACCGAGCCGCGTTCCGACAACAGCGGATTGCCACCGGCGCCGGAAATCAGATCGGCCAGGTCGGCCGCCTTGGCGTAGTTGACCTGCAGGTACTCAGAGAACAGCGGCTCCAGTGTCTTGATTTCCTCGCGAGCCTCGAGGTCGGCCAGCTCACGTGCCGAGATTTCATCGGCCGGCGCCACAATAATGACGTTGCCGTTTTCGCGCATGTCGAGCCCGCGGGCCGCCAGCACGATGTCCAGCGCCTGATCCCAGGGCACGTTCTGCAGGCGCAGCGTTACGTTGCCCTGCACGGTATCGGATACAACAATGTTGCGACCGCTGACGTCGGCCAGCAATTGCAGGACTGCACGCGTTTCGATGTCCTGGAAGTTCAGCGTCAGCCGCTCGCCAGTGTATTCACGATCGGGGCTGAACAAGGTCGGCTTGTCGAGACCTTTCTTCTCGGCGACTGGCTGCACTTCGAGAGTGAACACGTCGTCGGACTGATAGGCGAGTTCCTCGAACCGGCCACTGGCAGCAACCACGACGCGGGCATCACTGCCGACGCGCAGCACGTCGATCGTATTAACGGGGGTTGCGAAGTCGATGACGTCGAGGCGGCGGGTCTGTTCATCGGTCACGCTGGTGCCGGCGAAGTTCAGCACGATACGGCTACCTTCCTGGCGCACGTCGACTGCGGTGCCCGGGTCAGTGAGCTTCACGATGACGCGACCGGCGCCGGTCTCGGAGCGACGGAAATCCACGGTTTCGATGGCGCGCGGTCCGGCCGGGGCCATCGAGCTGCCTGCCATGACCGGCGCGGAGGCCTGGAATGTCGGCCGGTCCGTACTGTCGTCGGTCAGCGCATCGAGCGTGATCACCACCGCGTTGCCGTCGACCCGTGTCGTATACGGCACCATCTGATCGAGGTTCAGCACGACCCGCGTGCGTCCACCGGCCTCAGCCGCCAGCACGGTATCGAGCACGCCAATGCCAACGTCTTTCCGGCGGGACGACAGGCCAAGGCCCGTATCCTGCAGGTCCAGGGCGATGCGCGCGGGGTTTTCGATCGTAAAAGCCAGCGGGGCCGCCGCGGGCTCCGCCATGATCAGGCGCAATTCAATGCGGTTGCCGGGCAACGCCTGGACCTGAACATCCTGCAGGCTGTTCCCTGGGTCCTGGGCCATGGCAGCGCCGGCACCGAGCATACAAAGCGCCACGCTGACCAGAAGGCCTGGCAACGCGCCACCGAAGGACCGGACCGCGAAACGCGCCTGATTCGGCCTGACTATAGTCATTTCAAGTACTCCCACTCTCTCCCCATGGTGACGCTGCGTGTCAGTCCCGCCACCCGTCAGTCCAGGCTGATTGCCGCGGACCGTTTGAAGAAACCACCAATTCCATCTGGAACAAGCTCGTCTATTCCAATTTCAGACTCCGACACGCTGGTTACACGGCCGTCGTTCTGTCCCACGTAATTTCCCGGCAGGACCCGGTGCACCAGGCCATCCTGGGTCTGCACCAAACCGTAGGTGCGACCCTCGCGATTCAAGGTGCCGACCATCTCCAGCGTATCCAGCGGAAACTGTTCGAGGTATTCCTTCGGCCGGTCCGCGATCGGCCGCGGCCCCGACGGCGCGGCGCGCTGCGGCCCCGCATCCGCCACGAATGGCGAACGTAATGTTTCGGCTTCGTACGTAAACGTCTCGTAGGGCTTGATCTGCGGCAATGGCTCGATCCGACCACCCGGGCGTGACTTCACCTCGTCGATGTACGCAAGCAGGTCGTCCATGTCACCACCGCATCCCGCGAGCGTCAGTGCGACGACTGACAAGACCAGGAATTGGCTGAATTGCTTGAACATCATCATTGCCTTTAACCCGTTCCGGCCGCCGCCGCTTCCGCTTCGGCATCTTCGTCGAGATACCGGTAGGTCTTGGCCGTCACGTTCAGAATCAGGCTGTCGGGACCGGCATCTTCCTGGGCCACCGGTGCAATCTCGATGTCATGCAGGGTGACAATTCGTGGCAGCGCCGCGATATCGCTAACGAACTGGCCAAACTCATGGTAGGAACCGCGCAGGCGGATCTTGATCGGCTTCTCGGCATAGAAGTCGCGGCGCAGTTCTTCCAGCGGCTGGAACAGCTCCTCCTGCAAACCGGCGGCCAGACCTGTCTGCGAAATATCCACCAGCAGATTGGGGATTTCGGTCTTGCCGGGAAGCTGCCGCAACATGGTGCCGAAGGAACTCTCGATTTCGTCGAGCTGTTCCCGATAGGCATCGAAGTTGGCGGCCTTGCGCTGCTTCTGCTCGAAAGAATCGCGCAGATCCTTTTCTTCCCGTTGTGCTTTTTCCAGCCGCGGCATCTGTTCCTTGTAAACAAGAAAGTAAAAGCCGGCACCGCTGGCTACGACAAAAAACAGCGCAACGAACATGACATGGAAAAGCTGCGGCCAGCGGCCGATGTCATTGAAATCGAGATTGCGAAGCTCGTCGAGGAAGTTCATTCCGATTCCTCCTCTTCTGCATCCGCATTCGGCGACGTCTGGCGGGCGAACACTGTGAACTCGCTCGCCTTGCCAAGCTCGCCGCGGCGACTGCTCTTGACCTCGACAACTTCGAGATCCGGATTGCCAACCCAGTCCGACTTGTCGATGTTACGCATCAGGGCCGATACGCGCGTATTGGATTCCGCGGAGCCCACGATTTCCAGGCGCTGGCCCGTCTGTTTGACCTCGGTCAGAAAGACACCATCCGGCAGCGTACGCACCAGCTCGTCGAACACGTGCACGATGCCGGGCCGGCTGCGCTGCAATTGCTCGATGATTTGCATGCGGGCCAGCAGGCGTTCCTTCTTTTCCTCGAGATCGATAATTTCCTCGATGCGCTTGTCGAGCATCGCGATCTCTTTCTTCAGCACGTTGTTGCGATCACGTTGATGATCGATCACATTGCTGAACGCGAAATAGCCGAGGAGCAGCAGGATGCCGGCCGCGACGGCCGCACCACCCAGTGCCGCATAGAACTGATTGCGGCGCTGATTTCGCAGCTCATCACGCCATGGCAGAAGATTAATGCGAGGCATATCAGTCGAAACTCCGTAGCGCGAGTCCGCAGGCCGTCAGCAACGCGGTCGCATCCTTGCGCACGCCTTGAGACTTGGCCTTCGACGAGATCTTCATGTGCCCGAGGGGATCACCAATTTCCGTCGGGATACCCACCTTGCTCGAAATAACGTCAGCGACGCCCGGGATATTGGCGCAACCGCCACAGACCAGGATCTGGTCGGGCTGCTCGCGGCCACCGCCGGACGCCAGGAAAAACTGCAGTGACCGACTCACCTGCTGAGTCATGTCGTCGATGAACGGATCCAGCACTTCCGGCTGGTAGTTGCTGGGCAGACCGCCTTCTTTCTTCGCCCGCCCCGCATCTTCGAGACTCAGCCCGTAGGTCCGCATGATTTCTTCGGTGAGCTGCTGACCACCGAACGAAAAGTCGCGGGTGTAGATCACGCGCATGTCCTGCAGCACGCTGAAAGTCGTGTTGCTGGCGCCGAAATCGACGACGGCGATCAGGTGATCCATACCGCCGTCCGGCATCTGGTGTGCCAACAGCAGACAGGCGTTTTCGAGTGCAAATGCTTCGACATCCACGACCCGCGCGGTGAGGCCGGCGGCTTCGACCGCGGCGCGGCGCTGATCAACGTTGTCCGTGCGCGTCGCAACGAGCAGGACATCGTTCATGTCCGGATCGTTCGCCGAAGGTCCGAGCACCTCGAAATCGAAGCTGACTTCCTCCATCGGGAACGGGATGTACTGGTCGGCCTGGATTTCGACCTGACCTTCCAGCTCGTTCGCACCGAGGGTGCGCGGCATCTGGATAACCTTGGTAATGGCGGCATCACCGCTGATGGCGATGGCCACCTCGTCCGTCGCCGAGCCAGCGCGTTTCACAGCCCGGCGAATCGCCTCGCCGACTGCATCCGAGTCGACGATGGTTTTCTCATTGATCGAATTCGGCGGCGTTGGCTCCGCCGCGTAGCATTCGGCACGAAAGGACTTGCCACTCTGTCCCAGCTCAATGAGCTTGATGGACGAAGTGGTTATGTCAAGTCCGATCAGCGACTTGGAACGTGACCCGAATAGCACGTGTTTTCCCTTCTAAGTCCGCAGCTTGCGAAAAGATTGTCGCCCGACATATAAACAACCCAATTTAACTATATATCGGCGCCCGTTAAAAGTACTGTGGATTGCGTCCCACTTTTGAAGGCGCAATCGCCCGCAAAGCCACTCGATACGGGAAACTCAAGCGTGGCGCTGGCGCGACAGTCGGTATTGTTGCTGGAGAATCGCCCCGGAACAGGCCGGATCTACTGGCAGCCGGCGGACCCCGTCCCTGCTGGCTGGCAGCCCCGCTGTCCTAGGATTCAGCCCCAAATGCAACGTACTCCCTACACGTCGCGGCCCTGGAGTCCCTTAGACCGGTGGCTTTGCGCCCCCATCTTTCAATGGGTTTGCCCAAAAACCGCCGCCAATATGCATAATCACCCTACCCAAGGCAAGGGAATGTCTTCGCTTTTTCCATGAGTCTCTGGATACGCATTCTGGCGGTCTTCATCGGGTTGGCCGCAACCATTGCACTAGGCCTGGTCGCCGCCGTGACCGGGGCCTGGTACTACTTCAAACCTGGGCTGCCATCGGCCGAGACGCTGCGGGACGTGCAACTGCAAACCCCGCTGCGTATCTACACCCGTGACGGCCGGTTGATGGACCAGATCGGGGAAAAACGCCGCACCCCGGTCGAATACCCGGATATCCCGCCGGTCATCATCAATGCCTTCCTCGCTGCGGAAGACGATCGCTTCTTCGAGCACCCCGGATTCGATTACCAGGGCATCACCCGGTCATCATGAGATTCAGCGCGGCCCGGGTGATG